>Ga0247842_10002373_pt1 | contig 28166 bp, 20 predicted proteins | sample LaCruzMarch2015__3_FD_192411 | JGI IMG/M metagenome (GOLD analysis project Ga0247842, IMG submission 192411) | Freshwater microbial communities from meromictic Lake La Cruz, Castile-La Mancha, Spain - LaCruzMarch2015_19m | ecosystem: Environmental > Aquatic > Freshwater > Lake | place: Spain...
GTTATGGCTTGATACTCTGTACTTCATCTTGTAATATATTTACATTTAAATACCTTACTTGACAGTATAGTTATAATACGGACTAAAGTCACGGGGTTTTTATATCCCAAGGGATGGAAATAAAAAATATATATTGTCAATAGTGGTATATAAAATATTTATTTTATAAGCAACTACTAAATGATAGAAGAACATGATAAAAAAACATATACCCAAAAAAATTCTTCTGATATATTGAAAAAAAAGTTTGTATCAAATCGTCCCTTCAATATCCAAAAAGCATTAGAGGTTAAGGTACCCAAAATAGTGATTCCAGATTTTCCCAAAAATATCGATATAGAAAAAACAGCAGTTACCCGCATGTTTTTGAAACCATTCAATGAAATCTATGAAACAGAGATAACGATAGAAGATCTCATGTTTTCTAGATCAAATTTTAGAGCATTCATAGATTTTATACTCTATTGTTCGATCAAAGGACATATTTTGATAGAAAAAGATCAGGCCATAGGAGATTTTATCCAAGCATTTGAAAAACTACAAAAAAAATACATGCAGAATCTGAGATCCATAGAAAAATATTATGATGAAATAGTAAGAAGTATTTATTATCCCCAAGGAATCAACAAAAAAGATCCAAAGATAAAAGAAGAAATGTATGGTTTTGAACAAGCATACGCACTTACAAAACTCGTATGGAGAAACGAACCAGAAGAAACACAAAAAAAATATTTTGAAAATCTCAAACAAACGATAGAAAATATTTTGACATCATCAAGCCCAAATCTGGATAAAATAATCATAGTCCTCCTACATGACATCGTACAGAAAATACCTGCGTATGAACATGTGATTAGAAAAATTTATGGAGAAGACATTGCACATGAAGTATATATATTACGCCAAAAACATTGGGAAAATTATCTCACAAAAGAAGAAAATGAAGAATACACAACAACACATGATGAAAACAAAAAAAATCAGCTAAAAAATATAGGAGAAGAAAGAAGAAACAAAGAATATTTTACGCAATTTGAATCAAGATGAGAAGAAAAAGCACAAACCACGAAAAGAAACCAGGAAGAAAACAATGATATTCTAATGAAAAAATTTGTAAAAGACCGTCCATTTAATATCCAGAAAGCATTGGAGATCAAAATACCAAAAATAGTAATACAAGAAATCCCCAAAGATAAAGATTTGGAAGATACAGAAATTTTTCATGCATTTTTGCAATCATTCAATGAGATTTATGAAACAAGTATAGATATAGAAGATCTGATGTATTCAAAATCAAATTTTAGAAAGTTTACGGATTTTATGCTCTATTGTGGCATCAAATGACATCTTTCTGTTTCAGAAGATTATACTATAGGAGAATTTATCCAAGCATTCGAAAATTTGCAGATAAAGTACATGCAAAATGTAAGATCCATAGAAAAATATGATGATGAAATCATAAGAAGAATTTACTATCCTCAAGGACTTACCAAAAAAGACTCTATAGTAAGAGAAGATATGTACCAATTTGAGCAAGCATATTCATTAGTAAAACTCATATTCAAAAATATGAAAAGAAAAAGTCAAAGAAGATATTTCGAACATCTCAAAGGAACGATGGAAATAGCGATAAGAGAATTACCAAATCCAAATCTAAATAAGATTATCATTGCATTACTTCATGATATTGTAGAAGATATTCCAGGATATGAAAAAGTTATCAGAGAAATATATTGAGATTATATAGCTGACGGAGTAGAAGTATTAAGCAAAAAAGACTGGAAAGTATATCTCACAGAAGAAGAAACCAAAAAGTATGCTACAAGTGATGATAATAAAAAGAAAGAACGGGAAAATATTGGAAAAGAAAGAAGAAATCAAGATTATTTCGGTCATCTAGATGAATTGAATGATGATTATCTCGATATTAAATTTGCTGACAGAATACACAATCTAAGAGACATGGATCATCTCAGCACAGAAGAAATAGAGAAAAAGGTCGCAGAGACAGAAAAATATTTTCTCCATGTCGCAGAAAAAAGAAACCCTACCGCACATAAATTATTAACCATAGAATTGGAACATCTAAATACACTCCTCAAAACAAAATAATCCTCTTTTCACCTAAACTTTTTCTCATTGAAAAAATTTCCTAAATAATTACGATATAATTCGTAATTTTAAATTTGTAATTAAGTTAAAATGTCCTTAGCAAACAAATATCGTCCACAAAATTTCGATGAAATAATCGGACAGAATCATATCACAGAAATATTGAAAGCACAGATGAGTACTCACAAACAGATGCATCACAATTATCTCTTATTTGGACCGAGAGGGACAGGTAAGACGACAGCTGCAAGGATTTTGGCAAAAGCGATAAATTGTCTGGATCCTCATGAGGGTAACCCATGCAACAAGTGTTTCAATTGCATGACTATCAATGAAGGTAAGACCTTAGATTATGTAGAGATAGATGCCGCTTCACACACAGGAGTAGATAACATCAGAGAAGAAATATTAGATAAAGCGCCCTACCCACCAGCTAGTCTCAAAAAGAAAATCTATGTAATAGATGAAGTCCACATGTTAAGTAAATGAGCGTTCAATGCACTTTTGAAAACTATAGAGGAACCAAGAGATAATGTCTGTTTTATCCTTGCAACAACAGACATTCAAAAAGTACCAGAAACTATCATCTCTCGTTGCCAGGTGTTCAATTTCAAAAAAATAGACAAGAAAGAACTAGCAAAACAACTCAAAATGATTTGTGAACAAGAACAATTGACCGCTACCGATGAAGCTATAGAATTAATTGCCAAAATATCGGAATGATGTGCTCGTGACGCGGTGAAATATATGGACCAAGTAAGTGTACTCGGTAATATCGATGAAGAACATATCACAAAATTTCTTGGTGTCGCATCAGAAGTATTGATCAAAGATTTTTTGGGTTTGATACAAACAGGAGATGCAAAAATAATTTTTGAAAAAGTTGATGATATCCAAAACCAAGGGATAGACCTCCACAATTTTGCAAAACAGACACTAATGTATATCGATCAGATTTTCCTTGAAGATATAGATTTTTCTACCAAAATATCTGAAACATTCACGGACATCATTGGAAACATTAGATATTATCCCTACCCTACGATCGTATATAAAGTCGCGATCCATAAGCATTTAGTAGCAAAAAAAGCAAATAATGGATAATAACGAACAAACCACAGAAGAAGGATTTACCGACATCATTACAAAACTTCTAGATAAAATAGATAAAGCATCTATCAAAAATAGTCTCAAAGATAGCCTAATACTCAACAGAATCACCAGTGATGGTGTATATTTTATCACTATCAGTAAAATGACAGAATTGGTTTTCAAAAACCAAGAACATATGAGATATATCGAAGATAAACTCAACGAAGTTATAGGTAGACCTGTAGCAATCCACGTAACTTTTGAGAATAAAGATAGTTATTTTGCAAGAAAGCTAGAGAATATTTAGAAAAGATATATTATTTTTTCTGAATAGATATTTTTTTATGATGATGATAAAAAAGCTCTTGGAAAATCACAAAATGATTTTTAAATTTTTTGAATTTTTCTCTGACCGCAAAAGGAAGGCATTTCCAGAAAAGATGAGCAGAAATATCATATCTTTCAGGATATAAAGAAATTCTGAAAAGTGAATTATCATCGACATAAGGACGTTCAGGATTATCAACCAAGATAGTTATCCTATCTACGAAATCCAGATGGAGAAAAAATGATTTGATATCATTGGGAGTATATCCAGGATCTCTAATCTCTCTGAGTCTAATCGGTCCAAATGTTTTAGATACAAAATCAACAGCACACTCAGGAGTTTGATCATTAGCTTCTACTATTTCTTGACGAGTTTTTTGGATAACAGGAAATATAGGTTCAATATTTTCCACTACCTTTTCACAAGTTGTTTTTTTTACTGATTCAAATTTTGTAAATCTTTCACCATTGATCGGCATATGGTTTACACCACGATTTTCATTGAGAATCTTTTTTGTATATTCTGACTTATTTTTTCACATATCCGAAGAAACAAACTAAATAAAGAGGGAAATAACATAATTATTTTACAACAAGAGTCAATAAAGTAATTATTTGACTTTTACAACTAAATATGTATATATGTTTTTATAAAACATAAAAATAATAATAACTAAAATAAAAAACTATGACTACACAAGAAAAAGTACGTCTCTTTTTGAATAATCCAACAAAAGAGAGTTTCGAAAAAATCCAGAATTGTGAATTATCTTTACTATTGATATATCAAAAACTAAACGATAAATCTTTAGTATTACCATCATTTACTTTTGAAGATTGGAAATATATATATCTTAATTCAGCAGGGGAACTAGCAGCATTAGCTTTGCAAAAAATGAGCGAACTGGCAAAAACATTTGAAGAATGGAAATATATACAACATAATTCAGCAGGGGAACTAAAGATATTAGCTTTGCAAAAAATGAGCGAACTAGCAAAAACATTTGAAGAATGGAAATATATCCAGTTTAATTCTTCAGGGGAATTAAAAATATTAGCTTTGCAAAAAATGAGCGAACTAGCAAAAACATTTGAAGAAAGGAAACATATACATGTTTATTCTTTAGTGGAATCAAAAACATTAGCTTTGGAAAAAACGAGCGAACTAGCAAAGACCTTTAAAGAATGGAAGTATATACACGACAATTCTGCAGGAAAATTGAAAACATTAGCTTTGCAAAAAATAAGTGAATGTAAAATGCCTTTTGACAACTGGAAACTTTTATATGACAATTCTTCAGACGAATTACGAAAATTAGCTTTGCAGAAAATGAGCAAATGCAAAAGAAGTTTGGAAGAATGGATATCTCTATATGATAATAATGATGATTCAGTGGAATTGGAGATATTAGCTTTAGAAAAAATAAGCAAATGCAAAAGGATTTTTGATGATTGGAAATATATACATGAAGATGCTTCTGGAAAATTGGAAAAGTTAATTTTGGAGAAAATGAGTAAAGTAGCAAAAACATTTGAAGAATGGGAATACATATATAATCATTCTTCAGACAAAATGAAAACATTAGCTTTTCAAAACATGAACAAATTGATATAAACAGTAGAGATGGGTATATACCATCTCTTTTTTTATGCCTTCATATATCTTCACATGTATTTAGTAACTCTAACAATGGTATTTGGAGATGCGCATAGTTGTAATTCAATATTTTTATAGTGTTAACCCCTTGAAATATATCAGCATATATGTATACTACTAACAACATTTATATTACGATAAAAAACCTTATGTTTAATAAAACTCCAGCAATAATATCTTGTAGATGCAGGACTGACAAAAATCAGGAGTTTTTCTATAGCATAAAAAAATAAAGTATCTTTGATTACTTATATATGCTCTCTGGAAGACTCCAGAGAGTTTTTTTATACATATAAGAAATCACATGATACTACTACAAAAAATACTCTATTGGGATAATGCCTGTTGTTGAAAAAGATACATAAAACCACTATTTTTTATCTTTTTCAAAAAAAAATATCATGAGAATAAACATAGAATGATTGCTCTCCACCGTGCCAGTAATCAGAATAAACAATATCAAAAATAATGAAGTATATGCACTAGTAGAAAAATATAATATCGTAGGATCAGTAAAAATAAAAACGGTATATCGGATTCTGAAAGATGCACATGAAAAATGACTGTTGAAAAAAAATATGATTATACTTGAAGCATCAAGTTGAAATACAGCAATTGCACTGGCATATCTAGGAAATCTATTTGAAGTAAAAACAAAAATAATCTTACCAAAAACAACATCCATTACCAAAAAAAAACTCATTGAGTCCTATGGAGCTGAAATAATAGAAATCGATGGAACAACAGATATGGGCATAAAATTGAGAGATACAATGGGGAAAGAACATCCAGAAAAATATTTTTTGCCAGATCAGTTTGGAAATTATGCGAATTTTCGAGCGCATTATCACCTTACCGGTCCATATATTTTGGATAAACTAGGTAAAATAGACTTTTTTGTAGCTGGATTGGGGACATCAGGGACATTACTTGGTGCTGGAAAATATCTCAAAGAACACTTACCAGATATAAAAATAATATGAATAAATCCAGTAGATAGGATAGAGGGACTAAGAAATTTCAAGACAACGGATATTGTTATACCATTTTTTGAAGACCATAAGGACATAATTGATGAAATCATTGATGTAAACTTTGATACTCATGTAATCAGTGGCGTAAAAAATTATCTTGATGAGTGATATTTTGTAGGCATATCATCTGGAGCAATAATTAGCTGAACAAAAGAATATCTTGAAAAAAAATCAGGATTAAAATGAGTCATTATGGCCCCTGATTGATGAGACTTTTATATGGAAACCTTAATGACACATTTAGAGAAAAAAGATTTTATAAAATAAATATATGAAGCAAATACCTATGAAAAAACAAAGCATAAACAAAGTATATATAAGATTGAGAAGGCTTAAAATTATAAGGCGATTATTTTAGACGTAACCAAAAAAATATTTGGGCTCTAGGATAATCGTCCTAGGGCTTTTTCTTTACCTTTTAAAACATAATACCCATGGAAAAATATATCAAAACAAATGCAGAAGAACAACAAAACACAATATATACAACCAAAAATATTTCATTGCATGACTGTACTATCATTGCCCAACGAATACAAGAAGAAAATAAGATGCACGGACATCATATGATAGAACATACCGCAGAAGAGCTTTTTCAGGAGATACACACGGGTAGTTGCTGTGGCATCAAAGACAATGACAAATTAATTTGATTTATAAAACTAATACCTGTCCAAAAAGATTGATGTATATTATTTGAACGATGAAGCCTATTTATTCACAAGAAATATCGCGACAAGGAACTGTGAAAGCACTTGGTTGAAACTATTTTGAACGACAACAAAACACTGCCAATATATGCAGTGACCAATGTAGAAGCGGTAAAAAAAATAAGCAAGTCCTTAGGTCAACACGAATACACAGCCATCGACATTCCTAAACAAATCTTGGAAGTTATCGAAACAGCAGGAAAATTATTGGAAAATGATGTAATATATTCCAACGAGATTTTGAACGTCTTAATACAAAAGCTAATATAAGAAACGATTCATATTTCTATTTCAATACCTTCCTATATCCCCCCATTTCTCCTTTCAAAAATTTAGCGACTCTAGCAATAGTCGTAGAAGAAGCTCAGGTTTGCTGCTCAATATCCTTATATTGTTGTCAAGCAGACAACCTCTTGGCAATATCAAATCTGAGCGAAAATTCTACGATTTCATCTTCGGTCAAAAGATCTCTGAGAAACATAAATACCTCGTGTTTGGTTTTTAATTGCAAAAATGCTTTTTGCACATCAGCAGAAATTTTTTCTAAATGAGAGTTTTCCATAGTGATTTCAGTAAGTAAATATAATAAGTATAGCAATTAAATACTTTATTGCAATAAAGTCTTGCAATTATATTGCAAATATATATACTTTACTTGAATAAAGTATTTTTATGGCGATTGTAGCTGTCCGGTGAAATACCGAGACCAGGCAGTTGGTAGAGCGGCGGACTGTGACTCCGGGGTAAATCGCCCCACAATATTTCTTTATAAACATAATAACAATTATGATACTCTTTATAAACAAAACATTTCATCTCCACCATATCTTCCATCACAGATAAGTTTTTCCGATTATTAATTTTTATAATCCCTCGGAAAAACGGGGGATTTTTTTATTGAGACACAATGAACATCATTTTAGATTTCCATGATGTCGAAATTATAAAATCCAAGGTTAAATAAATAAAATTTTTATTATTTTAATTTTAAAAAATGAATGATATTATTATCATCAATGATGAAATAACACTCAAAAAAGAGGAAAAAGCAGAACTTTATATAAAAGTATTCTGAGAAGAACCACGGAATGAATGATATACATGTCCTGACTGTAAAACAACATTTTGATTGTCCGAGATTACAAGAAACGAAATCAAACAATGTTTGTGTTGAGGTGATTTAAAAAATTATTACGACAACAATGAAATACAAAACGATTGGACAAAACGAGCCAATAAAGAGTGATATATCTGAAAATTAGCTCAGACTCTAGATAATGATTTTATATGATTTATGATGGGACGAAAAGATAATATAGATAATTTGAACCAAGAAAAGCTTTGACTAGAAAGTGAAAATCTTACATCATTACAAGAAGAAATAAAAGCTGTATATCCAGATTTTGATCTGAATAATTTTTTCTACGTTGCTGAAGTTGGGGTAAAAAAAGATTATAGATCAAAAAAAATAGCTTCAAGACTTTTTAACAAAGCGACACAAGAAGCAAAAGAAAATGGGTACAAATATATACTCCTAAGGACAACAACGAAGGAATGATGACCATACCAATGGCGAACAAACATAGGATACAAAATTATATTTTCCTACAACGATGAAAATCAGAGAGTAATTATGGCAAAAGAATGTTAGTTTTTTACTCTTTATAAAAAAACAGGTACATAAAAATCAAACACGTATATATTATGATTAACAAGTTATTTCAGCCAGCACTTAACTATCCTAATATTGAAATGGAAGGTCTTCACCTCTTCAAAGACAAACTTATCATCATATAATTGACGTAAAACATCTACCTGTCGGGTCATCATTTCTAAAAACATAGTTACAGGGAGCAGGCCTGCCTGTCCGGTAGGCAGGTTTCAGGGAGCAGGTTTTTGCTCCTTGCCTGCCCTCGGTTCACCGGGGCTCCTTGTGTCCTGTAACCCAATTATTTGATCCAACATAATTCTATAATAATCGAGACCATCATCACCACCAACAAAGGCTGGCTTTGGCTCTCGATTTTTGACATTATCTGACACATTAGCTTCAAAAGTATCTTCAGGTATATACGGTAAATTAGCCACTAAAATAATATTGGAATTTTGAATGTTGAATGTTGAATTTTGAATAAAATCGAGTAAATCTGACTGCAAAAATTGTACCTTTCATGAATAATCAGTAACCAAGTTTGCATAATTCTTTTTTGCAATTTCAAGTGCATCAGCAAAATAATCCGTAAATATCGCCTCACTAAAATACCCAGGATTCTGCAAAAGAACTGATATTCACAATACGCCACACCCTGTACCAATATCTAATAAAACATTGGTCACAGGTTTCAGGTTTCAGGTTCCAGGAACTTGCTCCTTACTTCCTGCTCCCTGCTCTTGAATAAATTCCGTCGTTGCAGTAATCATATATTCCGTTTCTGGCCTAGGAATAAGTGTTGCTTCATTGACAAAAAATTCTCTCCCGAAAAAATCCACATGTCCAAGGATATATTCCAATGGTTTTTTATCTTCTACATACGACTTGTAAGCAGTCAGTATTTTCTGTATAAGTTCATCAGAAAGCTCTTTATCCATATCAGTCCATAATGCTTCTCTCGAACACGAAAGAAATGTACAGAGAAATTTTTGGAGAATAAACTTTTCTTTCAGGTCTTCACGTCCAAGTAATTCAGAGAGTTTCATTAATATATAATAAGAAATAAATAGTAATTTGCCCTTCGGGCGTAATTCAAACTTCGCCTGCCTACCGCAGGCAGGTTTGTAATGCATTGTAATAAGTAATTACAGAAACAATTCGTCGTTTATTCGTTTTACCGTTTAATCGTTTCATCGTGAAGTTTATCAAAACCAAGACCGAACATCACATATTACCAGAGTTTCATACACTCATCAGAGAGATTGAAAAACATTCACTAATAATTAGAATAATTCCTGGAAGAATATCCAGACAACAAAAATGATCATCTGAACTCCGCTTTAAAGTCTCCTATCCGACATCCAGTGGAATCAAATGCATCATGAGCAAAGGCGCAACAGCACAAGAGCTTTTTATTGTCTGCAACGATAAAGATACAGAAGCAATTGTAGAATATTTACATAGTATAATAGCATAATATTCAATCTTTTAATATTTTAATCTTTTAATCCTGTCTCTAGTCCGACCTATTATCACAAGCATCCTTCTAATATATGTACGAATTCGGATCATAAATACAATTTTTTCACAAAAGAAAATAAAAATAGCCATCACCCTCAAAATATTCGGACTCTGACTCATCATCGTCGGCTCGCTCTTTGCCTACACGTATTTACTCTGATATTTTGGGCAGGAGAACTTATCTTTGAACAATATCATCAGTACCAAAAGTATAGGACTATTTATAGCATATTGCACAATATTTGTCGTACTCGTAACAATATTTTTTAGGAACCGATACAAAAGAATCTTACAAATACTTCTTATCTGATCACTGTTCTTCATTGCACTCGCTTACGGTGGACTGCTTACTGGCGTGAATGTCTTGCTTCTCTACTATATCATTTCTGCATATGCAGAAGAGTACATGAAATATTCTGCAGGAAATAATATGTTCCTGGCAAACAATGAAACCAACCAGAGCAACCTGATTTTCTTTTGTATCTTAGTCTGATTATGATTTAGTGCAGTAGAAAATATTTTGTATATAGTGAGTAATTTATTGAATCATGAAAACGTAAATATCATCAATCTCCTCATAGGAAGATGACTGGTAAGTACATTGATCCATATCGTCTCAACAAGTCTAATAGCATTCATTATGATCAAAACCAAGGGAACAAAAAAGGGTATAATCATACCTATTATTGTAGGTATCCTCTGTGGTTTTGGACTCCATAGCATCTATAACATCAGTCTACAATATAGCTTAAATTATATAACCATCCCCGTCATCATCCTCGCATTTTTCTTACTCACCTACCTGACGTTTCAGTCAGATATAATCTATAAAGAACAAAAATAACAAAAACATAAACAAGTTTTTGTTTCAAATATACTATTTCAATTTTTAAGTAACCCTTATTCAAAAGAGACGTTCTGTACTATAGTATTAAGTGCCCGAAATCTTTTTAATTTTTCAGCAGTAGGTCACTTATCAGTAGATGAAATATTTTCAAAATTAGGATCTTGATAATACAAATCAAGATACATATCAGCTAACCATTTAATAAATTTTCCAATGTCTTTACGAGAAATGGAATCAGAAATATATTGTTCACCATATTTATCTAAATATGTATACATAATATCGGCATCAGACTCACTTAATTTTTTCTTCTCTTTCCATTTTTCTAGTAATTCTATGGCTTTTGAAATTTCTTCTTTTGAAGCAACATTTTCAGTAGGATGATTATGTGTTTCGGAAATTGTTTCTTTGGATTGTTTTTTCTCTTTATTCATTCACATTTTTTTGTTTAATGCATCAAAAAGCAATTTAACTTGCTTTTCAGCGAGATCTGCAATAACATCTTCTGCTTCTTTTGGTCTTCTGATTTTGATATCAAGTCAAAAAGGTGATTTTATTGAAGATACTGGAGTATTTATAGATTTTTTATTTTCTTTTTCTGTTCACATTTTTTTGCTTAATGCATCAAAAAGTAATTTGTCTTCTTTTTCAGTTAGATCTGCAATAACATCTTCTGCTTCTTTTGGTCTTCTAATTTTGATATCAAGTCAAAAAGGTGATTTTATTACCATAATTAATAAGTAAAAATATAAAACAAGTAATATAATATAATTATAATCAGAATTCAAAAAAATGCAAATTTTCGAAGGGGAAAATTTATTCATCATTCACTCAAAACCATAAAAACATATTTTTGAAGGATGATGTACAAATTTCTGAAGAAAAAACATTTTTCTTATTTTTTACTGGTTATCTTTTTCTGGAGCAAACACTTGAAAAAGCTCCTTTCATGTTTTTACAGCATCACGAACTCTAGTAATCAGCGTATCACAAATTTTTACTCTCGTACTCTTGTTAGCATTGATAAGTTGCTCTTCAAATACTTTGTCCCACTGATATGCTTCTCGCGCATTATGAGAAGTACCAAGTACTTGTCCATACGATAAGATCATAGATATATAATTAGAAGATAAAAAATGCTAGGTTACAAGTAGAAGGTAGAAAGTAGGAGGTAGGAGGTAGGAGGTAGAAGGTAGAAAGTAATAGAGCAATTTTCAATTCTTAATTCTTAATTTTTAATTCTTAATTTAAAGAAAAAGCTACCCGTCGATAGGGAGCTTAATACCGACTGTTTTCGAAACCTGCAATTTCTTCATTATATTTGAATTTGCAGCTTCTCAAATCGTCGGTATAATTCTCGCATCCAAAAGTATGAAATATCCTTTTGGTGGTCGAATTATTTTTGGAAACCTCCACCAGGATAGTTTTCAGAATATTTATTTCAAGAGAAAAATTAGGGATTTGTTATTGGTAATTTATTGGCTGAGGCTCACGTAATTGGTAATTAGTTATTCGTAATTAGTTATTCCATCTTTCCATTCTCCATCTTTCCATTCTCTATCGTTCTAATTATTCGTCAAACAATATTGCATTGAAAGGGATAGATATCATCTTGGCAAATTCAGCTCTTAAAACTCATCTTTTACCATCAAATCTATAAGTACCATCTTTTTGCGGAGATCAGGAAATGAATCATAAGACTTCTGCTTCTCTGATATATTTGTAATACGGATCTGATGAAGTTACATCAACCAATTTACTTTTGGTACCGGATAATGATACCGTACCAGGATAGATTTCATGATATGTTATCATGATTTTTTTGATGATATCATTTCTAGATATCGGTACATCAGGAGTAAAATATCTTGTTGTACCTTTGGTAGTATACAGACCATCAGCCAACTTATTTGAATATGCATATTGAGTATATCGACTGAACCAATGATTTTTGTTTACATCAGCAAAAAGAATAACACCTGGATATGGCTTATCTTCTGTTTCGATAGAGAAGTCATCAAATACGATTCCTCTAATTTTTACAAGAGTTTTGAGTGTTGCTGCTTTGGTAATGTATTCATTTGGACCATATCTTCGTACTCATTCTTTCATTCATTGTCCTCTATGCAAACATGATTTACGCATAATTTCTACATACGTGAATCATCGATGATATTTGGTATCAGGGAAAATTCCATTGTCGAGATATTTTTCATCATCATATTTACAGAATACACCTGGTGCAGCATGAACAGCAGGAGAAACACACGTATGATCATAATAGCTGAGTGAGTTATCATCACAATCAGTATTTCATCATGGCAGATTACCTTTTGTACAACAATTATCTTGAGCCAAACTAGTACCTGCGCCACCTCATCAGCAATATTTTGTTCCTGTTGTATATGTTATATTTCAACAATTACTATATTGAGTAAGGATAGAATTCGAACATACAGTATTTGGATCTGGACTTCGACTATCCACACATACGCCACTTCACCATATTTTTCCTATTCATCCATAACTATCAAAAACATGACCAGAAAGAAAAAGTCAGTTGGTAGCAGGGACAAAACGGAGACTAGATCAGAAAATTGGTAGATGTGTTATCAATCAAAAATTGAGATAACTATTCCAGGAAAAATTCATTTCCACTCCAGCAATAAGTTCATAAGTAGTATTTCCTATCATATGCGTAATATTTCCATATACTCGCGTATCTCATGCACCATTACATCACATAAATAATCATCATGTCATAGACAATCAAACATATGCTCATGTAGTAGCCTGAAGTTTAGTTAATGTGTCCTGATCCAATGGTCGGAATCTCATACCTCTTTGATTATTATAATAGACTCATTGTATTTTTTTATAACAAGATTTATTAGTTCATGTGAGATATATCGTTTCAGGAGAAGATAATATTTCTGCATCTCTCAAAAAAAACAATCAGCCAAAATTATTTCCTCCATACGTATATCGAACGGTACTTTGATTATTGGAAATACCAGAAAGTGTTCAGGTAAATAATACCGTATCCTCAGCATCATAAGTAATTACTTGTCATGAAGTAAAAGAAAACCCAGACAGTAAAAACAAAAACAAGAGTAGGAGTTTTTTGTGATACATAGAAAAACAAAAAAATAATATACAACATATATAGGTATTCTGACAATGAAAACAAGAAAATGTAGAAGAACATTTAATAAAACATATCTAATTTTTTTTTCAGAATTATCACAGCCAAGAAGCAGCTTTTCATAAGAGAACAAAAAACATATATAGCAAACACTATATGTGTTCTGTCAACCACTTTTTTAAAGTAGACAGATATTGTCAGTTTTTGATAAAAATAAAAAATACATTTTAGGTGACGAGTGGCTTTATACATTTTCATGAAAAAAAAATCGCTCAATTTGTGCATAATGTCTATATTCTGTCTATGTACGGTGTACTTGAAAATGATAATAGTATAGTTAATTTTTTCTGTTGTATACTATATATACACGCGAATGTTTATTATATTATTTTATATATCATAATGAAAAACAAAATCACAACACACAGATTATTTTCATGGGGGAAATATCTTTCAATATTTCTTTTGTGATTGATTGCTACCCTTTCTATTACGAATGGATATACCATTATCCAATCAACCATTGGGAACGCTGTACAATATATCAAACAGACCGTATTTACAGATTCTGGTATCGATAGTGGAACAAGACTAATGGACGTTAATGCAGCATCAGGATATATCTATATAGATACCTGATCACTCACAAATAGCACAGGACGAAATAATAAATTTCTTGCAATAGACGAAAACGGATACATGATTTATGCCAATGAAACAGATCCTCTATTTAGCGCAAGCGCTGCTAGCACCATCTCACAATATAACGTTACTAGTTGGAATAGTGGTTGGTTACGAATGACAAATAATATTGATAATTACGTTACCCTTGATATGACTGGTAATCGAAACAGTGCTCGATCACGAATACAAACAAATTCTTGAACAACACAAAAAAATTACTACCTCACAAGCATGTCATTCAATAGTGGAAACAATCTTCTTACTTTAGGCGTAAGTGGATATGGTCCAGTAACAGGATATATTATTTTTTCAGGAATAAATAATTGGAACAGCGCATATTCATGGATACAAAACAACAGTTGAAGTGCCTTATATTTCATCAACAATAGTGGTAATTATGTGACAATGAATATGACAGGAAATCGAAATACTGCATATTCACGGATACAAGCAAATTCTTGAGTTGCATTAGCTAATTACTATCTTACTTGAGCTTCATTTAATAGCTGAAATAATATTCTTTCATTATACGTTAGTGGATATGGAACAGTAACATGAGCTATCAATCTTTCATGAGTTGCCAATCGAAGTAATGCATATTCATGGATACAAAACAACAGTTGAAATGCTTTATATTTCATCAATAATAGCGGTGATTATGTAACAATGAATACGACAGGAAGTTGGAATACCGCGTATTCACGAATAGTTAATAATAGTGGTAACGCACTCTACTTCATCAACAATAGTGGTGATTATGTACTCATGAATATGACAGGGAATTGGAATAACGCATATTCACGAATACAAGCAAATTCTTGAGCAGCATTAGCTAACTATTATCTCACAGGAGCTTCATTTAATAGCTGAAATAATATTCTTTCATTATACGTTAGTGGATATGGAACAGTTACATGAGCTATCAATCTCTCATGAGTTGCCAATCGAAGTAATGCATACTCACGAACACAGAACTCAGGAACTACATTACGAGGTCGATATATAAATACTGGTCTAAATATAAATAGTCTTGCAGTTGCAACTCTACCCTGTGCAACTGGTCAAGTAGTAGGACGAACATGAACATGATGGGATTGTTATAATCTTTTGTCATGAGAACAATGACCTATATGACCTCAATGAATACAAGGAATAACATGAGTTCAATGAATACAATGAGAGACTTGAGAACAAGGAATTCAAGGAATTACAGGAGCACAAGGAATTCAAGGAATAACATGAGAACAAGGAATTCAGGGAATAACGTGAGAACAATGAATTCAAGGAATAACTGGAGAACAGGGAATTCAATGAATACAATGAATTACATGAGCTAAGTGAGAGACTGGTGATATTTGACTCACATGACCAAAAGGAAATACTGGTGAACAGGGAATCAATTGAATTGACGGAATTACTTGAGCTAATTGACCTACCGGCGCGATGTGACCTACATGATTTTTACAACCATGAATTACCGGTGCTACTCCATTTTGGGATGGTAGCGATTGGATAACCAACAGTATAAATATTTTTAATACATGATTCAATATAGGTATAGGAAATATAATTCCTAAAGCAAAATTGGATATCAATGGTAATTTAAGAATAAGAGAAGTACCATATAGTTGATCTTTGACATGAATACTCGTCATAGATGCAAGTTGATTTGTTTATCGAAATGATTCTAGTTTATTGGTTGGTCCTCAGGGAATACAATGAGCAACGTGAGCACAATGAATACAATGAGTAACAGGAGCTAAGTGAGAGACTGGTGATATTTGACCTATATGACCAAAAGGAAATACGGGAGAACAATGAATAACAGGAGAGCAAGGAATACAATGAGTAACATGAGCTAAGTGAGAGACTGGTGATATTTGATTAACATGACCAAAGGGAAATACTGGAGAACAAGGAATACAGGGAATACAATGAATTACTGGTAATGATTGATTGCCTTGAACTAATGGAATTACTGGAGCTACAGGACCTACCGGCGCTATGTGACCTACATGATTTTTACAAGCATGAATTACTGGTGCTACTCCATTTTGGGATGGTAGCGATTGGATAACCAACAGTATAAATATTTTTAATACATGATTCAATATAGGTATAGGAAATATAATTCCTAAAGCAAAATTGGATATCAATGGTAATTTAAGAATAAGAGAAGTACCATATAGTTGATCTTTGACATGAATACTCGTCATAGATGCAAGTTGATTTGTTTATCGAAATGATTCTAGTTTATTGGTTGGTCCTCAGGGAATACAATGAGCAACGTGAGCACAATGAATACAATGAGTAACAGGAGCTAAGTGAGAGACTGGTGATATTTGACCTATATGACCAAAAGGAAATACGGGAGAACAATGAATAACAGGAGAGCAAGGAATACAATGAGTAACATGAGCTAAGTGAGAGACTGGTGATATTTGATTAACATGACCAAAGGGAAATACTGGAGAACAAGGAATACAATGAATTCAGTGAATAACTTGAGCTACAGGACCAACAGGTGCGATGTGACCTACAGGGAATTCTCAAGATAAATATCTTACAGGAATGTTCTTCAACAGTGGAAATAATCTGCTTTCATTATATGTAAGTTGAGCTGATACTGTGACATGATATCTTAACTTTCTAAGTTTATGGACAGGAGATGGAATTCTTCTCAGACCAACACAAATAGGTGAAGTGAAATTTCAAGTAGGAGAAAATGCAATTGCAAGCGGATCAAACACGATTGCAATATGACCAAATTCTGCTGCTTATGGAGGATATTCTGCTGTAATAGGATATCAAGCAATAACCAATGGAAATAATTCCTATGCTTTTGGTAACGATATAGAAGCAAATGGAGATAATTCTTTTGTTATTGGAATACTTAGTAAAGCAGATGGCAAAAATGGATTTGGTATAGGTAATAATGTAAGATCTCAAGGAACAGGAGCATTTGCCATAGGTAATAGCACAGACGCATTATGAGCTTATTCAATGGCCATATGAAATAACACAATATCAATATCTGAATATTCTACCGTAATGGGAATATATAATATCTGAATTACTGGAGCTATATTTGAATTGTGAATTGGAACAAGTGGTACGAACAAAGTAAACGCGCTAACAATAATGAATACATGAATAATTATATTGCCTACATATACAGGATTTAATTGCCTCTGAACCGATACAAATGGATCCTTAGTCCTTGGTGCTTGTATATGATGAGATAGTTTATGGACAGGTAATGGCGTATTACTCACACCAAAACAAACGGGGGAAGTCAGATTTCAAGTAGGATTTCTAGCTCAAGCAAATGGAACTGATACTATAGCATTAGGTGCATCAGCACAAGCAAATGAAGAAATGTGAATCGCAATAGGAAATGGTGCTATATCCAACAGCCATTCAGCAATTGCTATATGAACAAACAGCACGAGTTTTTGATGGAGTAGTTTGTCCATAGGTAATGAATCTAATGCTAATGGAAATAATTCTTTTGCTATAGGATGATATGTAGGAGCAGAGGGAACGTGATCTTTTGCATTATGAAATGGTGCAAATGCATTATGAGCATATTCAATGGCTATATGAAACAATATAATAGCCATATCAGATTATTCTACGGTAATAGGAACATATAACATTTGAATTACATGAACTATTTTTGAATTAGGTATGGGAACTAGTGGTGAACATAAAAATGCACTTACCATAACTAACACATGAATATTTATACTACCTACCTACACAGGACTTGATTGTCTCTGAACAGATGCAAGTGGTACAGTAATTGCTGGTACATGTATATGATGAAGCAGTAAATGGACATATAATGGCGGAGACATATATAACAATAATTATGCTACAGGAAAAGTAGGGATATGATTAACAGCTCCACAAGCAACATTGCACGTACAGTGAGATTTGATGGTAGGATATAATCAAATTATGCAGACGGGAAACACTATAGCATGATGAACGGGAAATACAATTACAGGGAACAATTACACCGGCGGATATTGATCGTGGTTAAGTATGTCACTCATCGGACAAGGAATATGAAATACAATTTCCGATCGTTCAGCAGGATCTTTTATTGGAGCAGGACTAACCAACACCATTACAAGTAGTAGTCTTAGTGCCTTCATTTGATGAGGATATACAAACAATATTTATACTGCACCATTTTCTTTTATAGGATGATGATTTACCAATGCGATTTCTGGATCCACATTTGGATTTATCTGATGAGGTAAAAACAATAAAATATTTGGAGAAAGTGACTCTTCCTCTATCGTTGGATGATTGGGCAACCAAGTAATAAATAGTTGATTATATTCTTTTATTGGATGAGGAAGTGGCAATACAATAGATGGTAACTGATGACTAGGAATTGGAGTAGAAGTATTAAACTCTGCAATCGTAGGAGGAAAAGATAACAACATTACATTATCATTATACTCATTTATCGGTGGTGGAAAAAACAATAGTATTATGGATAGTGATAATGGTAGTATACCAGGAGGTCTTGATAACAGGTTATCAGGAGCAAATTATAGCCGAGCAGGAGGTCGTAATGCAGAAGCAATACATGAGTATAGCTTTGTATGGAATAGTACTACGAGTACATTTACCACGACAAAAACCAACACATTTATTATCAATGCAACTAACGGAGTCGGAATACAAACAAACGATCCACAAAAAACTCTAGACGTAAGTGGGTCTATCCAGAGCAATGAGGGAATCTATCTTACCGGAGGATTCGCACCATTTAGATTAGTATATTCAGGTACTGCAGTTGAGGCACAATTTTATACAGGTGGGGTTTGGGTAACTTCTGTAACATATGAATTACCATAATTTTATTCATTAGTATATCACCATGAAAAAATCACAGCTAGTATTGATGGTCGTTATGTTCTTTGGAATATTTTTTATCTTTATGGGTGGATTAAGAAGCTTTTGACCTAACGTATATTTTCATGGACTTGAAAGTGATGGTGACAGTCCACATTTAGTTCTTAGTTGAGATAAAGTATATGTATCAGAAAAAGTTTGAGCATATGCATATCTTTACAGTTGACCAGCTACAACTATAACTGATGATGAAGCACGATGGGTTATAAGTTGAGTATTTACTAATGAAGTAGCAGAGTGATTTATAGGTGGACAAAATAGCAGTGGAGATTTGATAATATATCAAGGCCATCCCAAAAGAATAAGATTGGTTATGAACCGATATGGCCACCAAGCAAGCACAAGTCCGACAGTAATCAGTGTTTGAGTAAAACACAATAATGATATATTAACTGGTTCTATAGCATGATGAAGATTATCTAATGCTGCTGATTATATAGGTATGGTATCGATTTCGCAAGCAGTATTAAATAGTGGAGATACAATCCAATTGATGATAAGATGAACAAGAAATACTACGGTAACACCAGAGATGATAACTACCTATGCAAGCGAATTCTTCAATTAAGTAATCATATAAAAAAATATAAACAATTTATTTATCATATATTTGTGTAATGAAGTTGAATAAGAATATGAATAATAATAAAATACACAGACTGCCTTCACGATGGAAATACATTTTCATATTTTTTCTATGATGCATATTTACCTACGGACGGACGAATGGATATACCCTTATTCAATCAACAATTGGGAATGCTGTACAATATATCAAACAGACCGTATTCACAGATTCTGGAATTAATAGTGGAACAAGACTGATGGATATTAATGCAGCATCAGGATATATCTATATTGATACGTGATCACTCACAAATAGTACAGGTTGGAATAATAAATTTCTCGCAATAGATGAAAATGGATATATAATTTATGCCAACGAAACAAATCAATTATTTAGTGCAAGTGTGGCATTTGGAATTACTTCAACAAATATTAGCAATCGAAATAATGCATATTCATGGATAAATGCTTATAGCTGAAGTGCTTTATATTTTATTAATCATAGTGGTAATTATGTATTGATGAGCATGACAGGAGGACGAAATAGTGCTTGGTCACGAATACAAAGTAATAGCTGAAATGCATTAAAAAATTATTATCTCACAGGAGTGTCATTTAATAGCGGAAATAATTTACTTACTTTAGGAGTAAGTGGATATGGTCTAGTAACAGGATATATCGTTTTTTCAGGAATAAATAATTGGAACAGTGCATATTCATGGATACAAAACAACAGTTGAAATGCTCTATATTTCATCAACAATAGTGGTAATTATGTGACAATGAATATGACAGGAAGTCGAAATACTGCGTATTCACGAATAGTTAATAACAGTGGTAATGCTCTCTACTTCATCAACAATAGTGGTGATTATGTACTCATGAATATGACGGGGAATTGGAATACCGCGTATTCACGGATACAAGCAAATTCCTGAGCAGCATTAGCAAACTACTATCTTACTTGAGCTTCATTTAATAGCTGAAATAATATTCTTTCTTTATACGTTAGTGGATATGGAACAGTTACATGAGCTATCAATCTTTCATGAGTTGCCAATCGAAGTAATGCATACTCACGAACACAGAATTCAGGAGCTACATTACGAGGACGATATATAAACACTGGACTAAACATAAATAGTCTTGCAGTTGCAACTCTACCCTGTGCAACTGGTCAAGTTGTTGGACGAAATGGTACAGGACGAGATTGTTACAATCTTTTGTCATGAGAACAATGAATCATGGGTACCACAGGAGCTCAATGACCTCAAGGAAATACAGGTGCTACGGGCGCTACTGGTGCTGATGGAATAAATGGAACAACAGGTTCTGTTTGAGCCACAGGTGCTCAATGACCTCAGGGGAATACAGGTGCTACTTGAGCTGATGGAATAAATGGAATTAATGGAGCAACAGGTGCAACAGGACCTACCGGTGCGATGTGACCTACGGGTAATTCACAAGATAGTTATCTCACAGGAATGTTTTTTAATAGTGGAAATAATATTCTTTCATTATATGTTAGTTGAGCTAATACCGTGACATGATATGTTATTTTTACTGGTATGACTAATCGATACAGTGCATATTCACGGATGCAAACTTCTTGAAATACATTACGATGATGGTATCTCAATACAGGGATCAATATCAATAGTTTAGCCGTAGCAATATTAAACTGTACTACATGACAAATTATTGGACGAACGGGAGGACAACGAGATTGTTTGGAGATATCATGAATTCAATGACCACAGTGAATACAAGGAAATACAGGAATACAGTGAATACAATGAATAACATGAGCTAAATGAGAGACGGGCGATATTTGACTTACATGACCTAAAGGAAATACCGGAGAACAATGAATTCAGGGAATTCAGGGAATTACAGGAGCTAAATGAGAAACTGGTGATATTTGACTCACATGACCAAAAGGAAATACTGGAGAACAGGGAATTCAATGAATTACTGGTAATGATTGATTGCCTTGAACTAACTGAATTACTGGAGCAACAGGACCTACTGGTGCAATGTGACCTACATGATTTTTACAAGCATGAATTACTGGAGCTACTCCATTTTGGGATGGTAGTGATTGGATAACCAACAGTATAAATATTTTTAATACATGATTCAATATAGGTATAGGAAATATAATTCCTAAAGCAAAATTGGATATCAATGGTAATTTAAGAATAAGAGAAGTGCCATATAGTTGATCGCTAACATGAATACTCGTCATAGATGCGAGTTGATTTGTTTATCGAAATGATTCTAGTTTGTTAATTGGTCCTCAGGGAATACAATGAGCAACGTGAGCACAATGAATCATTTGATTAACATGACCTAAGTGAGAAACGGGCGAGGTCTGACCTATGTGACCTCAATGAACAACATGAGCTAATGGACTAAATGGTATCGATGGCGTCGATGGAATTACTTGAGCTACAGGACCAACAGGTGCGATGTGACCTACGGGAAATTCACAAGATAAATATCTCACAGGAATGTTCTTTGACAGTGGAAATAATTTGCTTTCTTTATATGTCAGCGGAGCTAACACCGTTACCGGATATTTTATCTTTTCTGGTATGACTAATCGATATAGTGCGTATGCATGGACTCAAACTTCTTGAAATACCTTACGATGATGGTATCTCAATACAGGTATCAACATCAATAGTTTAGCAGTTGCAACATTAAATTGTACTACGGGACAAGTTATTGGACGAGTATGATGAATTCGAAATTGTTTAGATATAACTTGAAGCAGCAAATGGACACTCTCAGGTAATAATATTTATAACAATAATTATGCTATCGGAAATGTTTGAATAGGAACAAGAAATCCTACAAAAAAATTGGATGTATATGGAATAGGAAATCCATGAGGAACGGCATTATTTACTATTGATGAAATGCCTGAACAATTTATTATCTTTGATCTACCCAATGGATGAAGTGTCTTTGAAGTTGATGGATCAGGAAGAACCGTGACTATAGACAAGAACAACATATGATATAAATTTGGTTTTATGACATCAAATCCACAAGCAACAGTAGATATAGCATGAGATCTTATGGTAGGGCATAACCATACTATGCAGATAGGCAACACTATTGCATGATGAACGGGAAATACTATTACAGGAAATAATTATAATGGAGGATATGGGACATTTCAAAGTCTCTCATTTATCTGATGAGGATGATCAAACACTATTTCCAATCAATCTGCTATCTCTGCAATAGTGTGAGGATCAGAAAATATAATAACTGCTGGCAGCATTGGATGATTCATTTGATGATGACGACAGAATACTATCACCGGATCGATACTATGATTTATCTGATGAGGATTGAGAAATACCATCATAGGAACAGGAGGGAATAATCTCATAGCATGAGGAGCAAACAATAAGATAGAGAAAAGCAATAATGCGATGATTGTCTGAGGAAATACATGACACATTTCCGGAGGAAACGCATCGATTATCGTCTGAGGATATTCGCAATGAATAGAAGAAAGTATCTATAGTTTCATTTGATGAGGAAACGATCATAGTATTTTACAAAATAATTATTCTACTATCGTTTGATGAACAACAAACGAAATACTAAGTTTAAGTAACTATTCAGTCATCGTATGAGGAAACAGCAACAAGATTATATACAGTGGAAATTTATCATTTATCTGAGGAGGAGGAAGTAATATCATCAATGGATATACTATGACGGGATTCACTGATGTAGAATCAGTGATCGTAGGAGGAGGAAGTAATATTATATCAGGAACAGCATATGGAATGATAGGAGGAGGAATAAATAACAAAATACTTCTCTCAAATTATGGTACTATCGTATGAGGATTAAATGGTACTATCAATCAAAATTCATATTCATTTATCTGAGGAGGACAAGTAAATACGATAGATACTACCATAGGAGATGGATTTAACGTCATTGCATGATGAGATCAAAATACCATAGGCATAAATAGCAATCAAACATCTATAGTTGGATGATATAGCAACGAAGCAAGCGGAGGTGTAGATCGTTGATTTATTTGATGATGATGGGACAATAGCATATATAATTCTACAGAATCTCTGATAGTTTGAGGAAGTACAAATATAATTTCTAATAATAGTAATTATTCTTCGATAGTAGGTGGACGATGAAACATAATAAAAAGCAGTGAATATTCAGTTATTCCTGGTGGACAATTAAATATAATCTCATGAGCAGATTATAGTCGAGTAGGTGGGTATAAAGCTTATGCTTTAAATAACTATAGTTTCGTTTGGAATACAGATAATACAAATTTTCATACAACAAAACCAAAAACATTTATTGTTAATGCAGAATGAGGAGTAGGTATCTATACAGAAAATCCAGTAACATGAACACTTCATATCTGATGAACAGGTATAGTGGTATTTGAACCACAAAATAACAAAGGTGTTACATGTAATATCACCGGAGAAGTATATTTTGCCAAAGAGATATCAGGAGTCCCAGCAAACTACCTCTGTTATTGTAATGGTAATCAACGATTGAAAGTTGCAGACAATAGCGGTTGTTGACCATGATAATAGATTTGACTTTTAATGTAAAATAGATATAAGAAAAAATAACAAACCAATATACTAAATAAAAATAAAAATCAAATAAAAATCAAACTATGAAAACAAAAAAATTACTCTTTTTGATAGTGAGTATAGTGCTTTCTATCAATGTTGTATATGGTATCAATGATACATTATACACAAGTACTCTGTCATCAGCACCTACAGTAGATCTGAAAAAATATTGTATTGATGGAGATTCCATCGTTATTATTGCTCCAGAAATTGGGACATTTATAACACCTTCCGGAACAATCAATAATATAGACAGAATTATATGTCTCAAATCTACATTGGCAAATGGAAACTGGGGATTCGGAAATAGCAATACAATAAACGACAAAGAATGGGATATGTTTTTCGTCTCGCCTATGGTATCCTACTGGAATGGAATGTTACTGAACTACTGCGGACAACCAACAATGGTACTTACACCACAACCCGACTCTGCGAAAGCAAGTATCACATGGACATCACCAGCACCGTCAACAGATGCAAGCATTACCGTACCACAATCTACAACAGATATATGGTACATAGTAAAAGCTACAAATGCCTGTAACACAGTCTGGGATTCCATCCACATCATCCCCAATCCAAACGTACCCAATCTGGGAACGGATGATAGTGTATGCGCTGACGTAATACACACACTCGATGCAGGAAGCGGTTATGATTACTATATCTGGTCTACAGGAGAAACTACCCAAAGCATATTGGTAGATTCTAATGGGACCTACAAAGTAAGCGTAACTGATCTGATGGGATGTGTACTTACAGACCAAATCAACGTAACATTTTTTCAACCCACACCTCAGGAAATTTGTTATGTAGAGTTTGATACATTAACATGGAAGAACAACATCGTTCTCCCTCCAGCACCAGGAAACGCTGATAGTATCAGATTTTACAAAGAATCGTCTTTGGGTATTTGGATTTATATGGGGAGCGCTCCAAAAACTACGACAAGTTTCGTAGATGTTAATTCGGCCCCGCAAAATCAAAGTTACAGTTACAAAGTGACGGACGTTGATACTTGTGGAAACGAGTCATCGTATTCATCATTTCATACGACAATAACGTTATTGAGTACGTATGACGAAAATACGAATACCTACGGATTTACCTGGAGTGAGTATAAAGGGTTAACAGTAAGTGACTATAAATTGTATGGGATATTACCCAACAACAGTATTGTGCTGTTAGGTACGGTACCAGGAAACCAATTCTTTTTTAACCTGGTAAATCCCAATCCAGCATTCGTTAAGTATTTTATTGCCTTTGATGCACCAAGTTGCGACGCCAAGACCAACGTCCTGGTGAAAAGTAACTGGGTATCATCACTGACAGGTATAAAAGAAGCTGAAGTAATTCAGGTTTCCATATACCCTAATCCAGCATCAACTACAATATCCATAACTACTGATGAAAAAGATTTCGAAATTCAAATATCCAATATGTTCGGTCAGGTACTCCTGTCTGAAAAAAATACCAAGACATTGGATATAAGTCAATTCCCATCAGGGATATACTTCATCAGTGTTTGCACTGAAAAAAGTATATCTACCAAAAGGATACAAAAACTATAAAATAAGACGCCGGAACTTCCAAAAGAAGTTCAACGTCGTTTTTATCCAGCGAAGCTGAATAGGAATTTGAAATAATTCCTATGTGATAACATACCACCCTTCTGATTATGTATCAGAAGGGTTTTTTTATAAAGTAAAAATCACTTCGTACCTGCCTACCGCAGGCAGGCCCGGGTGCGAAGTTTGAATAACAGAAAAAACTACCCGGCTAAAGGTAGTTTTAATTACATACGCAATATATTAGTATTTGTGAATAGGACGTACAAGACAAGCAGTACGATACATTTCTCTTTCATCGTGATATATAGTACAACCATTCTCATTGAAATTAAAATATCATACATCCTTATCAGATGATTCTGAAAAAAATCGGATATAAGATTCATCTTTATAAATAGTATCAATATAAGGAGAAGGAAGACAACCAGACATAGGTAAATCTAATAAAATTCATAGAATATTACCTCATAGATAATTATCATTTTCTTGAAAATCTCATGGTAACGCCTGTAAAGATTCAATAAAATCATTTTTTCATGGAATTTTCATACCTGTTTTAGCGAGCAATTTATTTTGTTTTTTCAATGCATCAAATTTGAAATATATATCATCAGTATCTTCATCTTTGAAAATATTTTTTTCATTTGGTTCAGCTTTGAGATTTTCTCTTGTTCGTTTCACTCATCCGATTTGAATAAAATCCCAATGATAATATATTTGTTCAAGTTTTCATAAATTTTCTGATGTATGCATATTATGATCAATAAGAAATTGGATAGTTTTTTTCATAGTATCTTTATCTCTAGATGTCATCATTGGTTTATTAAGTAATTTTTTATAACGATCGTTATTTCGAGATTCTGTTTTTGCTTTCTGAGCGAGAAGATCATTAATAAGCTCTTCTTTCTTCTCTTTGGAAATAAGCTTAAGATTTTTAATAATAGTAATTTCTTTGACTATCTCACTTCTTACTGCTGTATATTCGATTTTTTTTGAATCTTTTTCAATCATGATAGTCGATAAGTATATATGTAAAAAAATAACATAATAAAATTATATTATCGTCGATATAATTTCGACGTCATGTAAACCCTCAAAAAATATCGGGTTTTCATTGCATCTCAATTATAGTCAGAATTAAAAATTTTGCAAATTTTCACATACGGAAAAAACTACCGGTTAAGGTAGTTTTTTGTGATCAATAGTATTAAAAAGAGATAAAGACATGGTCGGGTAGGTATTAAGTTCATTATAAGTTAGAATGGTGGTCTATCCTCACCTTCCGGTAAGGATGCCTTGTTACGACTTAACCCCAGTCATCAGTTCTCTCCTTAACCCGCATAGCGAGTCTTCAAAGAGCCCCAACTCCCATGGTTTGACGGGCGGTGAGTGCAAGGAACAGGGACATATTCACGGTGACAATGCTGATTCACCATTACTAGCAATTCCAACTTCATGTAGTCGAATTCCAGACTACAATCCGAACTGAGGGTAGCTTTGAAGATTTGCTCCATCTCGCGATATCGCTTCTCATTGTAACTACCCATTGTATGATCTATGAAGCCCCAGACGTAAGAGGCATGAGGATCTGACGTCATCCTCTCCTTCCTCCCGCTTACGCGGGCAGTCTCGTTAGACATATTTAACTAACGATGAGGGTT
>Ga0247842_10002376_pt1 | contig 28158 bp, 24 predicted proteins | sample LaCruzMarch2015__3_FD_192411 | JGI IMG/M metagenome (GOLD analysis project Ga0247842, IMG submission 192411) | Freshwater microbial communities from meromictic Lake La Cruz, Castile-La Mancha, Spain - LaCruzMarch2015_19m | ecosystem: Environmental > Aquatic > Freshwater > Lake | place: Spain...
GCGGTTGATGCCGGACATGGTTCCGCGCAATGAGCGTCACGGATCTTCCGGCGGTCAACGCCACGCTCAACTCCATCTGCACTCTCCTCCTCCTCGCCGGATGGTGGTTCATCAAGCATGAGCGCAAGCGCCAGCACATCATCTGCATGGTCTCCGCGCTGACTGTCTCGACCCTGTTCCTGATCAGCTACCTCATTTACCACTACCACGTCGGGTCGGTGCGTTTCACTTATGAGCACCCCTTCATTCGTCCGCTCTACTTTTTCATCCTGATCACCCACGTTATCCTCGCTGCGGCCATTGTGCCGCTTGTTGTGATGACCGTGATCCCGGCGCTGCGCGCGCGCTTTGACCGGCACAAAAAGTGGGCCCGGATCACCTTGCCGCTCTGGCTTTATGTCTCGGTGACCGGCGTGATCGTTTACCTGATGCTCTACATCTGGTTCCCGTCGGCGCAATTGGCCGGGTAGGGAATTTTTGAACAGAAGGTAACGAAGGGAACGAAGTCCGGAACGGTCCTTGGTCAGCTTTGGTCCAGATGCGGCTACGGCAGGTCGGCGTCGAAGTGGGCGAGGTCTTGGAACTCGGTGAAGCGGGAGAAGATGTCCTTTTGTTCGACCGAGCGCAGGCGTTCGAGGCTGAAGGCTTCGACGTTGTAGCTGGCCAGCACACTGCCGACGACCACGGCGGTCTTGAGCGCCTTGAAGCCGACATCGTGATTCCCGCGGCTGGCGAGGTAGCCGGTGAGGCCGCCGGCGAAGGTGTCGCCCGCGCCGGTGGGATCGTGGATATCCTCGAGCGGATAGGCCGGGCAGCTGAAGAACTCGTCATTCTCGCCGAAAAGCAGACAGCCGTGTTCGCCTTTTTTCACCGCGACAATGCGGGGTCCGAGGGATTGGATTTTTTTGCCGGCTTTGATCAGGCTGGTTTCCTTGGTCAGTTCGCGCGCCTCGCTGTCATTGAGGATGAGCATGTCGACCCGCTTGAGAAGGTCGAGCAGGGCGGGTTGGGCGATGTTGATCCAGAGGTCCATCGTGTCGGCGATGACAAACTTCGGTTTTTCCATCTGGTCGAGCACCTGCAGTTGCAAGTCGGGTGCGATGTTGGCGAGGAGGACGAAGTCGCTCGATTTGAAGTGGTCCGGAAGCTTCGGGGCGAAGGTCTCGAAGACATTCAGGGCGACCGAGCGGGTTTCGCGGGTGTTCATGTCCCACATGTATTCGCCGGACCAGCGGAAGGTTTTGCCCGGGGCACGTTGCACGCCTTCGAGGTTGATGCCGCGCGCTTGGAGGAAGTTCCAGTGGTCGGACGGAAAATCTTCGCCGACGATGGCCACGAGATTGACCGGCGAAAAGTAACCGGCGGCGACGGAGGCGTAGGACGCGGAGCCGCCGAGAAGATCGAAACGTTCCTCGACGGGAGTTTTGACGTCGTCGAGCGCGATGGAACCAACAATGAGAACGGACATGGGACGTAAAAATTAGGAGACGCGGCGCGGGGTCACAAGGTCAAATCAGGGAACCGGCGAGAGCTCGAGCACACGGTGCAGCATGTCCTGCTCCCAGCGGGCTTCGTAACGGAAGCGGCGCGGTGTTTTCAGCACCTCAGCCGCGGCGGATAGCGTTTGCGGATCGGAAGGGATGAGACCAGCGGTCATCCCGGCCAGCGAGGGGTCCTTGTCCAAGGCCGAGGCCCAGGCGGCGGCGAAGGTGGCCAGCGGTGTGGTCTGGAATTCCACGGCCTGAACCGCGTTGCGGCCGGTTGCCGCGGGCGGCGACGCGGCAACCTGCAGGTTGAAGGCCCGGGAGTTGCCGAGCAGCCAGCGGTTGCCGTCGATGGTGACGGCCAGACCGAGATCGGGTCCGCCCAAGGGCAAGGGGTAGGCGTAGGTCACGGCCCCGCCGGGCTCGGGCGAAGTCACGGGCGCCGGCCAGCGGGCGGTGTCACCCGCCTTGGTTGTTGCCTCCCAACCGCGGCCCAGAGCTTCGCGATCCCGCAGGGCGGCGGCTACGGCGACGCGCGGTAAGATGGCCTGCGCGGCGGCGGGCGGCAGCAACGGAGGAGGAGGCATGGAGCCATGAAAGGAAACGGCCAGGGCGACCTGCGTTCCGAGTGCGGCTTCGAGGAGCGGCCCGGCCTGGGGTTTGAGTTGTTCCAAGGGTCCGGCAGCCAGGCGCAGAAACGCTTCAACCGTGGTCCGGCGTTGGTCGTCGAGGAAAACCGGCCCGAGCGCTTTGGTCCACTCGGCGGCAAAGGTGGCCAGCCCCGCGGTGAAATCGGTCAATCGCCGCATGTATCCGGCCTCCCAATTTTCGGTCCACAAAAAATCCACGCCCGTCTCGGGCGCGAGCAAGGGGGCGGTGTTGCCCGCGGCCAGGCGCGGAGCGAGGGAGCCGCCGAAGATTTCCGCTCGCCAGGTATTTGCCCCGTATCGGGCGAGGCCTCCGACGGCGGACACCCGCGGCCGGAAAAGGTCTGCCGCCTGCGCGCGGAGGGGGGCGGCTTGGGCGCGCAGGGGATCGATGGTTTCGGCCGGCGCGAATTCCAAGGCCGCTTCAAGGGCGGCCTCGAGATATTCGGCGACGGGAGGGGGAGCGGCGGCGAGGCTGACAACCAGAGGGTCGGCATAGAAGACGGCGTCGGCACCCGCGGCGAGCAAGGGTTCGACGCGTTGCATGACGGGGGTGGAGGGCAAGGCATCGGCGGGCCCGGCAGCGAGGGTTGGCAGGCCGGAGTCCGTGCCGATCGAAATGACGTAATAGCCGTGCATGTGTCCGAATCCGAGCGTGGTGATCTTGGCCAGCAGGTCGCGCACGATGTAGGTGGCGGCGTAAGGGTCGCCGATGTTTGCGGCGAGGAGGTCCCGCGCGCGCACCGCGACATTGGTCGGCACGAGCAGGGTGAGGGGGAGTCGCACGCGGGTGAACTGTCCGTGCTCGCCGGCCTCGACGCGATCGCGCGGGATTTTTTCCGGAAGAGTGGACACCCATTCCTCCACCAGTCGCGGCAGGGCGGAGTCGGGCGGCAGTTTGGCGCCGATGAGGAGTGGCGGGATGGCGGCATCGCGCACGAACTTTTCCAGCGCCTCCTGCATGGCGGGCGCGAGAGGCACGATGACCTCGGTGAAGGCCGCCGCGGCGAGGTCCTCGGGCATGGCCTCCAGCGGGATGTTTTCCTCCGGCGGGGCATCTTCGGCGGGCCGCGGAGTGAAGAGATTGCGCAGGCGCGCGACCTCGAAAAGTCGTTTGACCTGCTGCAGGGCGGCCAGTTGCGATGCACTGCCGGTGCCGAGGGCAAGGAAGATTTCGTTATTCGTGACCGGAGCAAGGGCGGTGAGGATTTCCGGGGTGCGCGGTGCTTCGAGCCAGGCGTTGAAGAGCCGTCCCGGTGGAGTGCCTCGCCATGATTCGCGCAGTCCGGGATCGTTGAGCAGAGGGGACGCGGGGGTCACGATGTCCGGCCAGGTCTCGGCGGGGTGACGGCACCAAAAAAAGCCTTCACTCGAGGCCGGAATATGGCGGGCAAAACCGCAAGCGGCCCACGGGTCGTCTGCTTCGGCCGGGACCGGGGGAGTTTTTTTTCCGCAACCGGCAACGAAAAGCAGTGTGCCGAGGGCAAGGGGCAGGATCGAGCGGTGGGGCACGGGATGTTTTATGGCGCGTCTGGCCGGCAGTGGTCCATGGAATTCCCGGTTATTTGCTTCTTGCCGCGGGGGCCCGGGGGGCGTATTCGGCAAGGCCTTTTTTTGATGACCAAGCCGCTCCAGCCCGAATTTAACGACGCCCAAGTCGCGGCCTGGAACCGCGATCTCGGGGGACGATCCGCCGCGGAGCGCGTGCGCTGGGCGCTCGAGGAGTTCCGCGGCCATGCCGTGCTGAGCACAAGCTTCGGGGTGCAGGCGGCTGTCATGCTCCATCTGGTCACGCGGGTCGACCCGCAGATTCCCGTCGTCTTTGTCGATACCGGCTATCTTTTTGCCGAGACTTACCGGTTCGCCGGCGAGCTGACGGAAAAATTGGGGCTGAACCTGAAGGTCTATTCGCCCTTGCTGACCGCGGCGCGTCAGGAAGCGCTTTACGGAAAACTTTGGGAGCAGGGGGTCGAGGGGCTGGAGAAATACGGACGCTTGAACAAAGCCGAGCCGATGAACCGTGCGCTGCAGGACCTCGGGGCCAGCGTTTGGATCGCCGGACTGCGCCGCGAGCATGCTTCGACCCGCGAAGATTTGCCCGTGATCAAACGCCAGAATCGTGTGCTCAAAATTCATCCGATCGTCGACTGGACTGACCGGCAAGTGGGCGAATATCTGCGCGAGCACGGCTTGCCTTACCATCCGCTTTGGGAACAGGGCTACGTCAGCATCGGCGACACGCACAGCACGACGCGCTTTGCCGACGGGATGAAAGCCGAGGACACGCGTTTCAGCGGGCTGAAGCGCGAGTGCGGTCTGCATGAGCAGACGGGCGGGCCGGAGTATATGATTTGAAAGGTTGAGGGTTGAGAGAGTTGGTGGATCGCGATGTCCCAGCGCGATTTGCGTTGGATTTATCGCGCCGGGAAGGTGCGATCCACCTTAAGAAATGCTGCGGCGACAAGGATGCCTACCGCAGCAGGTCGGCGGCCAGATGGATCGCGGCGAGCATGCTTTGGTGGTTGGCGCGGCCGGTGCCGGCCAGGTCGAAGGCGGTGCCGTGGTCGGGGCTGGTGCGGGGATGGGGGAGGCCGAGCGTCACGTTTACGCCGGTCTCGAAGGCGAGGAGTTTGAGCGGGATCAATCCTTGGTCGTGATACATGCAGAGGACGCCGTCAAATGCTCCGTGGGCGGCGCGATGGAAGACGGTGTCGGGTGAGTGCGGACCGGTGAAGTCGCCCTCGCGTGCGAGTTGGGCGATGGCGGGGGCGATGAGGGTTTTTTCCTCCTGGCCGAATTGTCCGTTTTCGCCGGCGTGGGGATTGAGTCCGGCCACCGCGATGCGGGGCGCGCGTCCGAGGCGGCGCTGCAGGAAGGCGTGGAGCAGTTTCCCGACGCGGACGATTTCCTCCGTGCGGAGCAAGTGCGGCACCTCGCGCAGGGGCAGGTGCGCGGTGGCGAGGGCCACGGTGAGCGGTCCACCGGTCAGACACATGGCAAAATTCCCGACTCCGGCACGGGCGGCGAAGAATTCGGTTTGCCCCGGAAACGGAAAGCCGAGGGCGTGGAGGGAGGCTTTGTGCACGGGGCCGGTGACGACGGCCTGGATGGTGCCGTCCTGCAAAAGTTGTGCGGCTTCCTCGAGCGCGTCCCACGCGACCTGCGCGGAAGCCGGTGTCGGTTTTCCGGGAATGTGCCGGCCTTCGCGACCGATGAGACGGAAGTCGACGCCGCCGGGCAACTCGGGATCGGTGAGGCAGCGGGTGATGAGTTCCGGTCCGATCCCGGCCGGATCGCCGGTGGTGAGTCCGAGGACGGGACGGGCGGGCACGCTCAGTAGATTTTGACGTAAGCCTTCTCGCGAAGGGTGTCGATCCAGCGGTCCTGCATGCGGATGCGTTCTTCCTCGATGAGCTTCTTGGTGATTTCCTCGCGGACTTCGGCGAGGGGTTGGACCACGGCCGGCTTCTTGGCTTCGACCCGCATGATGTAGAAGGTGTCTCCGACCTGGATGGCCTCGCTCAGCGTTCCCGGTTGGAGGGAGAAGGCGATTTTGTTGAGCGATCCGGTGAGCGTGTTCTCGTCGATCCATCCCCAGTCGCCACCGAAATCGGCCGTGCTGTCATCGGAATACATTTGGGCCATGCCGGCGAAATCGCCGCCGTTGGCGAGCTTTTCGCGGATTTCTTTGGCCATGGCGCGTTTGGCTTCGACCGGGTTGTCCGAGCCATCGAACTCGGGCCGCAGGACGATCATGTTGAGCTTGATTTCCGCCTGGGTGGAATACTGTTTGAGATTCTTGCGGTAGTAGGCGTCGACCTTGTCGGGTGAAATGATGAAGTCGGATCGCACGGCGCGCTGCCGCATGGCTTGCACCACGATTTTGTCGCGTTCGATTTCGCGGAAGCGTCCTAGGCTGAAGCCCTGGGCCTTGAGGGTGCGCACGAAGGCCTGGCGGTCGCCGCCGAATTCCTCGCGGATGATCGTGTTGACGCGGTCCTCGACGACGTAGGACGGAATTTGGAAACCCTCGGTGTTGAAGTGGTCGATGATGAGCTGGCGGTCGATGAGGTCTTTGAGTGCGGCGTCCTGCGATTCCTTCATCTTGGCGCGCAGTTCGTCGCCTTGATACATTTCGGAGAGGGACCGCTGGCGGAACATGAGGAGTTCGCGGACTTGGCCGAAAGTGATGGCATTCGAATTGACCACGGCGGCGATGCCGTCGACCAGCCGGTCGCGCTGCTGGCCCGGGGCGGTGAGCGGGAGCAGAATGAGGGTGAGGGCAAGGGCACCCGGGAAGAAGCGGACAGCGGTGATCACAACTGCTGCAAGAGTGTAAGAATCTGGCGCAATTTCAAGGCGGGATCTTCGGAGTCCAGCCGGGGGTGGCGGTGGCCGATCATGATGAAATCCCCCCCCCGGCGGAAGCGGAGGACTTTTCCCTCTGTTTCGACCAGGTCGATGTTCGCCGAGGCGGCGCGCAGACGGACCGCGGCGGTCTTGAGGAGATTGCGGGCGGGTGGCGGGAGGCGCCCGTAGCGGTCGCGCCACTGGTTCTTCAGCTGGTCGAGCCCGGCAAGGGTTTCCGTCTCGGCCAGGGCGCGGTGCGCGGCAATGCGTTCCTTCGGTTCGGCGATGTAGCCGGATGGGATCCAAGCGGGAAGTTGTCCGCCGCGGGCCGTCGCGGGGTCCGGCGCGATGAAGTCGAGGTCGACCTTGATGTCCGGCCGGCCGGGTGCCCTTTCGCCTTTGAGCTTGGCCACCGCGGCTTTGAGCAGGCGGCAGTAAAATTCGAAACCGATGGCAAGGATGTGTCCGCTTTGCTCCGTGCCGAGGATGTTGCCCGCGCCGCGGATTTCGAGGTCGCGCATGGCGACGCGGAATCCGGCCCCGAGGCTGGAATACTGACGGATGGCCGCGATGCGCTGGCGTGCCTCGCCCGCGCCCATCATGTCGCGCGGCAGGAGGAGATACGCGTAGGCCTTGTGGTTGGAGCGTCCGACGCGTCCGCGCAATTGGTAAAGGTCGGCCAGGCCGAAGCGGTCGGCGCGGTCGATGATGATGGTGTTGGCGTTGGGAATATCGAGGCCGCTTTCAATGATCGTGGTGCAGAGCAGGATGTCGGCCTGGCCGGCGACAAAGGTGGCCATGATGTCTTCAAGTTCCTCCTCGGGCATTTGTCCGTGTCCGGTCAGGATGCGCGCGCGGGGCAGCAGTTCCTTGAGGCGCTTTTCGAGGAGGCCGATCGATTTGACCCGGTTGTGCAGGAAATAGACCTGACCGCCGCGGGTCAGTTCGCGTTGGATGGCGTCGCGGATGAGGCGTTCGTCATAGCCGCAGATGACGGTCTCGATCGGAATGCGGTTGGCCGGGGGCGTCTCGATCGTGCTCATGTCGCGCGCCCCGAGGAGCGAGAGATAGAGGGTGCGCGGGATGGGGGTGGCCGAGAGGGTGAGAACGTCGACGCCGCGGAAGTTTTCTTTGAGCCGTTCCTTGTGCAATACGCCGAACCGCTGTTCCTCGTCGACCACGACGAGTCCCAGGTTTTTGAACGAGACATCTTTGCCGAGCAGGCGGTGGGTGCCGACCACGATGTCGACACTGCCGTCGCGCAGTCCGGTCAGGGTTTGTTTTTGCTGTTTGACCGTGCGGAAGCGGCTGAGCAATCCCACGGTGACGGGGTAGTCGGACATCCGTTCGCGCAGGGTCTGCCAGTGCTGTTGGGCGAGCACGGTGGTGGGGGCGAGCATGGCGACTTGCCGGCCGCCCATGACGGCTTTGAAAGCGGCGCGGATGGCGACTTCGGTTTTCCCGAAGCCGACATCGCCGCAGATGAGGCGGTCCATCGGCTTGGTCGATTCCATGTCCTTTTTGGCGTCGATGATGGCGCGGAGTTGGTCGGGGGTTTCGTCGAAGGGGAAGGAGTCTTCGAATTCGCGTTGCCAAGTGTTGTCCGGGGGAAAGACGACGCCGGTCTCGAGTTCCCGCTCGGCCTGCACGCGGAGGAGTTTCTCGGCGTAAAGGAGGACGGACTTTTCCGCTTTGCTCCGCGCGCGTTGCCAGCGGCCATCCCCGAGTTCGCTCAGCGCGGGATTTTTCCGACCGACCCCGACATAACGGGAAACCTTCCACCCCTGCTCGAGCGGCACGTAGAGTTTCGACCCGCGGGCGAATTCGAGGGTGAGCACTTCACCGGCGTCCTCTTGTCCGGGCAAGACCTGCAGCCCGCGGTAGCGCGCGATCCCGTAATCGAGATGGACCACGAGGTCGTCTGTCTCGAAATCATCGAAGCGCAAAGTCTGGCGCGAGAGGGCGGCGCGGGCGCGGGCCCATCCGCCCCGGCGCTGTTCGAGGCTGGCGGCGCGGCCGAAGAGTTCGGCATCGGTGAGAAGGGCCAGTTTGGCTTCCGGCAGGGTGAATCCGCGGGTCAGGGTGCCGAAGAGCACGGGCAGTTCGCGCGGGGTGGTCTCCCCGGAAGCGGCCAACTCGCGCAACCGGGTCGCCTCGCCCTCGTTGGCGCAGACGATGCGCACTGTCCATCCGTCGGCCTGCCATTGCGCGATCTGGCGGAAAAGATCGCGGCGGCGTTGCTCGAGAAGAACGATGTCCCCGGCGGCGAAATCCCCGAGCGGGTGATCGGTGGCGAGGATGTCGAGGTCTTCGTCATCGGCCAGCACGGGGCCGGAATGCAGCCGGGCCGGCGCTTCGGGGGCCGCGTCTTCGATCGAGAGGAAAAGCGTGTCGGGCGCAAAGTGCGCGCGCAAGGTGGAGTCATCCGCCCCGCCGCCGTCCCCGAGGCCAAGTTCGCCGCTTTCGAGTGTTTCGACCGAGCGCTGGGAATCGGGATCGTAGGAGCGGATGGATTCAATCTCATCGCCGAAAAATTCGAGGCGCAAAGGCAGGATGGTTTGCCAAGGGAAGACGTCGACAATGCCACCGCGCACGGCGTAGTGGCCGCGTTGCGCCGCCGTGGGGACGCGGGTGAAGCCGGTGCGCTCCAACCGGGCGATCAAGTCCGCCAGCGGCAGCGCTTCTCCCCGCCGGAGGATGAGGGTGTCGCCGGCCAACTTTTGCCGCGAGGGCGCGGGATGATCGAGTCCGGCCGCGGTGACCACGATGAGCGGCGGTGGGTCGGTGTCGAGTTCGCGCAGTGCAGCGAGGCGGGCGGCGGCCATTTCGGGATCCGGGTTGCCCACGCCAGCGGCGGCCAGTTCGAGGTCCGGCACGAAGAGGGCGCGTTGGTTCCAGAATTGCAGGTCGTGGTGGAATTCTTCCTGACGTTTGACGTCGGCACAGACCACGCAGACCGGCCGCTGCAGATTGTCGGCCAACCATGCGGCAAGGAACGGCTGGGCCGGGGCGGCGGCGCCTCCGGCCACGGCGGGCGCACCGCGGCGGACGGCCTCGAGCCAGGCCCGCGCGGCGGCGCTGGCCTCGCCGGCGGAAAGAAGCTCGTGGTTCACGGCACGATGTTTTCGCGGAGGAGGGTCTGGCGCAAGGCGCGTCCGAGGGGTCCGGGGGTGATCGTCGCGCATTGCAGGGGCATGACGCCGAGGCGGCTGTTGGTCAGGAAGAGTTCGGTGGCTTCGGGGAGGCGCGCGGCGGGAAATTCCACTTCGCGCACGGTCTGACTTTGCAGGATGCGGGAACGGATGACCCCGGCGCGGACGGCGAGGGTGAGTGAAGGGGTGCAGAGTTGGCCGTCGAGGACGAAGAAGATGTTGCCGAAGGCGGCGGAAAGAAGATTCCCTTCGTGATCGGCGAGAAGGGCGTGATCGCAGCCGGCATTTTGGGCCGCGGTCTGCGCGGCGCAATTCAGCCAATAGTTCGCCGTTTTCCGCCCGTGCGCGAACGGGGTGACCGGTTCGGGGTGCATACGCGCGGTTTGTTCATGCGGAATGCCGGCGGGATCATGCGGTTCGAAAAGGGCGAAGAGCCGCGGTTCGCAAACCGGTGCGGTGGGGGCTCCGTCGCCGGCGGTGAGGTAGAGGCGGAGGATGCCGGTGGCCTCGGGGGCCAAGGGAGGCAGTTGGAGGTCGGGCAGGTTTGTGCCGAGGAGGTCCGCACCGCCCGCGGCGAGCAGGATGAGATGTTCGGCAAGGAGGAGCGGCTGGCCCTCGCGAATGCCGATGGTTTCAAAGACGGACATGCCGTAGCGCGCACCGCGGTCGGTCAGGGGAAGGGTGGCATCCGGCTGCCATGAGCCGTTGCTTCGGAGCCAGGCGCGCGGGGCACTTTTCACGCGACGGCGCCGCGCAAATGTTCGAGGCGTTTGCGCAGGGTGGCGCGGGTGATGCCGAGAAGCTTGGCCGCGCGCAGTTGGTTGTTCCCGGTGGACTCCATGGCGCGGCGGGTGAATTCCTGCTCGAGCCAAGGGAGCAGTTCGAGTCCGGGTTGCGCGGCGGCCGCTGCGAAAAGGAAGCGGGCGGCCTCGTCGAGATTGGCCGGTGCGGGGAGGGCAACCGCAGCTTCGCCGGGCTGCGCGGCGGCGGCCTGTCCCAGCGGAAGGTCTTTGGGCAGGAGGACGTCGCTGGTCGAGAGAACGGCGGCCCGCTGGATGGTGTTTTCCAATTCGCGGACGTTGCCCGGCCACGGATGGTTCTCGAGCAACTCGACCGACTCCTTGCTCAGCTGGAGTTGCGGTTTGAGTTTTTGGGTTGCGATGCGTTTGAGGAAGTATTCGGCGAGAAGACGGATGTCCTCCTTGCGGCTGCGCAGCGGCGGGAGGTGGAGGCGGACGACGTTGAGCCGGTAAAAAAGATCCTCGCGGAATTTTTTTTCGGCCACCTCGGCCTCGAGGTTTTTGTTCGTCGCGGCGACGATGCGTACATCGGTCTGGATGGTCTGGTTGCCGCCGACGCGGGAGAACGTCCCGTCCTGCAGGACGCGCAGGAGTTTGCTCTGGATGGAGAGCGGCATGTCGCCGATCTCGTCGAGAAAGAGGGTGCCGCCGTCGCATTGCTCGAACCGGCCGATACGTTGGGCGCTGGCCCCGGTGAAGGAACCTTTTTCGTGACCGAAGAGTTCGCTTTCGAGGAGATTTTCCGGAATGGCCGCGCAATTGATGGCGAGGAACGGACGGTCGTGCCGGGCGCTGTATTGGTGGATGGCCCGGGCGACGAGTTCCTTTCCCGAGCCGCTTTCGCCGGTGATCATGACGGCGGCATCGCTGTTCGAAATGCGCCCGACCATTTTGAAAACCTCCTGCATGGCGGCGGATTGACCGACGATGCTGTCCTGGTGCTGCTCGAGGCTGAGGGTGGGTTCGAAGGGTTTGGCCAGGCGCATTTCGGCGGCGGCTTTGAGCGCGGCGTCGACCACGATTTTGAGATTGAAGGGCAACTGCTCCTTGCGCACGAAATCGAAGGCGCCGAGGCGCATCGATTCGATGACGCTTTGCGTGGTGCCGAGGGCGCCGGTGATGATGACCAGGGCGTTGGGATCGCGCTTGCGCAGGCGGGCGAGCAATTCCAACCCGCTGTGGGTGCCGAGCCGCATTTCGGTGATGACCATCAGGGGATCTTCCGCGCAGAAAAGTTTGAAGGCCTCTTCGGAGCTTTCCGCGGTGAGGGCGCGGACATCGTCGGCGGCGAGTTGGCCGCGGGCCCAATCGAGAAAATCGGGATCGGGATCGACGACAAGAACGGTCTGCTTTGCGGCCATGGGCAATCCTGTCAGATGCCTCCGTAACGCCGGTGCCGTCCAGCATATTCCCGGATCGCGGCGAAAAGATCCTCTTGGCCGAATTCCGGCCAAAGTTTTGGCGTGACCACGATTTCGGCGTAGCTGATCTGCCAGAGGAGGAAATTAGAAACCCGCATTTCGCCGGAGGTGCGGATGAGGAGGTCGGGGTCGGGGAGGCCGGCGGTGTAAAGGCGGGACGCGATGGTTTCTTCGGTGATGGCATCCGGATCGAGGCTCCCGTCACGCACCTCGCGGGCCATAGTGCGCGCCGCGTCGGTGATCTCGGTGCGCGCGCTGTAACTCAGGGCGAGGGTGAGAGTCATCGCGGTGTTTCCGGCGGACTTCTCCATCGCGGTATCGAGCCGGCGCCGCGTGTTTTCGGGCAAATCATCGAGGTGGCCGATGGCGCGCAGGCGGATATTGCGCTCCATGATTTCAGCCGTGCGCTCGGCAAGGAAGCGGTCGAGCAGATTCATCAGGGCCTTGACCTCGTCGGGCGGCCGTTGCCAATTCTCCTTGCTGAACGCGTAGAGGGTGAGGTGCGAGACGCCGGCCTCGATGCACGCGGCGGTGCAGGCGCGCACCGCTTCGGATCCGCGGCGGTGCCCTTCAATGCGGGGCAACCCGCGCTCGCGGGCCCAGCGGCCGTTGCCGTCCATGATGATCGCGATATGGCGCGGGATTTTCTCGGCGGCGACTCCGGCGGGGTTGCTCACAGTCGGATGGTCTCGTCGTGTCCCGCGCCGATGCTGACAATGGAAAGTTTTGCCCCGGTCAATTCCGCGAGGGCCTTCGCGTAGACGCGCGCGGCAGGCGGCAACTGGCCGAAGCGGCGTGCTTTGGAAGTGTCCTTCATCCAACCACGGAAGGTGCGATAGACCGGACGGCAAAGGGCCCAGTCGGCCGCGCTGGTCGGCGGGTGTTTGAGTGTTTTGCCGCCGAGTTTGTAAGCGGTGCAGACTTTGATCACCGGGACATGGTCGAGTCCGTCGAGATTGGTGATGGCCAGTTCATCGATACCGTTGATCATCGCGGCATAGCGCGTGGCCACGGCATCGAACCATCCGCAACGGCGGGCGCGCCCGGTGGTCGCACCGTATTCGCGGCCCATGCCGTGGAGGAGGTCGGAGATGTCTTCGTTTTCGGTCGGAAACGGTCCTTCCCCAACGCGTGTGGTGTAGGCCTTCATCACCCCGATGACCTTGTCCATCCGGTGCGGCGGCACGCCGGACCCGGTGCAGGCGCCGCCGGCCGTGGTGTTCGAACTGGTAACGAAGGGATACGTGCCGTGGTCGAGGTCGAGGTAAGTGCCCTGGGCTCCTTCGAAAAGGATGCCGTGTCCGCGGGCCATGACGCCATGGAGCCAGACAACCGTATTGGTGACGAACGGCCGCAACGCTTTGGCCGCGGCGAGGTAATGGCGGAGAGAAGGTTGCAACGGGACGGGTTTCGCACCGAGTGAGCGCAGGACGGCATTGTTCTCGCGCAGGCGTGCTTTGAATTTTTCGGCGAATTCCTTGGGGTCCAGCAGATCGCCGACGCGCAGTCCGGTGCGCGCCGCTTTGTCGCCGTAGGCGGGACCGATACCCCGCTTGGTCGTGCCGATTTTGTTTTTCCCTTTGCGCTGTTCACGGGCCTCATCGAGCGCGCGGTGCCAGGGCATGACGAGGTGCGCGCCATCGCTGAGCAGGAGGTTTTTTCCCACGGGAATGCCTTTCTTGCGCAGGCCGGCGATTTCGGTGACGAGGGCGAGCGGGTCGACCACCACGCCGTTGGCGATCACGCACGTTTTGCCGCGTCGCAGGATGCCGCTGGGGATGAGGTGGAGGACGAATTTCCTCTTGCCGTGCACGATGGTGTGGCCGGCGTTGTTGCCGCCCTGCGTGCGAACGACGGCATCGGCTCCGTCGGTGAGGTAATCGATGATTTTGCCTTTGCCTTCGTCGCCCCATTGGGCGCCGACAAGGATTGTATTAGCCATAGTGATTGGTCGGGACGAAGGCTCCTGACCCGCGCCGCAAACGGGAGCAATTGTCACCAAGCGGCGGCGGGCGGCAAGAATAACCTCTCTGCTTTACCCGTTTACCGGGGGCTTGGCCGTCCGGCGGATGCGTTTCATCACCTCGACGGCACGCCGGCGCGAGACGGCCAGTTCGGTGCCGTCCCGCAGCACAAGGCGGAGGCCGCGCTGTCCGCTGCCGCTCCAGGCCTGCACGGCGGACGGGCGCACGGCTTGATGGCGGTTGAGCCGCACCAAGTGGGCGGGCGGCAGGTCGGCGAGCAGACCTTCAAGGGTGTGGCGCACGAGCCCGCGGCCTTGGTCATGAATGACTTCGACGTAGTTGCCGTCCGCATGGAGCAAACGGATCGAATCCATGGCCACGCGCACGCGGCGTCCGCGTTCCTCGATTTCCAAATCACCGGTTTCTGTGCCGCCGTTTTGGCGCAGGAGGATTTCCCGGGCCCGCTCGATGGCGCGGCGGCAGCGGTCTTCCTCGACTGGTTTGAGCAGGTAATCCGTGGCGCCGACTTCGAAAGCGCGGATGGCAAACTGCGCGTAGGCTGTGGTGAAGATGACGCAACTGCGCGAGGCGTCGATTCCGTCCAACGCGGCGAATCCGTCGGCCCCCGGCAATTGGATATCCATGAAGACGAGATCCGGACGATGGCGGCGCGCGAGGTGTTGCGCCGCGGCGGCATCGGAAGCTTGCGCCACGACGTTCACATTCCCGATGGATGCGAGCACTTCAAGCAGGTCGCGGCGGGCGGCGGGTTCGTCGTCGACGATGAGGGCGGTGAGAGTTTCCATGGTCAGCCGGCTTTGCTGGTGGGAGGTTCCGAGGGCAGGTGCACGGAGGCGGTGACTTCGCCGCCGACTCCCGAGATTTCGAGCGAGGCGGCACTGCCGTAGACCGCCTGCAAACGGGCGCGCGAGATACCGAGGCCACCGGGACGGTTTGTCGGTTGCGGGCCGAGCGCACCGCGACTGCGCACCGAGGCATCGAGGAGTCCGCCGCTGAGTCGCGCGGAGACGACGAGCGGGTGGCGTTGGTCGACCTCGCCGTGTTTGACCGCATTCTCCACCAAGTTGAGCAGGATCATGGGAGGGATGCGGGCATGATAGGCGGCGCCCTCGATCTCGACGAGGCGCGGCAATTCGCGTTCGAAGCGCATGGCCTGCAGCGCGAGGAAATCTTCGCAGAGTTGCCATTCGTCGAGCAACGGAATCGTCTCGCGGGACTGCGCATTGGTGCTGTCGCGCAGGAAGCGCGCGAGGTGGTCGATGAAGGCGCGGGCGCGTTCGGGATCGGTGCGCACAATGCCGCGCACGGCGGCGAGGCAATTGAAAAGCAGGTGCGGGGTCAGGCTGGCCCGCAGGTTGCGCAGTTCGATTTCCGACTGCCAGGCTTGGCGCCGCGCCTGTTCGAGCGAGAGCCGTGCGGAGAGGTCGAGAACGATTCCGCTCGCCGCATCGGCTTGGCCGGAAGGCAGTCGCCGCGAGACTTCCCAGAAAGACAACACGGGCTGTCCGTCGATTTCCGTCTCGCACGTACCGCGGTCTTCGCCGGCATTGAAAATGGTCTCCGGTGCAAGCCGTGAGACTTGCTCCGCGGCGAGCAGGCACTTGTTGCCGATGTGGTCGAAACGCAGACCTTCATCGCGGTCCCATTCCCAAACGACGAGTCCGGCACTGGCCGCACTGCGCATGGCGAGGTCGAGTCGGCGGCGGTAATGATCGACTATGCCGGCGATGCCCAGCGTGCAAACCGCGGTGATGCCGAGAAACAGATACATGGACCGGTAAACCATGGCCCCGTGGCCCGCGCCGGCGAAGGAGCCGCTGTTGTGCAGGATGGAAAATGCGAAGAGCAGCGAAACCGCGGCGACGAGCGGCGCCGCGCCCCGCAGTCCGAGAACAACCGCGGCAGCGAGCAACGGGAGGAAGAGAAGGTAAAGCGGCGGACCCCATGGCGTGAAAAAGACCAGCCAGGCGGTTCCCAGGCAGAGCGGCCCGAGAATAAGCATGCGGCGCCACCAGGCGGGATCGGGAGCCTGCGTCCAGACCGCGAAGGCGGGCGCAAGCAGCGCAATGCCGCTGCCGTTGGCCAGAACGAAGGTCGCCAACTCCTGCCCCAATTGCTGACGGAGGATTGTTTCGTCGGCGAAGAGCAAGCCGGCACCGAAGAGTCCGTTGAGCGCGGCGGGCAACCATGGGATGGCGAGAAGAAAGACGAGGCACCCGCGCAAGTCGGCCAGCCGCGGGCGCGTCCCGAGAAAAAGAGAAGCGATCCCGTAAGCGGTTAACGACTCCAAGGCGATCCCGATCGGTCCGACCCAAGTGGTCAAAGCAGGCAGGCCCCACAGCGCGTTGTGCAAAGCCGCGCCGACGTAAACGCCGAACGCCATCCATGGTCCACCGAGGAGGACGCACCCGGCGGCCACCCCGGAGAGCGGCCAGACCGGACTAAAAAAAACATCGTCGCGCGTGAAGATGATCCCCGCATAGCCAGCGCCGACGCAGGCCAGTGCGGTCAACACCAAACGCGCCCACACGTGCGGACTCCGGAAGTCGCGAAGGATCGATGCTTCCGCAAGCGAGGATGCCGGGATCGATTGCATGGCTTGGTCAGAACAAAACTCGCGGGGAGTAGTCAATGGCTAATGATATTCGCTCCCTGAGTCCCACATTATTAAAGTTTCTAACACTTTTATATTAAGCAATTAGCACAGACTTAAAGCCGCTCATCACATTTTCCCTGCCGTCTGTCCCGCCGCGTTCATGTCCTTGGGAGGACTGTGGCAGTTTCTTTTTCGTCAGGCGCAAGTCTGCATTGTTCTTTGTTGGTTGTCGGGCGCTGAGCCCGACCAACGCAAATGTGGATCGGGCACCCGCGGGTGCGAAGTGTCCGGTCTTCTGGCGTAGTGAGCGGCGCCACGGCGGGTTTACCTGCCGTGGCGCTTGTCATTGGTGTCCCTTTGCCCCCTCGACGAACAACTTTCCGGCCCGCCGGCGCAGGTGGTTTCCGCGCGGCAGATTGAGTTTGGCCGGCTGGCCCCCGGAAAGCGCCAGCTGGCGCGCGGCCTCGATGGTTTCGAAATCCATGCTGGTCGCGGTGCGTGCCGCCAGCCAGGCGCGGAGCAACCGGCGCTGATGGGCGAGCGGTTTGCTCCGCAGGGTGCGGAGGTCGAGTTGTCCGCTGTCCGCTTCGGGCGCGACGAGGCCCTCAATCCACTCTTCTTCCGCCGCGAGGATTTCCGCGGTGCGGGCCAGGGCGGGTGCGGGGTCGAAACCCACGGCTTTGGCCAGGGCAGGCAACACATCGTGGCGCAGGCGATTGCGGGTGAAGGCCCGCGAAGCATTGGATTTGTCCTCGCGCCAGGTGAGTCGGCGCGCGCGGGCATAGGTGGTGATTTCGTCCCGGGTGAATCCGAGCAAGGGACGCACGATGGTCGCTTGGCTTTTTTCCAGCGGCGCCTCGCCCCGCAGGCTGCCCAACCCTCGGCGTCCGGCGCCCCGGGCGAGGTGGAAGAGCAGGGTTTCCGCGGCGTCGCCGGCATGGTGCGCGAGGAAAACGGTGGCGGCGTTGTGCTCGGCCGCCGCCCGGGCGAAGAATCGCCGCCGCAATTCCCGCGCGGCTTCTTCGAGCGATTCTTTGTTCTGCGCGGCGCGCGCGCGGGCCTGACCGCGACGGCAGACAAACCGGAGGCCGGCTGAAGCGGCCAGTTGGCGCACGAATTTCTCATCGCGGTCCGCGGCTTTCCCGCGCAGACCGTGGTGGAAGTGGGCCACGACGAGTTTGGGGAATCCCGCCCGCTGCAAAAGATCGAGGAGAACGACCGAGTCGATTCCGCCGGAAACACCGACCAGCGCGCACGGCGCGGGCGAGACCGTTCCGATCCGGCGGAGGAAGCGCGGCAGGAGTTCGGCCGCTTTTTTCACGGGTCAGGAAAGTTTCGCCGCGCCGAAATAAGGGTGGAGGATTTCCGGAAGGTGCACGGAACCGTCGGGTTGCTGTCCGTTCTCGAGCAGCGCGACATAGAGCCGGGCCAGCGCGGTGCCGGAACCGTTCAGGGTGTGACAGAAGTGGTTTTTGCCGTCCGCCCCCTTGTAGCGCAGGCCCATGCGGCGTGCCTGGTAATCGCCGAAGCCCGAGCAACTGGAAACCTCGAGCCAGCCGTGGTGACCCGGGGCCCAGACCTCAATGTCATAAGTACGGAGCGCACTGAAGCCGAGGTCGCCGCCGCACAGCTCGATCACGCGGTAGGGGAGTCCGAGCAATTGCAGGACGCGTTCGGCATCCGCCGTGAGGGACTCGAGTTCGGCCGCGGAATGTTCCGGCAAGGTGATTTTGACCAGCTCGACTTTGTCGAACTGGTGCATGCGGATGAGGCCGCGCGACTCGCGGCCGGTCGAGCCGGCCTCGCGACGGAAGCACGGGGTGTAGGCCGCGTATTTCAGTGGGAGTTTTTCCGCGGGGAGGATTTCCTCGCGGTGGAAGTTCGTCACCGGGACTTCGGCCGTGGGAATGAGGAAGAGGTCGCTGGCGGACACCCCGAAGAGATCGGCCTCGAACTTCGGCAATTGTCCCGTGCCGGTCATGGTCGCGCGATTGACCAGCAAGGGCGGACTCATTTCGGTGTAGCCGTGGTCGCGCGTGTGCAGGTCGAGGAGGAAGGAAATGAGCGCCCGTTCGAGCCGTGCGCCCTGCCCGGTGTAGCAAATGAATCCGCTCCCGCTGATTTTCGCCGCGCGCTCGGCATCGAACAGCCCGAGCCGCGTGCCGATGGCCACGTGGTCCTGCGGGTCGGCGATGTCCGGCGGTTTCCCCCAGGTGCGGAGGACGGGGTTGGCCGCGGCGTCGTGGCCGGCCGGGATTTCGTCATGCGGCAGGTTGGGGATGGAAAGAAGCAGTTCGCGTTGTTTTTCCTCGGCCGCGGTCGAGGCGAGTTGCAGGGCTTCCATTTCCGCGCCCATCTTTTTCGATTCGGCTTCAAGGGCGGTGCTGTCCTCCTTTTTCGCCCGGAGGGCGCCGATCTCTTTGCTCAGCTGTTTGCGCCCGGATTGCAGATGCTGCCAGCGGGTCTCGTTGGTGCGGCGTTCGAGGTCGGTGGCGAGCACTTCGTCGACGAGGGTTTCCAAGCCCGGGCCGCGTTGGGCAAGCAGGGCTTTGACGGTTTCCGGGGTCTCCCGGAGGCGGCGGATATCCAGCATGGTCAGGTGAGCGTAGCGCGGCGGCCTTCCCGCGCCAAGCGGCGGAATCTGTTCGCCGGGTGAGGGGGAGGGAACCTATAGTCTGGGGAAAATTTTCCGCCTGTGGAATTCCGCGACTATTACAAAACCCTCGGTGTGGCCAAAACGGCCACTGCTGACGAAATCAAGAAGGCCTTCCGCAAGCTGGCCCGCCAGCACCATCCCGATCTGGCCAAGGACAAAAAAACGGCCGAGGAAAAATTCAAAGAGATCAACGAGGCCTACGAGGTCCTCAGCGATACGGAGAAGCGCAAAAAATACGACGAACTCGGCCCGAATTGGCAGCAACCCGGCGGCGGGTTTCGTCCGCCTCCGGGTGGCGGCGGTTTCCCCGGCGGTTTCGGCGGCTATGGCGCCAGCCCGGGCGACGAGGAATTCCAATTCGGTGGCACGGGGTTCAGCGATTTTTTCGAGGCGTTTTTCGGGCGCCAAGCGCGCGGCGGCCGCCGTGGCAGCGCCTTTCCCGGCGGGGATGCCGCGCTGCGCGGGCAGGATGCCGAGGCCGACATCATGGTCACGCTGGAGGAAGCGTTGCATGGATCGACGCGGCAAATTTCCTTCACCCGCGGACGTTCCGGCAAGGTCGAGACCTACACCGTAAAAATCCCGAAGGGGGTGGCCGAAGGCCAACGGATCCGTCTGGCCGGCATCGGTGGCGAGGGCAGCGGGGGCGGTCCGGCCGGCGATTTGTATCTGCGCGTGCGCTTCGAACGTCATCCGGAATTCACCGTCGAAGGCGCGGATATCATCCACGAAGTCGAACTGCCCGTTGCCCAGGTCGTGCTCGGGGGCGAAATCATGATTCCTACCTTGGACGGACGCGCCAAGCTGAAGATTCCGCCCCTCACCCAGAACGGCCGCAAGTTCCGCATCCCGGGCCGGGGCATGCCGCAGCGCGGCGGCACGCGCGGGGATTTTTATGCCGTCGTTGAGGTGGAGTTACCAGCGGTTCTGTCCGACGCACAGCGTGCGGCCTGGGAGGCCCTAGCCAAAGCCTGAGTGCCAATGTCCGACCTGACCGACATCGCTTCGCTCCGCGTCGCCGCCCGTGAAGGGCGCGCCCGGGCTGTCTTGCCGGTCCTGGTCGAGACGGTGACGGAAAAAGCCTCCAAGGACGGCAAGCCGTTCCTCGAAGTGCAATTGGTCGATGCGCGCGATCGTTTCATCCTGCGCGTCTGGTCGGACAACGGGCAATTCGCCGCGGCGCAGGAGCTGGCGACCGGCGCCTGCCTCAAGCTGGAAGGTGAATTCACGGTGCATCCGCAATTCGGTCTCGAGGCCAAGCGTTGGAGTTTCGCGCCCCTGACCGGTGCGGAGAAAGACGAGTTCCTCGCCGGTCCGGCCGACCTGCGGGCCCGGCAAGAAGAGGATTACAAATTCATCGAGTCCGCCGTCGCGGCGTTGCAGGACCCGAGGCTCAAAGGATTGGGTCAAACCTTCCTCGAAAAATTCGGACCGCGCTTCCGCCGCACCGCGGCCGCCCGCTTTTTCCACCACGCGCGGCGCGGCGGACTGGTCGAGCATGTGGCGCAAATGATGCGTTACGCGGACGCCATTTGTGCCGCCAACCCGTCCCTGCACCGCGACCTGCTGCAATCGGGCGTGCTCTTTCATGACTGCGGCAAGCTCTGGGAAAACTGCATCGAGGAAGGTGGTTTCGCCATGCCGTTCGACGAACGCGGCGAATTGCTCGGTCATATCAATATCGGCATCGAACTGGTCAATTCCTTGTGGAAAACACTCCCCCTCGACGAGTGGAAAGACCTCCAACCGGAGAACGAGGACGTGCGTCTACATTTGTTGCACCTCGTCGCCGCTCACCACGGTGAACTGGCCTTTGGTTCGCCCGTGCAACCCAAGACCCCCGAGGCCATCGCGCTGCATTACATCGACAATCTTGACGCCAAGCTCGAGATGCTCTCCCGCGGCTACGAGGGCGGGCCGACCGTGGCGGACCGCATTTATGACAAGGTCAAGCCCCTCAATGTCCGACTCGTCGCGCCATTGGGGCCCGCGCCCCGGGCATGAGGGGCCCGGACTACGAGGAACGCTGGATTACGGAAGAAGAAGCGGCCGCCATTTCGCAAGGGTTGATGGCCGTTGTTGCCTGGTGAAAATTATTTTCGTCATGGCCGCATTGCTGGCCGCCGGTGCGGAAATGCGCGGCGAGGAAGTGATCCTGCCGGCACCCTTGCCGCGTCTGGCCACCGTCTTCCTCGCCGAAGACCCGCGGGAGATCCGCGGTGGAAAGTTTGAAGCCTCGGCTGTGCGCAGCATGGTGGACAGTTTGGTCATGGCGGCCGCCGGACGTGACACTATCGGCGACGCCTGGCGCATCTTTGTGCGGCCGCAGGACCGCGTCGGACTCAAAGTTTCCGCTTCCGGCGCCCCGGTTTCTTCGACCCATCCAGCGGTGGTGGCCGCGGTGGCCGAGGGATTGGTCGCTGCGGGAGTCGCGCCCTCGCGCATCATCATCTGGGACCGCGAGTGGGAGGACATCAAACGCGCCGGTTACGGGATTCTTGGACAACGCTTCACGGTCGTCGCGACCGACCGGGTCGGCGGTTATGACCCCGAGCAGACGGTCACGGCAGCGGTCATGGGCAAGCTGATCATCGGCGACCGCGATTTCGACCCGTCTTCCTCCGGCGGGCAGACCGCGAGCAAGAGTCATCTTTCCGTCGTGCTCGGCGCGGTCGACAAGGTGGTTCATTTGCCAGCTCTGACCGACCACTTGTCTTCCGGGGTGAATGGCGCGCTTTCCGGGATGGTCTTGGACAACCTCGACAATTGGCGGCGCTTGGCTCGGCCGCCCCACTTCGGAGATCCCTTCTTGCCCGAGATTTATGCCGATGAGCGGATTGGCGGAAAAGTCGTGCTGACCATCCTTGATGTGCTCCGTCCGCAGTATGGGGGAGGTCCGTTTCCCCAGCCGCAATATCAGGTGCGCCACGGGGCGATTTATGCGTCGCGCGATCCGGTGGCCCTTGATGCGTTGGGGCTCGAGTTGCTCGATCGCTTTCGGAGCAAAGGCGGTTTGCCGCCGCTGGGCAAGGACGTCCATTGGATAACTTCCGCCGAAGTGCTCGGCCTCGGCACGGCAGCGCGTGAACGGATCCGCGTGATCCGCGTCGGTCCCCGCTTATGAACGAGAAGGAAATCCTCCGCCGCACTTCGCGCTCTTTCTACCTGACCATCCGTCTTCTGCCGCGGGCGGTGCGCGATGACATCGCTCTGGCCTACCTGCTGGCCCGCGCGATGGACACCATGGCCGACACCGCAACAGCGCCGGAGGGCGAAAGACGGCACTTGCTGCGCGCAGCGCGTGAATCTTTGGGGCGTGCGGAGATCGCCGGCTACGATGCGGCCGCGTGGGCCGGGCGACACCGCGATGCGGCCGAGCGGAGCTTGCTGCTCGCTCTCCCTGACTTGTGGAGGCGGATGGGAGAGCGGGACGAAGCGGCGCGCCGGCCGATGATCACGGTGATGGGTTCTATTTTGGAAGGGCAGATCTTCGACCTGGAGAGATTTACCCCGGAGGCCGCACCGCTGACCGGCGAGGAACTCGAGCGCTACACCTACCTCGTGGCGGGGAGCGTGGGGGAATTCTGGACCGACCTGTGCGCGGCACGGTTGGGACATTTTTCCAACGAGCCGCACAAACTCATGGGGGCGCGCGCTCGTCACTACGGTCAGGGTCTGCAGTTGGTGAACATCCTGCGTGACCGGCGCATGGATGCGGCGCTCGGTCGGGTCTATGTCCCGCCGGGAGAGGTCGGACCTTGGATGGAGCAGGCACGCCGTTGGTTGCAGGATGGTGTGGACTACTGCGCCGCGTTGCGTTCCGGACGGCTGCGTTATGCCACCCTGCTGCCGGCTCTGCTCGGTTGGCGCACTTTGGTTCTGACCGAAGCCCAGCCTGCGTCCGTGATCACGCCGGCCAAAGTTCCGCGTCGCGAGCTGCGGCAATGGATGCGCCGCGCCCTGCCCGTCTGGTGGTCTGCGACGTCGGTCGCGGGGTTGGCGCGGCGGGCGTCAGAGTAAGGTGGATCGCGCTCTCCGGGCGCGATAGGAGCCGGTAGAAATCGCGATGGGGACCGCACGATCCTCCTCAGAACAAGACCAAGGTGACCGCTCCGAGGATAAGCACGCAGCCGACGACCCGTAGGGCAAGCGTGCGGCGGTCGAATACGCTATCCGTGATACCCAAACGGCGGGCCACTACGGCGAGGAGCAGCAGACTCCACAAGCCGCGCGACCCGTAGACGACATTGGCCGCTGTCGCATCGCCGAAGAGTCCGATGGCTGAGGCCATGCCTGTGGCCTGCAATCCGAGCAGGAACACGCCGACCGCCAACCAACGGCGTGCACCCGGTGCGACCGTGCGCCGTGGCGGGCGCAGAATGTGCGGCCACAACAAGGGGAGCGAAAGCAAGGCCACCGTGCCGAACATCACGGGCATGAAGAGCGTGAAACCGGCCACCGGCGCGCCGACCTGCACTACGATGTCGGCCGCGGCGAAACTCAGCGCGGCAAACAGCGCCCAGGCCAACGTGATGAGGGGACGCGAGGTGCTTTTCTTCGGTCCGCGATGGAGCAGGATCATCCCGGTCATGGTCAGGACCACCGCCAGCCAGAGGTCGGGATCGGGCCGGTTGCCGGGCACAAGCAGACTGAGCAGCGCGACAAATACCACCTTGGACGCCAGGGCCGGCGTGGCCACGGACACATCGCCGCTTTGCAGCGATCGGAATGTCCCGACCTGCCCGAGAAAAAAGAGCACTCCCGAAGCGAGAGCCCAGACGGCAGCGCCGGCATTCCATCCGGATGGACCGGCCAGGAGGAGGGGAGCAAAGAAGAGGCCAAGGACGATGTTGCTATAAAACAGGACCGACCAAGTCGTCACCCCGCGTCCGAGGGCGATCTTCAGGCAGAGTGCGGCCGCAGCGTAGAGAATGGCTGCGGCGAGAGGCAGGAGGAGGTAGGGATGCAAAGTTTCCTGAAGATTAAGCAGTTCCCAGCCCCGAGGCGAGTCGGGCCAGGTCGGCGGCTTCGCGCGGCCCATACGCTCTTTCCGCTTGCCCGGGCGGTGGGCTCTCCTACGCTGAATGTATGAAAATCGGTTTTATCGGTTGCGGAAAGATGGCCTCCGCTCTCATTCAAGGCGTTTTGGCGGCCAAAGTATGCGAACCCGCGGAAGTTGTCGTGCACGACAAGCTCTCCGAACCGGCTGAAGTTCTCGGCACGGAGAGCGGTATTCGCGTGGCCCGTGATAACCACGACGTCGCGGCGGCTTCGGAGGTCATCCTCCTGTGCGTCAAACCCGAGGACGCATTGCCTGCCTTGACCGCAGCCTCGGCGGATTTGTCGGGCAAGCTGCTCGTTTCCATTGTGGCCGGTGTGACCATCGATTCGCTGCAGCAAGCGGCCGGCCCGAAGTGCCGTGTCGTGCGCGTCATGCCCAACACCGCCGCCCTCGTGCAGAAAGGCGCCTCTGCCTACGCCACCGGCGCCGGGGTCACGGAGCGGGATGTTGCGGCGGTGGAGAAAATTTTCACTTCGGTCGGCCGCGCCTTCCCGGTCAAGGAAGCCCTGCTCGATGCCGTCACCGGTTTGAGCGGCAGCGGACCGGCCTACGTTTACCTTTTCATCGAGGCGCTCTCGGACGGCGGGGTGCAGATGGGTTTGCCCCGCGACCTCGCGACCAAATTGGCTGTGCAAACCGTGGCCGGCGCCGCGGGCATGGCCGAGGAGACCATGATGCATCCGGCCCTCCTGCGCGAAATGGTGACCAGCCCCGGGGGCACAACCATCGCCGGTCTTTCCGAGTTGGAGCGCGGTGGCGTGCGTGTCGCGGTGATGGATGCGGTGCGCGCGGCCACGCTTCGCGCGCGTGAGTTGGGCGGTGGAGATGCGGAAGACTAAATACGCTCTTCTGGCCGCATTCGTCCTGCCGCTGGCGGCTCTCTCCTTCGCCGAGGAAACCGCGGAGACTGGACGCCTGCCCACTCGCGGATCGGGCGGTGCGCTGATCAATGCAACGGTTCCCGCCCTCGTGCCGGTCACTGTTCCCGACAAGGCAAGGCCTCCTGTGCAGACCGCGATCGCGGAAAAGATCGGCGCCGAAGGTATCGAGGCGTTCCGGTCCGGCAACTTTGCCGGTGCGCGCGAGGCTTACTTGCGCGTGCTCAAAATCGAACCCGACAACCTGCCGGCCCTGGTCAATCTTGGTTCGACCGAATACCGGCTCGGCAACGGCAAAGAAGGCGAACGCCTCCTGCGCCGCTCGCTGCAAATCAAGCCCGACAACCCGACCGCCTGGCTCAACCTTGGCATCATCTATCTCGAGCGCGATGAACCGATGCGCTCCCTGGCCGCCATCGCGCAGGCCGTGGCGCAAGACCCCAACGACGCGGTGACGCGCAACTACCTCGGGGTGGCCGCGGGCCGCAACCGCTGGTTTGACGCCGCGGAATCCGAACTGCGTCGCGCCGTCGAGCTGCAACCTGACTACGCCGATGCGCATTTCAACCTTGCCGTCTTCTGTCTCGAGCGCAACCCGCCGGCCGTCGAATTGGCGCGGCGCCATTACCAGAAAGCCCTCGAACTGGGCGCCGCTCCGGATCGGCTGATCGAAAAGGCTCTGAAATGAGACCTGTCCTGCGGTCCGCGAGGGCCGCCGGTTGATTTGGCTGCGGAAAAAGGGCATGGTGTCCGGTCCCATGCGTTTCCTCCTTGCCTGTGCCATCGTCTGCCTTTGCAGCCAGACGATCCACGCTGCGGCCAATCCACCGCCGGTCCATGGCAAAGCCTTCATCGTGGTCGATGTCCAGACCGGGCGTGTCCTCGGCCACCGCAACTCGCGGGAACCCCGCGCCGTGGCCAGTACGCAGAAACTCCTCACTGCCCTGATCATCGCCGAGGAGGGCAACCTTTGGGAAACGGTCACGATCAAGCCCGAGGACACTGCCGCTGCGCCGACCAAACTCTACCTCAAGGCCGGCCAGACCTACTCGCGCTTCGAATTGCTCCAGGCCCTGCTGGTCAAAAGCCCGAATGATGTCGCCCTCGCTCTGGCCCGCGACAATGCCGGCACCGCGCAGGAATTTGTGGTCAAGATGAACCACCGGGCTCGCGCCCTGGGTGCGCGCACCTCGCGCTTCATGAACCCCAATGGCCTGCCGGCCGAAGGACAATTCTCCACCGCGCGCGACATCGCGATCATTGCCCGCAACGCCTACGCCAACCCGATCCTCCGCAAAATCGTGGCCACCCCGCGGGCCGAATTCCACTACGCCGACGGTCGCGTGCGTCAACTGGTCAATACCAACCGCATCCTCCATCAGGCTCCGTGGTGCAACGGGATGAAGACCGGGTACACCAATGCCGCCGGACATTGCCTCGTCTCGAGCGGACAAAATAACGGACGCGACGTTATCGCCGTCATCCTCGGCAGCAACAAAGCCAATGTCTTCACCGACTCCAAGCGGCTGTTGGAATGGGGGCTGCGACTTTGAACGGGAGTGTCGAGCCGCCCTCCGGCACCCGTATCGACTACACGGCTGAGTTGAACGAGCAGCAACTGGCCGCCGTGACCTCGCCGGGCGGAGGCGCCCTCGTCATTGCCGGGGCGGGCAGCGGCAAGACGCGCACCCTCATCTACCGCGTGGCCTGGTTGCTCGAGAACGGGATCAAGCCCTGGGAAATCCTCCTCCTCACTTTCACCAACAAGGCCGCACGGGAAATGACCGGCCGGGTCTCCGAGTTGCTCGGTCCGGATGCGGACGGCATCTGGGGCGGCACCTTCCACTCGATCGGCAACCGCATCCTGCGCCGCCACGCCGAAACGATCGGCTTCCGGCCCGGTTTCAGCATTCTCGACCGCGAGGACCAGTCCGATCTGCTCAAAAGCGTGGCCAATGATGCCGGTCTGCCGCGCGACAAACGCTTCCCCAAGCCAGATGTCCTTGCCGAATTGTTTTCCCTCTCCTCGAACACCGGCCAACCGCTCGAGCAGATCGTGCACGACCGCTTCGGCTACTTCGACGGCATGGCCGATACCATCGCATCCGTCCGTGCCGCCTACGAACGGCGCAAAGTCTCGGCCAATGCAATGGACTTCGACGACCTCCTCATCCGGACGAATCACCTCCTCCGCGATCACCCCGAAGTGGGCGAGCATTACCGCCATCAATTCCGCCATGTGCTGGTCGACGAATACCAGGATACCAACCTCGTGCAGGCCGACCTCGTCGATCTGCTCGGCTCGAAGCACGGCAATGTCATGGTGGTCGGCGACGACGCGCAATCGATCTACTCGTGGCGCGGCGCCAACTTCGAAAACATCCTCAACTTCCCCAAACGCTACACCGGCGCGCAGACCTACCGGATCGAGACGAACTACCGCAGCGTGCCCGGCATCCTCGAGGTGGCCAATGCCGCCATCCGCGGCAACCTGCGGCAATTCGAAAAAAACCTCGTCGCCTGGCGCAAGTCGGGCGGACGCCCCGTGCTCGCCGAGTTGCCGACCAACAACGACCAAGCCGCTTACATTGCGCAGCAGATCCTCGAACTCAACCGCCAAGGCCTCGAGTTCCGCGAGATGGCCGTGCTTTACCGCGCGCACTTTCATTCGATGGAAATCCAGCTCGAGCTGACCCGACGCGGCATTCCCTTCGAAGTGACCAGCGGGCTGCGCTTCTTCGAGCAGGCGCACGTCAAAGACGTCGCCGCCTTTTTGAAATTCGCAGTCAACCCGTCCGACGAAACCGCCTTCCGCCGCATGGTCCGTTTGCTGCCCGGGGTGGGGGAGAAAACGGCCGACACCCTGTGGTCGGTGGTCCGGGCCGGGGTCGAATCGGCTGCGCCCTTCGGCGAAGTTCTCCGCATGGCCAAGCCGCCGGTGCGGGCCGCGAAAATCTGGGAGCAATTGGCCGCCACGCTCGACGAGATCGCGCCGGAACGGAAGCCCGTCGCGCCCGATCTCGCCATCGAGTCCATCATGGAGGCCTTCTACGAGGATTACATGAAGGCGGAGTTCGCCAATTTCGAAAACCGCCGCGAGGACCTGCGCACCCTTGCCGGATACTCG
>Ga0247842_10002380_pt1 | contig 28135 bp, 23 predicted proteins | sample LaCruzMarch2015__3_FD_192411 | JGI IMG/M metagenome (GOLD analysis project Ga0247842, IMG submission 192411) | Freshwater microbial communities from meromictic Lake La Cruz, Castile-La Mancha, Spain - LaCruzMarch2015_19m | ecosystem: Environmental > Aquatic > Freshwater > Lake | place: Spain...
AAGCCATTCACAACACTAGAAGATGTAGTTGCAAGAGTAAAAGGAACTCCTGACCCAGTAAAATCAATTGTAAAAAGAGTTGTTGAAGAACTTGAAGGATGCGAAGACAAACACTACTTGTTTGTAAGACCCCCAGCAGAACCTAGACCCGCAGGATTTGAAAGATACGGTAATAGACGTTTCTAAAATGATAACTATCAAAAACATATTAGTGGTTAATCATGGATTTATTTGGACAACTTCAAGATTTAATGATAAAACATCATTTCCGTCCTGAGAAGAAACTTTCTCAATTCTTTTGTGTAAATGAAGCATTGCTCCAGTTTTTGGTTAATAGTGCCAGAATTGAGAAAGGAGATGTGATAATTGAAGTTGGGCCAGGAACTGGGTTTTTGACAAGAAAACTTCTTGATAAAGCAAAGAAAGTTGAAGCAAAAGTAATTGCTATTGACGTTGACGAGACAATGATTGATTTATTAAAAATAGAATTTGAAGAAGATATTCAAAAAGGACATTTAGAGTTAATTTGTACAAATACTTTAACCGCTGATTTTAATGCGCTAGGGGCAACAAAAATAGTTGCGTTACCACCATACCACATTTCTTCTGATTTAGTTACAAAAATAGCAATGACAAAAGGAATAAAAAAATCTATTCTAGTTCTAGATAAAGGATTTGTAGAAAAACTAGTTGCTTTTGAAGGATTCAGCGAATACGTTGCACTCACTGTTTTAGTAAATTTGAATTCAAAAGTAGAGGTGCTAGAGTCAAATATTTCTCCTCAAAGCTTTTTTCCTTCACCAAATTGTCAAAGCTCAGTTGTACAAATGGAGTTTAATGTAAAGAACAACTCAAGCGACTTTTTTACTTTCCTTAGAGAATTATTCAGACACAAAAACAAGGATCTTGGAAAAAGCCTAAAACAATCCTTTATGTTCCTCTCTCAAGAACTAAATTGGAGCGAAAAAGATTTTATTAAAAACCTAAAAACACTAAAACTAACAAAAAAGAAAGTGTACATATTAACCCCGCAAGAATTCTTAGGAGTATTTGAACATTTTAATGACAACCAAACAAAAACTTCTAAAAAACCAGTGAAGAAGTCAGCTAAAATTGATTAAAGTATAGAAGTAATCAGGCTTAAAGAAATAACTTTTTTTAATAATAAATTCCATATTTTTTCATTTACTTAATCGTTTGTAATATTATTCTCTTGAATCGAAATGGGAGTTCTTTGAGTGCGTACTGTTCAGCAGCTTTGAGTTTCTCTGGGTTTTCAGCATAAATAGTCATTAATATTTCTCCATCTTTAACTTTTTCTCCAACTAATTTACTTAACATTACGCCCGCTAGTGGATTAGCTGGTGCTCCTGAAAGTCTAGCAATTTTTGTAACAGTTTTAATATTAATTTCTTCAAGTATTCCTTCAGTTCCTGCCCTAAAATCTTTTTTCAATTTTGATAATTTTATTTCATCGCTTGAAAAAATCTTTCCATCCTGGGCTTTAATAATTTCTTTCATTTTCTTTAATGCTTTTCCTGATTGTAAAATATTTAACGCCATAGAATATCCTTGAGTTGGCTTTGCTTTCCCAACCATTTCAAGAAGTGCTCCAGCAAGTTCACAGCTCTTTTGAGCCAAGTTATCAAACCTCTTTCCTTCAAGAACTTCAAGAGCATACTTTGCTTCAAGCGCTGGGCCAAAAGCTAGTCCGCTAGGTTCTTCTCCATCCGTAATAACTGCTTCAACATGCATTCCAACTTCTTTTCCTACTTGGACAAACTTTTTTGCCATTCTAAGCGCAACTTCTTTATCCTTTATTTTCACATATTTTCCAACAGGCAAATCAATTACAACAAATTTACTTCCAACACTCGCTTTCTTTGCTAATACTGAAGCAATTACTTGTCCTTCAGGATCAAGCGAAAGAGGGTGTTCAATTTTAATTATTTTGTCATCAGCTGGCGCAAGATCTACTGCTCCACCCCAAGCAATTACTCCCCCGCACTTTTCAGTAATTTTTCTTATTTTTTCCATTGACATTGAAACATTTGCTAGTACTTCCATTGAATCAGCAGTTCCTGCCGCTGAAGTAATACTCCTTGAACTAGTTTTAGGCATTAAGAGTCCAGTAGAAGCAACTATTGGCACAATTATCATTGTTGCTCTTCCGTTAGTTCCACCAACACTGTGTTTATCAACCACAATTCCTTTAGTAAAAGCCATTTTATTTCCATCAGCAATCAGGGCTTTAGTCATTGCAATTGTCTCATCCAGATCAAGTCCTCTCATAAATATTGCACTCACAAAAGCAGTAGCTTCAATTTCGCTCAACCTATCATCAGCAATATCTCTAACAATGGTATTTATTTCTTCATTAGTTAATTTCTCGCCAGTCATCTTCTTCCTAATCAAATCAACACTCTTAAGTGACTCAGTAGCTTTTACAAGAATTACATTTCCATTCTTGCACTTTAATTTTTCAAGCGCTTCCTCATAAAACCCAATTTGGCCAACTTTTACAGCATGATGAGTTACATCAGCAATTGCAACACATTTATTACCAGACTTACTATTTTCTAGTTCAACTCTCTCTCCAGTAAAAACACCAAGATCCTTCGCATCTACTTCATGAAGAATAACAACAACTTTTCCAGTTTGAATAGGAAACGCCTTAACGGCCAATTTGTGAATATATCCATCCATTACAAAAAACCTTTAATCAATAGAGTTAAAGCAATCAGGTATTTAAGCGTTGCTGGTAAATTCTTATGCGGAGAAAAATGTGTTAAAAATGTCCTAGAATAAGTGTGGATTATATTTTATCTTGTTATTTTGGCATTTTTGACTACGTTGTAAAGTTCTTTTGCTTTTGAATTTTTCTCAAAGTATTCTCGAACTGGTTTAATTAGTTTTTCAAGCTCGTTTCCAACCCCAACTTTTAAATCCATTGGATGGAGTTTGCCTGCAACATATGTATCCTCAAGTTCTTTGTAGGAAGTAAAGGTAATATCCCCGCCAAATTTAGCCGGTCTTTCAATTTTCATTTCTTTAATATTTTTAAAAATAATATTTTTTGAATAATCTAATATTGGATTTCCTTCAACGATTTTTTCTGGGCAGAATGCTTTATTTAGTTTTGATTTTAATTCATCAAATGTTTCATGCATGTATATACATGAACTTGGGTCGCTCTTACTCATCTTTGATGCCATCATAACTTCTTCTTTATTGCCATCTGTTGATTGAATTCCTTTTAATCCAAGTAATAATGAGTGGTGCATGGCCACAGGTTTTTGCCATTTATATTTTTCTGCAATATCACGTGCAAGCATATTTGCTCTTCTTTGATCCATTCCCATTTGACAGCCATCAAGTTCTAACTCAAAAATATCACTAACTTGCATTATTGGGTACATTAATTGGGCAAAACTAAGTTCATCTCCTTCTTTTCTACCCATTATAGTTACTGATTTTTTTATTCTATTTAATGTTGTTTGTTTAGCAATTTTTAATGCTCTATCCCAATATTTCATTCCATCCATTAGTTCGCTAGCCCAGCAAATTTCTACTTTATTAGTGTCAATTCCGCAAGCTTTCCACACTTCTATAAAGTATTCCCCTGCAGTTTGGATGGTTTCTAAGTTGCCCCCGAGCTTATTGTTAATAAACCCAAAGTAATCAGCCAGATAAAGTTTAAAGCGAACACCAGTTGAAAGCATTGTTTTTAGGTTTGTTGCACGAAGCAAACCAAAATGAATTGGTGCAACACCCGATGGTTCAAAGCCGTCATAAATCACAGGGTGCTCTTTAGTTTCAAACATATTCTTTAGTTCTTCTTCTGTGACAATTTCCTCAGCAAACCCTTTGATTAACTCAACTTTTGTTAGTGTGTCCATTAAAATAAAATAGTTCTGACAAGTTTTTATAACCCTTAGTTTTGTAGTTGTGTGGGCAGTTTTTGATTTTAAAGCTTTAAAAAATCCTTGCGGTGCTTTTCAAGTTGTAATTTTCTATACAAAACCGATGTTAGTTGTTCTGGTGAAAATACTCCAAGTTCAGTTATTATTCCTTCAATATATTTTGAATCAGTCCTGTCAAATGCGGGATTAAGGATTTTTACTTTTCCTCTTGCCTTTTTCTCCCAAACTTCATCAGAATCCCTTTGTTCCATTGGTTCTTTTTTTCCATAAAAACTAGCAGGTTCAAATTTGTGGCTTGAAGTGCAGACATAATGCAAAACTTCATATCTTTTGCACACAGTACTGAGTTGGTTAGTCCCAATTTTATTTATAACATCCCCATCAGCAAGAATTGCGTCAGCTCCGGTAAAAAAATAATCACACTCTTTCATTAAAGTTGAAGCAGCATTATCCACAATTAAAGTCGCATCAATCCCAGCTCTAGTTAAATCACTCACAGTCATTCTTCCTTGGTATAATGGACGAGCTTCACAACAATAAACCTTGCTAATTTTTTTCTTTGCTTTAATTAAAGTTTCTACAACAGAGCTTGAATGACAATGAGTTAGAATAACTGAATTTGGTTCAATTAAACTAGCCCCAAACTCAGCAACACTTTTTAGTGACACTAGTCTATCAACTTCATAATTCTTAGCAGTTTGAATAATTTTTTCTTTCATTTCATTTACACTCAAACCCTCTCTAGAAATACTTTTTTTAATAATTCTTAAAGCAGTTCTTAATTCAGGCTCAGTGGGCCTAGCACAAAAAAGCAAATTTGCATTTTTTAAAAATTCTTTTCTAAACTCATTTTCACTTTTTGTTTTACTTGCAGTACTTGATTTAACAAGCGCAAGAACAGCTCTTTTTCTGACATTAGTTGCGCTTTGAATCTTAAGCGACTTAATATCTCTAATAGTACTATTTACAATATTCATAAAATTGCCCGCTAAAACCAGTATGAGTAAGTTTTTTCTAGTATTAATACTTTTGTTGGCCTCAAGTAACGAAGAATGTGTTTCTATTATGGATATTTTTGATAAAGTCTGATTAATAATTATAATGTGTATATTTGTTGAAATCTATTTGTTGAAATATATTCAGGGTGTTTTTTGTAAAATCGTCAGACCAAGTTATGTTTATATATGAGTTTTTCTATTCCTTTATCTGATTTAGATGCCAAATGATTGTAATGGAATGTGTATATTTTCTTTTATTCTTGGAATAGCTAACTTATTCGTTCCATTTGCAGCAAATCACGTAGCAACTTTTTTAGGCAAAACAGATATTGCAACATTTAACAGTAACATGCTAATGATTTTATCAGTTCTAATAGTAGTTTTTTTGACTGTGAATTGCATAGGACACATGAATAACAGAAATAATCGTTATTTTTTCTTGACCACAGTATTACTTGTAATTAATTTAGTTATTTTAGTATTTAACTTTGCTACTTTTATAATTCTGTGAGTTGCTAATATTGTTTTAGTATTTAACTTTGCTACTTTTATAACTCTTTAAGTTACTAACTTTATGAGCTAGCTTTCAAACAAGGTTTTTAAATGAGTTGTTTAGATATTTGTATTAGTTACTTTTACCAATAAGCATAGGATGGGTGTGTATTGATGGATCATATTGTTAGGAGCGCAATCATAAGAGCACAAGCTGAATTAAAGAATAGGTCGGGTGCGCAACAACCAAAGAAATTTGTTACTGTACAGAAATCTTCTGTTTCAGAAAAAAAAGAAAGAGTTGAAAAAGGAAGAAAAAAAGGACACTCTGATTCTGACAATGATTTAATTGAAATGCTTGAACAAAACCGAGCAAAAATATTTGTTATTGGATGCGGTGGTGGAGGAAGCAACACAATTGAAAGAATGGCTGAAGTAGGAATTGTAGGAGCAACAACACTTGCACTAAACACCGATGCCCAAGACCTATTAACAACAAAATCTGATAAAAAAATCCTAATTGGTAAAAAATTAACTAGAGGACTAGGAGCAGGAAGCGACCCACAAATTGGAGAAAATGCTGCAAGAGAATCAAGCGAAGAAATAAATGAAGTTCTAAAAGGCGCAGACTTAGTATTTATTACATGCGGACTTGGAGGAGGAACAGGAACAGGTTCAGCTCCAGTAGCAGCAGAATTTGCTAAATCACTAAAAGCACTAACAGTAGCAGTAGTAACATTACCATTCACAGTTGAAGGAAAGAAAAGAATGGAGAACGCAATGTACGGACTTGAAAGACTACAAGAACACACTGATACAATAATTGTAATACCAAATGACAAAATACTAGAAATCGCACCAGATTTGCCAATTAACGCAGCATTCAAAGTTGCAGACGAAGTACTAACAAACGCAGTAAAAGGAATAACAGAAATGGTAACAAAACCAGGTCTAATTAACCTTGACTTTGCAGACCTACGAACAATACTTGCACGCGGAGGAGCCGCAATGATAGGACTAGGAGAATCAACAAGAGGAGAATCAAGTGAATCAAGAGCACTAGAAGCAGTAGAAAACGCACTAACTAGCCCACTACTTGACGTTGACATTTCAGGAGCAAATAGAGCCCTAGTAAATGTAACAGGCGGAACAGACATGACACTACGCGAAGCAGAACTCATAGTAGAAACAGTTTCAACAAAAATCCATTCCTCAAGCCACATAATTTGGGGAGCAATGGTAGACGAAACACTACCAAAAAATCACATCCAAGCAATGGTAGTAATTGCAGGCGGAAGATTCCCATACCTTGAAGGCGGAGCAAAGAGTACAAAACACAAAGGCGAAGAAAATATTGATTTAGGAATAGAATTTACATAAAATGTATAATTCCTATAAAAAATATTATAACTTAAGAAAGCACATTAAGTTTGTGAGTATAAATGATTTGCGGGGACTAAAGAGAAGCCTTTTTATACCCGCTAGTAAAATTATTTTAATAATGGTGAAAAAATGAATGTTGGAGTAATGTTAGGACAATTTATTGATGATTCAAAAAGAATCTTCTTGGTTTCAAGAAAACCAACAATGGACGAATACAAAAGAATGGCACTAATTGTAGCAATAGGAATGATATTAATAGGAATAATAGCATTCATAGTTTACCTATTCTTCGCTTTAACAGGAATTGGATTTTAGTTAAACTAAAATTAAATTATCTGGTTTTAGTTAAACTAAAACTGAATTTTAATTGAGTTAATTTTTGAGACAAAAAGCAGGTTTTTAAACCTGTCTAAGTCCTTTTATTTTAATTCTGTACTTAGCTGGGCTTAGTGATTAGACGAGTTAAGGTTTAGGATATAATTTTGGAGTACAAAGGTGGTAAAATGATTTTTCCGATAAGAACTACTGTAGGACAAGAACAATTAGTTGTGGATATTTTAAGCGCAAAAATAGTAAAAGAAGAACTAAATATTTACTCAATTGGAGTAGTTCCAGGGCTAAAAGGATACATCCTACTCGAAGCTGACAACGAAATCACAGTAAGAAGAGGAATAACAGACACACCACACATAAAAGGAAGCGGAATAGTAAAAGGCGCGGTTAATATTGAAGAACTATCAAGCCTCTTAGAATCAAAACCATTGATGAAATCAATCCAAGAAGGCCAAAAAGTTGAAATAGTATCAGGACCATTTAAGGGAGAAAAAGCAAAAGTAACTAGAGTAAACCAAGCAAAAGAAGAAGTTACAGTAGAATTACTTGAAGCAGCAGTAAAAATACCAGTAACAATAAAAGCAGAAAACATCAAAATAATACAATAAATCAAAAAATGAAAAGTAATTTATTAAAAAACCAGTTTTTCTGGTAAAAATTGCCAGAAGTTAACAGTTACGCGCTTTAAGCGCTCAAAAAAGCAAAGAGCTTCTAAACTTTGCTTTTTAATTAACGAGCGCGGATGGCAAAATTAGAATGACAAAAAAAGGGTGAAATTATGGGAGAATTAAAAGTAATGGTTGACGCAGGAAAAGCAAGCGCAGGAGCACCACTAGGACCAGCACTAGGACCTACTGGAGTAAATATTGGTTTAGTTGTAGCAAAAATAAATGAAAAAACAGCATCACTATCAGGAATGAAAGTTCCAGTAACAATAAAAATAAACAAAGACAAAAGCTTTGATGTTGAAGTAGGACTACCCCCAATAAGCGCACTAATAAAAAAAGAATCAAAAGCCGCAAAAGGAGCAGCAAACCCAAAAAATGATGTAGTAGGCAACTTAACAATAAAACAAGTTGTACTAATTGCACAAACAAAACTAGACAAACTGAACTCTTACGAAATGAAAAAATGCGCAGCAGAAGTAATCGGTTCATGCGACTCAATGGGAGTAACCATCGAAGGCATGAAAGCACGCGAAGCACAAAAAGCCTTAAGAGAAGGCAAATGGGACGCTGAACTAAAGTAATTTAGTTTTAGTGTTTCATTTTTTCTTTTTTTTTATTCCTATTAATTACTTATATTTAATTTAATTTTTTTTATAGTTTATTCTAAAAGACACAAAGTTCAAATCTCAGCTTTAGCGTAAAAGATTTTAAAAAATTGGTTATTAGTATCTATTTGTAGCTTTTGTACCATTTTTCGTATTCTTTGTGTGTTGCGAAGCAGTGCATTATTAGTATTGTTTCTTTTTCAATATAGTATACAATACGCGCTTGTTTTGTGACGTTTTCAACAAAGAATGGTACGCCGTGTTGTAGGTGTCTGCTGGTTTCTTTTAGTGCTATTTTTTCTATGTGACTACCAAACATTTTGTTGAGAGTGTTGTCGATTTTTTCTAACTCTTTTTCAGCAGTTTCAAGGATTTTTATGTTCATGTTACCACTTGAACTTCTTTTTCATTTCTTCAAAAGATTTTGCTTTTATATTTCCTGCCTTGTATTCTGCAACCTCGACTTCAATAGCTTTTTGGACTAACTTTTTTTCTTCATCTTCGAGGATTCTCTCATATGCTAGTAAAGCTTGTCTTATTGCCTCGGTCTGGTTTCCAGCATATTCTTTCTCGATTATTTTTTGAATTATTGCCTCATAAGGCGTACCAACATTAACATTCATGCTTAATCACTATGCATCTAATATGTCATACAATATATAAACATTGCGCATGCTTTGCTGAGCGTACTTCAATAAAATCGGTCTTGATTTGAAGTAGTTTTGCGCCTAAAGATGATGCTGTACTATAAGTTGTTTTAACGTTAGCTCGTCCTCAGCGTAAAAGTTTTGGTTATTTTAACTCTTACCCTGTTTTTAGAGATTTGCTTAATTAAAGGGCAAGTATCTTTTTCAGTACCTTGTTTACTTGGTCTTGATGTTCTTTTTCTAGTGTGCCAACTTTTTCTAGTAATCTTTTTTTGTCTATTGCTCTAAGTTGGAATATTAGTGCAATTGAGTTTTCTTTTAATCCGTTTGTTTTAGTTGGTTTAACTTGGATTGTGCTAGTGTATCTTAGTGCTTGGATGTTTGAAGTAAATGGTATTATTAGAACCATTCCAGCATCCACTTCGTTAATCACAATAACTGGTCTTAAGCCTGATTGTTCATGTCCGTTGCTTTTTGGTAATTCAACAAACCATATTTCACCATTGTTCATTTAAGATTCTCTTCAAAATTAGTTAAATCTTCATCGCTTATTTTATCCCAAGCCATAAGCTCTTTTTTTAATTCAACTTGTTTTTCTAATGCGTCTAAATATAATAATAAAGCTCTTTCGACTAATTGTTCCTCATCAAATCCCAGGGTTTTTGAAGCATTCTTTAATTTAGCATCCATTTCTTTTGACACTTCAACGTACATAAAATCACTATACTAATAGGTGTTGAGGGAAGTTAAAAAACTATTCTTTTCAGGGGCTATAAATTTGATTTAATCATCCTTAAAATCCAAAAAAAGTCATCCAAATTAAAGTCCTCCCCCTAAGCTTTATAAACCTTTCATATTCACTTTTCTATATTGATGTAAAAGCCTAATTTATTTAGGCCGATTGTTGATCCGCGAGGGTTAGCAGATACCGCTTTGGCGGAAGGTGTTAAAAATGAGAAAAGATCAAGCTTTAAGCGCGCTTAAGAGATTGCATGAAATTGCGCCAAAAAGAAATTTTGCTCAATCTGTAGAATTAATGATTAATTTTACTGGGTTAGATATGAAAAAGCCTCAAAACCAAGTTAATGTTAAAGTAGCATTACCATTTCCAACAGGAAAAGGGAGCGGTAAAGTATTAGTATTTGCTAAAACTGATGAATTCGCTAATTCTCTAAAAAACAAAGTAGAAAAAATTGTAATGGACAGTGAAATTGAAGCACTTGCAAAAGACAGAACAAAATTAGGCGAATTAATGACTTATGATGGATTATTTGCTGAAGGCGCAGTAATGCTAACAGTAGCAAAATTCTTAGGACAACAATTAGCTCCTAAAGGAAAAATGCCAAAGCCAATAATGAATGTTAATAGTTTTGATGAAACTCTAGAAAAAGCAAGAACACAAGTTACTATTTCAAACAAAAAAGGAAAATTCATGCCAGTAGTTCACGCAGTTGTAGGAAAAGAAGGAATGAAAGATGAAAATATTATTGAAAACATGTTCGCAATATATGATTCAGTAATGAATTCATTGCCACAAAAGAAACAAAACATAAAGAATGTTTACATAAAAATGACTATGAGTCCTCCAGTAAAAATTGGTGAAGGTGAAGCTGAATGACTAGTCACATTAGGAAATGGAAAGAAGCAAAAAGAGAAGAAATTGCAAAACTAGCTAAAGCTTACCCAGTAATTGCTGTAGCAACACTTGACGAATTACCAGCAAATATTGTTTCAATATTAAGAAAGAGATTACAAGGAAAAGCAGAAATGAGAGTAGCAAAAACAAGAGTAATCCAAAGAGCATTCAAAGAAGCAGGCGTTGATGCAGTACTAGACAAGTACATTACAAACAGTATTCTAGTAATATTTTCAAAAATAAATCCTTTTGAATTATTTTCATTTGTAAAAAAGAATAAAGGTTCAAGAGCAGCAATTGAAGGCGATATAGCGGATATTGACATACTTATCCAAGCAGGAGACACAGGCTTACCTCCAGGACCAGCTCTATCAACACTAAAAGCAGCAGGATTAAACGTAAAAGTAGCAGGAGCAACAATTGCAATTGCATCTGATAAAATTGTAGCAAAAAAAGGAGAAGCAATAAAAAAAGAAGTTGCTGATGTATTAGGAAAACTAGCAATTAAACCAGTAAAAGTTGGAATGAAAATGATTGGTGTTTACGACAAAAATGACAAACAATTCTACACAGCAAGTGTACTTGATATAGATGAAGAAGAATTGTTCAACAAATTCGTACTTGCTCATTCACAAGCAATGAACTTAGCAGTGAATGCAGTAATATTCGAACCAGAATCAACAGAAATGATTGTTGTTAAAGCAGAACGCGAAGCAAAAGCTGTACAAAAAACAGTTGATGCTAGTTCTCTTGGGACAACAAGTTAAGGATTATATTTGAGAGGTGAAGTTATGCAGTACGTATACGCAGCTATGTTGCTTCATTCAGCAAAAAAAGAAATGACTGAAGCTAATGTTGAAGCAGTATTAAAGTCAGCTAACGTTGAATTTGACGTGGCAAAGGTAAAAGCAATGGTGGCTTCATTAAAGAACATCAGTATAGATGAAGCAATCGCAAAAGCAGCAGTAGCTACAGTAGCAGCTCCATCAGCAGGCGCAAGTGCACCAGTTGAAGAGAAAAAAGCTGAAGAAGACAATAAAAAGTCTGAAGAAGAAGCAGCTGCAGGCTTAGGCGCACTATTCGGATGATGCCTTAAACAATCAAATTCTACTTTTGAACTTGACTGCCCTAAAAAGCAGTTAAGTTTGATTACATTTACTACTTGTGTGAACTAGGTTCTATTGTTGATGGATTTATTTTTCATTTTTATATTGTACTTATTACTTACTGACGAAGTCATATTCGAAAAAATATTTTCAAATTATATTTTGTCCAAGTATTTCCTCACAGAAATTAAGTCAATTGACTTACTTTTGTTTCACTTCTTGACGAAAAATCATTTGCAGTGAATTAGTTTTGCATAAGTATTTATATAACAAAAACCACAAGGGTAACTCGAAAGCAAATTCAATGTGAAAGTGAAATATGCTTTCTAGAGAGTTGAGTTGTATGGTGCAAAGAACCATGCGATTGCGGGGGAAGGAGGAAACGTGCTCACCAGCGTATGGCGATTCCGAGATTATTTGTTGTTCTACTTCCCTCGCTTAATATTTAACTGATTTTATGTTATTTGAAATTGGTTTTAGTTTATTTAATTTTATAATAACTAATAAAGTGTGTAACTTTGTAAGTTGTTCCTATTTGTTTTAAGAGGAAGTGTTAAATAGTTTAAAGCTATTTTAGTGTTATGCTTAATTCTAGTCGTGCGCAAGGAACAATGGAGTATTTGATTATTATTGCTGTTGTGATAGTAATTTCTCTAGTTGTTGTTGGGATGAGCGGAGCTTTAGTAAGTAATTCAGGAGGACAAGTTGCAACAAATACTACTGATTTGAGTTCAAGGTCTGGTTCTACATCAGGAGGTATTGCGATTGTTGAAAGCGCAACAGATTCAAATGGAAATGGGCTAATTAAATTAAGTAATTTTAGTGGGGAAAGTTTTTCATTAACTAAAATTAGTGCTGTTGATTCTAGCGGAAGTTTAATTGATAATAATTTTGATTCGGTTTATGTTGATTCAAGTGGAAGCTTAGCTTTTTCTTTGAGTGATTTAGAGGACGCTTGTTCATGTAACGCTGGCGAAACTAAAAAAAGTTGTACATTTGTAATTGAATATTCTACTCCAAGTGGATTAACTAAATCTCAACGATTAACAACAAATGTTGCTTGTGTAAGTGCAATATCAACTAGTGGAACTTACATTAACCCAGCAGATTTTGTCGGGCCAGTAATTTCTATAACAACTCCTACATCAGGTTCAACATCAACTACAAGCGATGTAGATTTTGAATATACAGTAACTGATAACAACGCAGTAAAAGAATGCTCTTTGTTAATTGATGATGTGGTAGAAGACACTGACACCACAGCACCATTTGATTTATTTGCATACACCTTCTCCTCAAACGGAGACCATGACTATGAAATAGAATGTGAAGATTATTCGAGTAATATTGGAAGCGATTCTGGAACCATTACATTGAGTTTTGATGAAGATGTTCCAAGCGTTACACTTTCAAGCCCAGCAGATGATTACTCAACATCTACCTCTTTAGTTGATTTTAACTTTTACATAAGCGATAACAATGCACTTACTAGTTGTGCATTAACAATTGACGGAGTAGATGTCAACACAAGCACTAATGTTACAAACAACGCATACCACGTATTAAGTTACACTTTCAGTTCATATGATACCTATTCTTGGGACGTTAATTGCATAGATTATGCTAATAATTCAGCAACCAGCGGAGCAGCACGAGATGTAACTTATGCTTTACCAGTTATATTATTTTCTCCAGAATGGGCTCAAAGTCCAGTGCTTGGAAGTGGAACAAGTACTGATAATGCACAATCTGTTGCAGTTGATTCTAGTGGTAATGTTTATGTTGCAGGGACTTTTAGTTCTACTACTTTGAGTTTTGGTGGGGCAAGTAATGATGTAAACTTGACTAATCGTGGTGGTGATGATCTTTTTGTTGTGAAATATAATTCTAGTGGAGTAGCACAATGGGCGCAAGGAGCTGTAAGCGGAAGTGGATCAGCTAATGATTGGGGTAGGGGGGTTGCTGTTGATACTAGCGGTAATGTATATGTTACTGGTTTTTTTGTTTCTTCTACTTTAGGGTTTGGTGGAGCCAGCAATGATATAAATTTAACTATGCGTGGGGCCGCTGACTTTTTTGTAGTGAAATATAATTCTAGTGGAGTAGCACAGTGGGCAAAAAACCCAGTTAGTGGAAGCGGAACAGGTTCTGATACAGGAAAGTCAGTCGCTGTTGATACTAGTGGAAATGTTTATGTTGGGGGAGCATTTCAAACTGCCCCTATAGGTTTTGGTGGGGCAAGTAATGATGTAAATATAACGCAATTAGGCGGCAATATGGATTTTTTTGTTGTAAAATATAATTCTAGTGGAGTGGCTCAATGGGCAAAAAATCCTGCAAGAGGGAGTTATGCTGGGTATTATTATGCTGACTCAATTTTTGTTGATTCTAGTGGAAATGTGTATGTAACAGGCGGAGCATTATTTTCTCCCAATGTAGGTTTTGGTGGAGTTAGTAACGATGTCAATTTGACAAGCACTACTCTTGCTTATTTCAATTTTTTTGTAGTAAAATATGATTCTAGTGGAGTGGCTCAATGGGTAAAAGGTACTTCAAGCGGAAGCGGATCAAGCAATGTTGATGCATATTCAGTTGCTGTTGATTCTAATGGAAATGTTTATGTTGCTGGCGGTTTTACTATTGCAACTCTAAGCCTTGGTGGGGATAATAATTTAACAAGGCATGGAGCTTCTATGGATTTCTTTTTGGCAAAATATAATTCAAGTGGAGCAATACAATGGGGGAGGGGTCCAGTTGATGGAAGTGGAACAGGGTATGAAGCAGGATGTTCTGTTGCAGTTGACTCTAATGGAAATCCATATATTGGGGGTTATTTGAGTGCAGATTTGGGTTTTGGTAATGATGTAAACTTGACTTATCATGGTAGCGGAGATTTTTTTGTGGCAATGTATAACTCTAGTGGGGCAGCTCAATGGGCTACTAGGGGGGAAGGATCAGGTAATGAATGGCCCTATTCAGTTGCTGTTGGTTCTAATTCCACAGTATATGCTGCAGGTCAATTTGGTTCTACTAATTTAGGTTTTGGTAACGATGTAAATTTAATAAATCGTGGTGGAAACGATTTTTTTGTTGTAAAGGGAAGTTATAGTTAAACAATGTTTGGTAATAAGTTAAGAAGAATTGAATTATTGATTAAATGAGTAAAAGTAGAAAGCAATTTTCAATACTATTTTTCTAAAATTAGTGTTTTAAAAAGTATTATAAATACCAGACTCATAATTATTCTTGTTAAAATAGAAGTTGGGGTTATGGGTAATACAAATAATAATTTTCGAGTAAATGCACTAAATAACTTTAAGTTTTTGTTAGTGATTTTTGTTTTAGTTTTATTAATTTCTCCTGCACTTGCAATGCTTTCAAGCGGGAATGTAAAGATTTTTGCTGTTACTGAAGACAAAAAAGGAATGGCTGCAGAACTTTATATGACTACAATTCCAGGCACTGGAAAATTAGCATTTTATACTTCAAGTTCACTAGTTGGAAAAGACACGCAAACAACTGGAAATATTGCCATAAAAATAGCTCAAAAAGTATCAGGACAATCTATTACAGGTAAAGATGTTATTTTTGATATTAAAGCAAATGCCTCAGAAGTAGATGGTCCTTCAGCAGGCGCGGCAATGGCGCTATTATCTTACTCACTTCTTGCAGAAAGACCTTTATCAAATGAGATTGCAATAACAGGAACAATAACAGATGATGGTCTTATAGGGGTGGTTGGGGGAGTTGGACCAAAGGCACAAGCAGCTTCAAAAGTAGGCGTAAAATTATTTATGATCCCAGTGGGTGAAGCAGTAACGGATTTAATGGATGACTCAAATTTTGAAACAGTAAATATGCTTGAATATGGTCCAAGAAAATTAGGGATGAAAGTAGTTGAAGTAGCGGACATTAATACAGCAATTGATTATGCTTATAGAAACATTGATACAATAAAAGTTGATTCTACTGCCTCAGCTCAAGTATTTATTCCAAATTCAATTAGTTATGACAATTCGCTTACTCCAATGAAAACAATATCCCAAAATTATATTAATGATGCAAAAAAAACAGTAGCTGATGCAAAGAAAGCGCTTGAAGAAAGTACGCTCCCAGAACTAATTTTAGGGGATTATTATCAAAGTTATTCTTCAGCAAATCGTGGAGTTGAAATGGCACAACGCTTCCATGACCAAAATTATCTATACTCAGCGGCAAATTATGCATTTAATTCAGGAGTTCTTGCAGGAACTATAAAAGAGATTGCCCAAAACCCTTTATTATTGGTTAATGATTCTCCATTGCTTCAAACAAAAATAACTGCTCTGCGAAAAGAAATTGAATCAATAAAACAAAAATTTAATTATATTCCACTTGATTCGTTTGAATGGGTTATTGGAGCCCAACAGAGACTTGCTTATGCAGAAAATGCTTTATTAAAAATTGAGAATACTGAGTTAATTACAATTAATTCGCCTAACGCAACTACTACTCAAAAGCAAAAACTAGATGAAGCAATAATGTATGAAAAAGTTTATGATTATGTTTCAGCAGAGTCTTGGGCAAGTGTTGCAAAGGATTTCTTAAAACAAGCCCAAAAAAGCAAGCAAAAAATGATTCCAGTTTATACTAATGAATTTAGGAAAATGGTTTCTGATGAAATAGCTAAGGCTGATGCACTTATTCTTGATGTTAATTCTCCAAAAGGAGCAATCGCTGAAGCTACTAGAAGGTTAGATTCTGCGAAATATTCATTTGATAACAATTTTATTTTTGCGGCATTATATGATGCTTATTTTTCACAATCCTTTGTTGAATCAGAAATTAAAAGACAAAATATGGAAGCTAATGCATTGTATACTTTAGTGGAAAATAATGTGACTGGTGGAACAACTAGTGACTCAATTTGGGCGAACATGTTCTTTGATCATGCAAAATTCTATTATGAAAATGCTGTTTTTAATAAAAAGCTTGGTCAAAAAAATGAAATAAATTCAAGTATTAAAACGAGTTTTGATTTACTTTATTTAAGCGAGAAACTAGACCGAGCCAAGAATATTGTTGAAGAATATCTGGCATTCACTGAAATGAACTCTTATGTTGATGCAAGTGCTGTTGATGATACTAAACCAGTAGTTGAAATTAAATACACACAAAAGCCTACTGATAATTCATTGTATTTAAAGGTAATTTTCATACTCTTGGCTTTATTACTCGTTGTAGTAATTGCAATGGGGGTTGTAATAAAATCAAAGGAAAAGTCAAATCTATCCTTTTCAGGCGGTACAAGAAGAGAGAAACTAAAAATTGTTTTAAATAACCTTGAAAAAGCATTGTCTCAAAAGAAAATATCTGATGGGGAATACTTTTTTATGAAGAAACAGTATGAAAAAGAACTACAACACAAAAATGTTGTTGGTGAGCAAAGAAAACGCTTGAATCTAAGTATTGATGATTTAAAGATAAAACAAAGAGCTCTTGAAAGAGGATTAATTGATTTAAGAAGACACCACAAGGAAGGCTTAATTTTGACTGATGATTTTAATAAAAATTACAAACAAGCACAGCATGAAATTAAAGATATACGTGAAGAAATTAAACTTTCACACCGCGAAAGAACTGTTCAAAAAAGAGAAAAGTTATCAGTATCAAATTTTTTCAAAAAAATTGCCATAACAGAATCAAAGTTAAAAGGCACTGAAGAACTTGCATTTGATGAAGATATTAGTGAATCAAAAGAAAAAATAAAACGAAGAAAAACGTTAAGAAAATTCGCTTATAAAAATAAACAAAAGAAGTAAACTCATTCACTATTTTTGAATGAATTAAATTCATTAACTATTTTAGTAAAACCAGGTTTTATTATTCAAAATATGTGTAAACTTGTAAACGCTGAAAATATAGTCGTTTATGATGCTTCTTCTTTATTATTTTCTTCAGAATTTGTATTTGGATTAATGTTCTTTATTTCTTCATCAGCAGAGTTTTTTAGTTTAAGCCCAATAACAGAACTATCATCTCTTCCTCTGGCAATTCCAATTATTTGATGAGCCTTTTTTGTAATAATATCATTGTGTGTGATTGCAATAAACTGGCTTTTCTCAGCGATTTTCTCAATTAAGTTACTCATTTTTAAAGAATTTTCTTTGTCTAGCGCCGCATCTGCTTCATCAAATGCATAAAATGGAGCTGGGTGGTATAATTGTATAGCAAACATGAATGCTAGAGCAGTAAGAGTTTTTTCTCCCCCGCTCATTGAATCAATATTTTGTAATTTTCCTGCTTTGTGTTTAGCATCAATCATTAATCCGGATTCAAGAGGCTTTTCTCCATCAGCAAGCCTTAAGTCCCCCTCACCATTGAAGAATTTAAAGAAAATATCTTTAAAGTTTTTATTAATTTCATTAAAACAATCCATGAATACTGAGGTTCTTTTTACTTCGATTTTATCAATCATATCAAGAACTGCAAGCTTTTCTTCGCTAAGCTTTGAAGCTTTTACTTGTATATCCTCAACCTCTTTCTTTAATTCATTAAAATTATCTACCGCTTTATAGTTAACTGCTCCAATATCACTAAGTCTTTTCTCAATGAATGCAAGCCTTTCCTTACATTCATCAAGACTCTTTGATGTATAGGGTTCAATTCCTTCAAATTGTTTTGTTTCATCAACTAAATCAGCCTCTCTCACGCCTAATTTGCTCTTCTCAATGTTAAACTCTCCAATCCTAGTCTCTATTTTTTTCACTTTAATTGACTCGTTCATAATTTCTTTTTCAGTTTTATCAACTTTCTTACTAAAGTACTCTTTCTCATCAGCCAAAATAGCATTCTTTTTCTTTGCATTAGTTAATTGTTTTTCTTTAGCTAAAACTTCATCCCTAATATCAACTAATAGTTTTTCTTTATCTTCAATCTCTTTTTGGATTTGTTGTGTTTCAGCAGAAAGAGCATTATTCTCAATTTCAGCATCTTCTTGCCTTATTAAAAGAGAATCAAGTCTTGTTTTTAATTCATTAAATGTAGTTTCAACAACCCTCCGCTTATGTATAAGTTCTTCTGTTGTTTTATTTGCTTTTGAATATTCTTCAAAAATATCTTGCTTTCTTGTAATGTTAATTAAATCTTTTTGATGATCTTTTTCAGTTGTTAATTGTTTTATTTTCTCATTAAATTTTGCTCTATTTGACATCTGAACTTCAAACTCTTTGTTATCAACATCTTTTTGTGTTTGTACAATCTTTTTTTTCAACTCTTCAAGCTTCAAATGCAAAGTCTTTTCATGAGCCGTTTCAGCACTTAACTTAGCAATAAGCATAATCCTATCCTTTTCTTCTTCAATCCTTTTCTTAATATCCCCAATTTTAGTAGCATGCTCTGTTTCCATTTTAGAATATTCTAAAATAAGTTTTTCTTTTTGAGCAAGTATAAGCGCTTTTTTATCTTCTTTTAAAGAAGAATCGCAAGTAGGACACTGTGAAGCAGCTTTTTTTAATTCATTAATCGCCTTTTCTTCATTTTGCTTTTTTGAAAGGAATAGATTTTTTGATTCAAAAACCTCTGAAAGAAGTTTCTCAAAACTAGCAAGATTCTTATGCGGCTCTTTTTTCAAATGCTCTTCAATATCCTTCTTCTTTTTCTCAATTTCATTATATTCTTCTATAAGTGCATTTTCTTCGCCTAGCATTTCGCTTAACTTCTTCTCACCAAACAACTTCTGTTTTTCCCAATTTCTAGCCAAAACCTCAAGATCAAACACTTCTTTTCTCGCTTCATCAATTCGCTTGTTTAATTCTTCAAGCTTATTTTCTTCTTTTACTAAATCAGAGTTTTTTGATTTAACTACTCCCTCAAGCTGTGACTTTTTATTCGAATATTCTAAAATCTGTGTCTCAATTTCTTTAAGCTCATGAACCATTTTCTTTTGTTTTTCTTCAAGTTCTTTTCGCTCCTTCTCGCTATTTTTTACAGTACTGGTATTTGAATCAATTTTTTCAGTATTTTTTGCGATTTGTTCCAGTTTAAGATCAATTTTACCTTGTTCAAGAAGCAACTTTGCTTTCTTTTCCTCATATTCTCTCCCAATTGTAGAATAAGTAACCTCTGAAGCCTTAATCATTTGTTTAGACAAATCATCAGATTTTTTCTTTGATTCGTCAAGTTCTTTTCTAAACCCAAAAACCCTTTCTTCAATTAAATGCTTTTGTTTCTCAAGCTCGCTAATCTCATTATCCGCATCAAGTATCTTTTTTTCAATAGCATAAAGTTCTTTTGCAATAACAGTGGCTTTAGACCGCTTTCTTTCATCATCCAGATCTTTAACTTCATTAGCTGCCTTCATCTCCTGTTCAAGTTCAGAAAGAAACGCATTTCGTTCATTCATAATAATTGTTGCTTCTTTAATCTTTGAATCAACTTTATCAAGCTCTTTAATTGCCTCATCCTTCTTTTGATCAAATTCACTTAAACCAGCAATAATATCAATAACTTCCCTTCTTTCAACCGGAGACATTTCAATAATTTTAGTTATATCTCCTTGAGTAACAATATTATGTCCATCAACATCAATTCCAAGTTCAGTTAACAAAGAGCTAATTTCATTTAAAGTAGTTCTCTTGCCATCAAGTCTATAAACACTCTTGCCTTGTTTATCAATCATTCTACTTATTTCGTACTGCTTCTCTCCTTCTTTAAGAACAAGATCAACTTTTCCATAACTTTCTTTAGCATCATTATTTACTAAATCAGTGAGCTTTCCTGCTCTTAAAGTCTTAAGCGAAGTAATTCCAAGCACGAAAAGTAAAGCATCAAGAACATTACTTTTACCACTACCATTGCTTCCAACAATAGCAGTGAAACCCTTACTTATTGGAATTTCAGCACGCTTAAATGACTTAAAGTTTTTTAGTGTAAGTTTTATCAGCCTAGTCATTTAATTCACTACTTTGACTTTGAATAAAAGAAATTTGTAATTGCTGCAATGAAATATGTTACTCCAATAGCTTGTCCAATTATTGCAAGAGGGACCTCAAAAGATTCCCCAAGAACAATACCAATTTGGGTAATAATTATTGTAAAAGCAAGCATTATTATCCCAGCAATTATGATTAAAGCAAGGCTTGACCAAAATCTTTTATTAGTGAACTTCCAACTTTCCATAAGTGCTTTTTTTAATTCCATTTCAGTAAGAACAGGAATTGTAAAAGCCAGTTTTACGAGCACAACAAAACAAATTATTGTAATAATAATAGCAATTGCTATTCCAAGTTCAGAATTAATTAAAGCCATTATTTCAGAATTAACCCAAAATACTGCAAACAATATAACAGTTGCTGCGAGAAGTATCAAAGTAAATCCTATTGATTTTCTTAACTGTAATACAGAATCATTAATTGCCTCAACAAACTTTTGTCCTTGAGAAATACAAGCAATTGACTCAAAAACAATAACCCAAATCATAAATAAAATAAAACCAAACACAAGAGTTCCTATTACAGTTAATGGATAATTAAATATGATCAAAGCAATAAGGTTATTTGCTCCACTAAAAACTCCTGGATTAAGAACCAAATCAATCATTGGAGCTTCAAGGAAAATATCTCCGAGTATTCCAAAAACAGTTGATGCAAGAAGAGCAACAATAGCAGGTATTACAATATAAGGCTTAAACACTAATTGTACAAATGATTCAAACAAACTTTTAAAGAGCATTCAACCACCAACTTAGTGTTATAATTAAGTACTTGAGGTTTAAATTAGTTGTGTTAAGCAAAAATCCTTATCTTTCATAAACTGGCTCAATTTGGCAATTCTATAGTGATTTTAGATTTTGACTTTTGGGAACCTTTTAAAACGTTTGCTTGTACTTTTTCTTTAATACTGGTGAGTTAAATGATAGTTCCTAAAGAAAAGAAAATCTATTGTGCAAAATGCAAAAAACATACAAAGCATAAACTTAGAGAATTCAAATCTGGAGCTGCAAGATCAATGGCTGCCGGAACAAGAAGACACGAAAGGAACACAAAACACGGTTATATGGGAAAATACAAGTACACTGTTTTAGTTAAAAAGCAGAATAAGAAACCAACATTCGTATGCGAATGTACTGACTGCAAGAGAAAAACTCCTTATTCACTTGGAAAAAGAATGAAGAAAGTTACCCAACAGTAATTAGTTCTACTTTGACTTTTAGTAGTAGTTGGCTTCATTTTAGCTTTTTATTGCTATTTTTCAAGTTTCTTCATTTTAATTAGAAATATAAACTTCTAGCACATTAGTAAGTTATGACATTTAATAACTCAGTTCTAATGATAATAAAACAAACCCCTGGAATTGAATACAATGACTTACTATCCAAAGTTTCTCAAAGATACAAAAACCCTGCTTCAGCAAAATCAGCGCTAGCAAGAGCCCTAAAAGACACTGTTTCGTTTGGGTTAGTAAAACGGGAAGGAACAAGATTATTTGTCACTGATAAAGGTCTAGCCTCAATGAGTATAGAAATGAAGGATAAACTGGTTTTAAGATTAAATGAAGAAATGAAACGCCCACTTGGAAGCTTAAATGATATTGTAAGATTACTCATTATTTTATCCCAACGTGGAGGACAAGACAAAGACTTACTAAATAACGCAAAAGAAAACGCTTCATTTTCAATTGAAGATATTGAAGAACTCAGGCGAAAAATCCGCGCAGAAAGAAAAGAATTAAAGAAAATGAGTTTGCTTTTAGAACAACAAGCAAATAAATTACGCGAACTTGACTTCAACGATTCATCAAAAATATCCTTTGACGAACACGTAGCATCAAAAATAGGGGTATTTTGTAAAGGCCAGAAAATAATTGTTGAAACAAAAGACAAGGATATACTCTCAAAAATCCCAGAACACTGGAAAAAACAAGGCATAATATCCGTTGAGGGGGATAATATTCCACTCCTAACACAACTCCTCGCCGCAATGCTCTCAATAAAAGCAACTTTGTATCTTCCTGGAATAAAAGTAGTTTTAATGGCAGGAAACGCAACACTCTTTGGTTCACATAAATCCCTAAAAGCATTCACTGAAATGAAAGTAGCTGACGAAGTGAAAAACCAAATGAATCAAGAGAAAATTATTTAAACTAAATTTAATATATTAAATTAATATTAAAAAATAATCTTGTTTTATATTTTCTTAATTAATTTTAACCTTGTTAGTCAAGCTTGATTTGTTTTCCATTAATTGCATCAATTAATACAACTCTTTCTTCACCAGTTCGTTTCTTTAGCACTCCTTCCCAAACTGGTAAGAATAAATGAGTAACTTCTTTTACGTTAACATTCCCCCAGAGCTTTTTTAACAATTCAGGCAAGTCATGCTCGTTAAGTGCTGGTGGAATTACAGCCGCTGATTCAATTTCAGTTATTGGTCGTTTTCCAATGCTTGGGAGGATTGTGTGGAGCGGATTTGGTGGAAGTTCCATAGCAATTTTATGCCCTGATGAATAAACATAATTATTTTTACTATCAACATTAATATCCAAAAATCCTTTCTTTGTAAGGGTATCAAGAATTCTTTTTGCATTCCCTTCTTCCATTTTCATTAATACAGCAGCATCCTTTGAAGTTCTTTTCCTTTCAGCAACAAGTTTTAGCATATTCGTTTCAGAATCACTCAAATCAAGAAGCAACGACAAGCCTTTACTTTCTTTTAAAGCCCCGTGATCATCATGAATAAATTCACCTGTTAAAGAATTAATGTAAGCTTCCCCCACTTGGAAAGCATCCTTGTGACTAAAATATTTGTATTTTACTTTGTATAATTGCGCGTGTTTTAGAGTAACTCTATCAAGTATTTCATCAGGGAAAATAAATTTCTTGGCTGCAAAACTGGCAAGTGTTTTTCTTGCTCTCCCTTCATCAATAACAGGCTTAAGCGAGGTAAGTTCTACTTTTTCATCAAACTCATGCAATTGATTTTCAAACCTTTCAACATCTTTTGATAATTTCTTTGGTTTTAACATTTGTGCGCCATAACCATCTTTTTCATTTTCAAGCGCATCCTCTTCTTCTAATTTTATTGCTTCTTCCTCTTCTCTTTCAGCTTCCATTTCTTCTAATACGCCTTTGGCATAAACAGAATTGTCTTTTACTTGCAATCCTTTTTTCTCAAGCGCTTTAAGGATTGTATCAATATGAACATTCTTCTTGTAAGTATTATTCAAAGTATCAAGCGTTTCTTTAATGCTGTCAATTCTAATACTAGGATCTTTCTCAAGTTGTCTTAACACAATATTTGTTGCAAGCACTTCTACTTGTTCAGTTTCAAGTTCATGTTTATTATCCACAGTTTCAGCATCTCTTCCCTCATGCTGACTCATCCTTGGCCTAATAGCCATTACAAAAGCCCTGCTTGTAGTTTCACTCCTGTCCCCAGTAAGTGCAATTCCCACAGGCATTGTTTTAATGAAATTAGCTTTCTTATAAGCAAATGGAACAATTGTTGGAGTCCTCTTGTAAATACTCTTAATATCATCATCAAAAACAAGTTTGTGTGCCAAAATAATATCAAGTTGACTCAAAACCTTGGAATCAATTGCACTTGGTTGCTGAGTAGCAAATACAAGCGAACACCCCGGTCTTCTTCCTTGTTTAACATATTCTACAAGCGCACTACTTGCAGGAGTTTTTTGATTTCCCCCCGGAATTAAAGTGTGAGCTTCATCAATGAAAAGCCAAGTTGGGGGAATATTTAATTCAACAATATCCTCCATGTCAGTATTATCATCAAACTTTCCAGCAGCTTCTCTTCTAGTACCAAGTTTTCTTGCAGAAAGAAGTCTTCTTGCAATAATTCCAACAACAAGAGCACTTACATTATCTTCTAAAAAACTAGTATCAAGAATAGTCATTTGTCCTTCTCTTGAAAGAAGCCCCAGTGAAGTTCCTTTTTCATCAAAAATACCCCAATGCTTTGCCGCATCAAACCTGCTCACAAGCGCTCTAATAGAATCAGCTTTGTAACCCTTATTTTTATCATTTAACTCAGCATCAAATTCAAAACATTTACCTAGGTCTTCAAGCGAGAAAGTATTTTGTTTTCCCCTAACTTCTTTTCCTTCTTCAGTAGTGTACCCGCTCTTAACTTTTACAATTCCCTTCTCCATTAATAATCCTGTTGGGGAGAACCTGTCAATTCCAAAAGTCAAACACCAATCCTCTGCAGTTAGTAAAGCTGGTTGGATTGAAAACACAGCATCATAAGTACTTTTTGGAACAGAATCCTTCATTCCTACTGGAATAAAAACTTTAACATTATTTAGCCCCTTTGGCATTATCCCCCACTTAGCAAGCGCCTCAAGTTCTTTCTCTTCTTTATTAGGGTGCTTCATTGACCAAAATACTCCAATAGGATCAACAACAACAATTCCAACATTCTTATTCTTCATTGCGAGTTCTTCAGCAACAACCCCAAGAACATATGACTTTCCACTACCCCTCGCACCACAAACAAAAACAACGTGAGGATTTAACCCATCAAGATAAACATCAGTTCCTTCCTTGTCTTTTTCATAAACTCTTCCAACAAAAAGCCCAGCTTCTTCACCATACTTATTTAACACGCTTTTCTTTCTTCCAATAAAAGCATGGTTTTTCTCGCTCATCAAAAATTCGAGTTCGGGTTTAATCGGGCCTTCCTTAACATCATCAATTTCTTCATCTTCAATATTTGCTTTAGGCATTTTTGATTTTACCACTCCATCTTCATCGCCCGACTCATCAAGGTCATCAAGAGTTCCTTCTTCTTTAATTCCGTCTTCTCTCATTAAATCATCAGCCATTTCATCATGATCTTCATCTTGTTTCTTAGCAAAAATTGAATCATCATTAATCTTAATACCCTTGTTAATTTTAACTTCTCCTTCAGCTGCCATCATAGCCTTATTCTTTATAACACTCTTAATTACCGCCCTCTCAATTGGATGTGCTTTTTCATCCTCTTCTTCCTCATGCGTAACTTTTAAATCAAGCTTGCCACCATAACCATTACTCTTTTTAGCAGTACCTTTAATTGGAACAGATTTTTCTTCTTCAGTTTCAGATTTATCTAAAGATTTTTTGAGCTTTTCGCCAATAATATTATCAAAATCATTACTTGATTTTTTTCTTTTCTTTCCGCCAGCATCTACCGCCTCAAAAGCATCATCTTTAGTTTCAAATTCATCCTCTTCATTATCATCCTTTACTTCACCAAAAATAATTGGTTGGGTAGAATCCCCTTCATCTTCCTCAACTTCTTCATCGTCATCTTCTTCTTCGTCCTTATCTTCATCTTTTTTACTACTGTCATCATCATTGCCGGAATTATTTTTTTCTTTTGTTTTAACTTTAATATCCAACCCATCATTAGCTTTAATTTTTATTTCCTCATCACCTTCCTCTTTTTCTTGTTCTTCTTCATCTTCTTCTTCTTCACTTAATTTTTTTTCAAGTTCAATTGACTTCCTTTTTTGTTTTAAAACAGAAGCTTTCTCCGCCATCCTTTTTTTAGCTTCCTTTTCTTCTTCATCCTCTCCAAAAACATCATCAAATAAGTCATGGTCAGTAGTTTCAATACTCGTCTCTACCCTTTCTGGGCTATTCATTAACGCTTCGCTTACGTTGCTTTTTGATTCAATATCTTCAGCCAAATTAAGTCACTATCTTGATAGATTAGTGACTCTAGGTATAAATACCTTTTTATTTTGTTCAAAAAGTGGTTTTTTGTTTATCTAGTTAGTAATTATTTGAAGTGCTAAAAAAATCTTTTTTACTTTATTAATTTGATAAAAAGCCAAAATAGTTTTTTTTGATTAATTATTTACTTTTGTCCAAATTATGTTAAATTAAATCCTAATAATTGTGTTGATTTCCAATTTTTGTATTTTCAAGTTAAGTATTTAAACTAAATTCTCTTACACATTAATCGTGTTGGGAGTTACATTGTGAAAGTCAAAACTTTTACAATGCGCTTTTATTATGCAAATCTATAGGTTTGCACAAAAGCGGAGGAGGCAAACCATACCACACTAGCGAAGCACTTTTGTTTCGCGAGCCTTTTGCTAAAGGTTTTTGTTGGATCCCTGGTTTGTCCCTTTACATTTATTCTATATTTTTAATCCTTCAAAAGCCTTAAGGCAACCTTTAAAAACAAACTTCGCACCAAATTACTTAATCATTTATTTAATGCTTTGGCAAAGTCAAACATTAGTGCGAAGCAAGTGGAGCACGCAAGTGCGACACACTTGACGTCAACCGGCATTGCGGTTGCAGCAGAGGTGGCAGAGTGGTCAAATGCGCTCGGCTTGAGTCGGACCCTTTTCTTTTTCTAAAGAAAAAGAAAAGTGTTACGTTATCCCAAAAGAAAAAGAATTTTGAGGATTAAAGCTACCGAGTTCCCGAAAGGGAGCGGGGGTTCAAATCCCTTCCTCTGCGTGTCTAAATAGTTAGTGTGCACAACGTTCGAATATGCATCTTACGCAGAACCTAGTAGTTGAACTCCTATAAATTAATTTCGTTAGTGTCGTGCCGTCTTTGGCAGCTAAAGTATTCTTTTTAATTCCATACAATTATTGTATGTTGCATGAAGCGAATTAAAGTTGAAAAATATAAGCCTGTCTTTGAAGGAAAGCTTTTTACTATACAACAAGCTAAAGCAACTCTCCCAAACGGAAAAACAGAAATATTTGAACGTGCCTGTCGAGAACCAACAGTCACAATTCTCGCAATAGATTCAAAGAAAAGATTACTGCTAAACTATGAATACCGAACACACTTGAAAAAATATATTTGGAGACTCCCAACAGGGAGGGTAAACAAAAACGAAAAACCAAAACAAGCAGCAAGAAGAGAACTAATGGAAGAAGCAGGATTTGACGCAAAAAACCTGACCTTATTCGGCAAAAGCATAGCAGGACAATCATACCACCGCATACATTATGTATACCTGGCAACAAACCTAATACCAAAAAGAATAAACGCTGACGAAGGCGAAGACATAACAATAAAACCAACGACCATACAAAAAGCATACAAAATGGTGATAAAAGAACAAATCAAAGAACAAGACATCGCATATAGCATATGCAGATTATACTGGAATAGAAAAAAGTTCCTAAAATGAGTTCTTTTGAAAAGAAGCTTTTTACGCGGAAGAAAATCCGCGGAGTCCCAGTAAAATGCTCAGATTGTTGTTTGGGGTGCGGGGCTTGGTTAGAGGTTTGCAGGGAATTAACTAGTTTTTTGTTGTTTTTCGGTAGGTTATCCAGAATTCTTTGTATCCTTTTTGTTTGTATAGTTTGTGTGCTGTGTTTATCATTAGGCAT
>Ga0247842_10002391_pt1 | contig 28091 bp, 28 predicted proteins | sample LaCruzMarch2015__3_FD_192411 | JGI IMG/M metagenome (GOLD analysis project Ga0247842, IMG submission 192411) | Freshwater microbial communities from meromictic Lake La Cruz, Castile-La Mancha, Spain - LaCruzMarch2015_19m | ecosystem: Environmental > Aquatic > Freshwater > Lake | place: Spain...
CTTGCACCTTCCGCAGACTCCATCTCCGCCACAAACAGAATTAACATACACTCCGGCAGAGATGGCAGCAGAAAGGATCGTCTTATCCTTCTCAACAAGTATCGACTTATTATCCGGCAGAAATGTAACTTTGAATTTTTGCATAGATTAGAGAACCATAATCAGTTTAGGTTTTTTAAAAACGCGGGGATCCCTGCTGCTTCCTTGGGACCTACGATCACCTTAAATCCAGATTGCTCCTCGAGATCACCACTTAATACCGCTACATAACCCGGAATAATTAAATTGTTATGGCTCACCGCATCCTTAACTCCAAACTTATCCAATGATTTAGTAATGGATTCGGCGTTAAATTTTTCCGCAGCCCAGGCAGTAAGCACAGACATGCCCTCAGTATCCACGCTTAAAATATAAGAAGGTATTTTACTGGCTTCCACTTCGCCTAAGACAGTATAATAACTCAAAGAAAAGTTAGTGGTTATCAAGACCGGTGATTTTTCAGTAGCCCCACCCACAGGATAAAGCTTGGGTTCAATTTGCAAAGGTTTTTGCGGGTCAGTATAAATATTTTGTCTGAAGGTTAAAATCGCCAGTACCTCCCAAGAATCAACCCCCTTGATCAGGACAATCCCCGCATATTTAGCGATGTAGCCAGTTGCCTCCATCGCCTCCTCATAGGAATCATTTTTATCTACAATGGCCAGACTGGGATAACCCAGCGGCCGGTTTGATTTCTTAAGCGCTTGCCGGCGGAGTTGAGTTAAATCCCATATTTTATCGGTAACAGATTTTGTGCCGGTATCTAAAATCAGGTCGTGTACCCCCAACGAGTTAAGCTCTTTGGACAGCTGCGCAAGGGTATCAATATCCTGCGCAACTACCACTAAAGGAAGTTGGAATTCTTTGGCAATAGGCGCGATTTGGCTGAAATTATCTTTTGTCGCGCAGTAAAGCAAAGGTCTACGCGATTTGGCGATAGCTGCCGCCTGTCTTAAAGCAATCAGATCATTGCTCATTAGCATAACCGGCAGGACAGTATTACTTAAAACTAACCTGGTCGTTTCCATGAATCTTTTTGCGTCCGTATTTTGTTTTATGGCAACAAGATTCACTTCCAACAACTGGCCTACGCGTTCAAACTTCAACTGATTAATCTTTTCAATCCGCTTCCTTATATCAATGTCAGACAGATTATCCTCAATAATAAAACCTAAGCCTGCCGGATTACGGAATTTCTCTTCGTGCCTGAACATTACCGTTTCATTGCCAAGTTCAAGTTTTGAATCATCGCTGCCTAAAGTTACAAGCTTAATCGGAGGCAATGCTTGTTCCTCCAGGATAGCCTTTGACTCAGCCGAAATATAAGGACATTTTTCGATTGGCAGTGTTTTTTTAGCTAACTGCATCGCAAAGGCAAGACAGGTAGCCAGGCCGCACTTGCGGCAATTTGTCTTAGGCAGCAACTTATAAATATCTAAACCAGAAAATGCCATAAACTATCTCCCATTAATTAAACTGGCGAAATAACCAGCGCCAAATCCATTGTCAATATTGACTACTGTAACACCCGGAGAGCATCCGTTTAACATAGACAAGAGCGCAGCTAATCCGGAGAAACTGGAACCATACCCACAGCTAGTAGGTACGGCAATAACCGGCGACTTGGCCAGGCCGCTGACTAAACTGGCCAGCGCCCCTTCCATACCCGCTACAACTATTATTACCTTGGCTTTTTTTAACTTATTAACATTGCTCATCAGGCGGTGAACGCCTGCAACACCAACATCATACAATTTATCGACACGATTCCCCATTACTTGCAGGGTTTGCGCTGCTTCTTCAGCTATTGGAATATCGCTGGTACCGGCGGAAATCACTAAAACCCGGCCTTTGCAATGCTTCTTAGGCTTAGCTAAAAAATACCCGATTTTCGCCAGGGGGTTGTATTTTAAAACCGGAATTGACTTCTTTAAAAAAGAAAATGTAACCTGATCTAGTTTAGTTAAAAGCAGGTCTTCTTTTAGCTTAATTATCTTTTTAGCTATTTTCTCTAAGTGTTCCTTATTTTTTCCCGGACAATAGACTACTTCCGCAAACCCCTTACGCTTCTTCCTGTCTGTATCAAGCTTAGCAAATCCCAGGTCGCAGAACCCTTTTTTTACTGGCATTTATCTATAAACCCCGGTAAACAAAAAAACCAAGAAGGATTATTAAAAACGTGGCAAGAATATAAAAATCATTAAAATAAAAAAAATCATATATCCTATTCTGCAACGCCTTTTCTTCTTTTACCTGGTTTTCTGGATGCGCATGATGATGGGCCTTTTTATACTGCTCTACCTGATCTTTTTTAAATCTTAGATATAAGCCCCCTATTTTATAAGCGGGTATTATCCCTTTCTCCGCCAGGTCCAAAACATCTTTTTCGAATACGCCCAGGATAACCGATACATCCCTCACGGTAAGCAATTTTTCTTCAGTCATTAGTCTATTTTCCTATTTTACCCGCGGCAACCCAGCTATCAATCGCCTTGCGCTCAAATTTCCAGTCGTTTCCCTCTTTATTTCCCGGTACCTTGCCTGAATTAGCCCATTCCATTATCGAATTTAATTCTACTTCTAAATATTTCGCCAGCTGCTCAGGGTTAAGGAAATCATACAGCATTGAGCACTGCCCCTCCAGAATCGCTCCTTCGGCAACATTAAGCTTGGCAGGATAAATATGCCCCTCCACGATAGCTTGCGGCAGGAGGGTAAGCCTTTCTTTAGCGGTAATCTTTCCTTTAACCCGGCCCCCGATAATTATATTATCCCCGATAATATCCGCATTGATTACCGCTGTAGATCCTATAGTAAGATTGCCGCGAGTATCAAGGTTGCCTTCAAATTTTCCGTTAATACGCAGATTAACCGGATCCTTAAAACTTAAACTACCCTGCATTGCGGCATCAACATCTAAAGTCTTTTCTTCCAATTTCTTTTTAAATGCCATGCGTGCCCTCCTTGTTTTTAAGCTTAAGGTTATTGATAAGGCGATTCTCTATGTAGCGCAATAAATACAATACGATCAAAACTAACGCCGTGGTATAAACTGCCATCTTGTTAAATCCACAGCCTACTGCCAGGCCGATCCCTGCAACTACCCACAAGCTGGCGGCGGTAGTCAGCCCTCTTACCCCCTCAGGTTCGCGGATAATTGTGCCCGCTCCCAAAAATCCAATTCCCGTAATTACGCCGGCGGCGATACGCGCAGGATCTAATGCAACCCTGTCTTTATATATATCAAAAACATATAAAGATGTCAACATGATAAGGCAGGAACCTAATGCTACTAAGATATGCGTGCGCAGCCCTGCGTCTCTGCGATGAACCTGACGCTCCAGCCCGATTAAGCCGCTTAAAAATAAAGTCAATAATAAGCGCGTAATCATCTGAAAATCAGTAGGCATAAAACCTCCTTTAGTTATTAAGCTGTGTATTTAAATAAAGGTTATCCCTTGCTCCTTGTTTATAAAGAAAATAAGCAAGGCCGCTAACCATAGCAGCATTGTCCATACACAAGTCAATCTCGGGGAAAAAACAATCAATCCCTGCATCCCCAGCAGCCGAGATAAGCTTTTGGCGCAAACAGATGTTTGCAGCTACCCCGCCTCCGATTAAAAGCTGCTTAGCTTTTTTACGCTTACAAGCCAGTAAAGATTTCCTTACCAGGACATTTACTGCACTCTCCTGAAAAGAAGCGGCGAGATCTTTTTTTGATTTGATTTTTGCCTGGGCATCTTTTAAATAATACAAAACAGCAGTTTTTATCCCGCTAAAACTAAAATCCAACTCATTTTTCGTACCTGAACAGGCGAATTTAATTTTATCCTTATTGCCGTCTCTGGCTAACTTTTCAATTAACGGCCCCCCGGGATAACCCAAACCCATAATTTTAGCCACTTTATCAAAAGCCTCTCCGCAGGCATCATCTTGAGTCTGCCCCAAAACTTGGATTTTAGAGAAATCCTTGACATAGAAAAGGCTTGTGTGCCCTCCGGAAACTACTAAAGCTACGCAGGGAAGTTTTACATCCCGGTGGCAAAGAATATTTGCATAAATATGACTATAGACATGATTGACACCCAGTATTGGTTTACCCAGGCTTAATGACAATGCCTTGGCGAAAGATACCCCGACCAAAAGAGAACCCGGCAACCCGGGACCGGTAGTAACCGCAATTAAGCCAATTTCCTCCGCCTTAATCTTTGCCGCTTTAATTGCCGCGCAATATACTCCGGTTATACTTTCCAGTTGCATGCGTGAAGCAATCTCCGGAATTACTCCGCCGTATTTACTATGTATCTTCAAACTTGATACAACTGTATTAGCCAAAACTTTCCTGCCATCTTTAACTATTGCCACGCCGGTTTCATCGCAAGATGTCTCTATTCCGAGTACAATCATTTGGCTATCTCCGAAACAAAAACAAGTTTATATCCTGCCTTTACTAATTGCGGGATAGCCTCCTTTAACGCTACCAACGTATTCCTACGGTCATGCCCTATACCGATAGCCTGGCCATTTTTTTTAGCCAAATCTCTTAATTTAATTATCTGGCCTTTTATATAAACCGGGTCATCCAGATTGTCTAAAAATATGTCTCTTTTGGCAAAGCGTACCTGGATTTTCTTTGCCAATAAAGGACAAACGGATTTAGGCGTTACAAAACTATCTAAAAAATATAATTTGCGTTTTTTCGCTTCGGACATAATTAATGCACTAACCCTGCTATCTTCAGTAATACGCGACCCCATATGATTGGATATGCCTTTTGCAAATAAAATTGAGGCTAAATCCTGATCAAGAATACTGCGGATCTGGCCGGCGCTCATAGATGTACTAACAGTATTTCTTTCCAGCCGGGATTTTTCTTTAGGCTCCATAGGCAAATGTAGTATTATTTCAAATCCGAAATTATGCAATTTCTGCGCAAGCAGCCCGGAATTATTCAGATTCGGTAAAATCGCACAAGTTAAAGGCTGCTTTATTTCCTCAACAATCTCAAGATTATTTAAATTATACCCCCAATCATCTATCACAATAGCGATCCTGCCTTTTATAAAAGCGGTCTTAGCCTTACGCGTTACTTTTCTATCGACTGAAGTCAAAATAACGGCAATAAATACAAATAGCGACAAAACCAGCGCAATGGTAATTATTAGCTTTTTTTTCATTTCTTGGCTTGTTTGTAAAGTTCTATGGCTCTTAAGGTATCTACAGCACGCATTATCTGTGGGTCACTTTTATAGTCAAAGGTATCTTGCGAAGATTTATTTTTTTTGTCTCCGGACTCAATTATTTTGAATATTTCATCGGGTTTAATGGTTTTTGCCTGTTCTACCTTAGTATCACTGTCTACTTTCGCCTCTACCAGAATATCCGGAGTAACCCCCTTACCGTGGATTATTTTTCCGGAAGGAGTAAAATAATGGCTGGTAGTCAACCGTAATGCCGAGCCATCCCCCAAGGGAATAACCGTTTGTACTGAACCCTTGCCAAAAGATTTATTACCAATCAGTATGGCGCGTTTATAATCCTGTAAAACACCAGCTACGATTTCACTTCCCGAAGCTGAACCCTCGTTAATCAAGACTACCAGTGGTAAATCCAAAATTACATTCTTACTGTCAGAGAAAAATTCAAAATTCTGCTCCTGTTTCCTGCCTTTAGTATACGCGATCATTTTGTTGGATGGAATAAACCTGCCGGCTATCTTTACGGCAACATCCAACAAGCCCCCCGGGTTATTGCGCAAGTCCAGGATCAGCGCGTTCATCTTTTGCTTGGACAAAATACTCAAGGCATTATTAAATTCCTTCAAGGTATTCTCGCGAAATTCAGCTAAACGTATATAACCAATACCATCCTCCAGCATACGCGCCTGCTTGATATCTTTGATTTTTATAATATCTCTGACGATTTTAAAATCCAGAAGCTTTTTTTCGGAATCCCTTAATATGGTTAGATTAACCGCCTCACCAGATTTCCCACGCATCTTCTTAACGGCATCGGTAAGGGCCATTTCGCGCGTCAATTCATCATTAATTTTTACGATATGGTCATTTGCTTTTATGCCCGCCTTCCATGCCGGGGTATCTTCAATGGGCGTAATTACCGTCAACAACCCGTCTTTAATGGTAATCTCTATACCCAGGCCGCCGAATTTGCCTTCCGTATCTACCTTTAACTCATTATATGTTTCCGGATCCATGAATTGGCTATGCGGATCAAGAGAAGCAAGCATGCCTTTCAATGCTCCATAGATTAAATCTTTGGGCTTTGTATCTTCAACATATTCATTATGAATAATCGCCAGGGTATCGGAAAATAACTCAACCTGCCGGTACAAATCGTCATGATTTTTCTTTTTATTAGCAGAAAAGGCCCCACTAACTACGGCAAATAAAAGTACGCATAATAAAAGGCCAATCAATATATTCTTACGCATCAGTTAACCTCCGCTTAATTAATTCTCCAACCACTTTAGGGTTAGCCTTACCGGCGCTCTTCTTCATAACCTGCCCCACTAAAAACATAAGCGCGTTTGTTTTTCCTGCCTTAAAGCTGCTTACGGATTTTTCATTCTCCTGGATGACCCCGGAAATAATCTGCTCAAGTTCAGCGGTGTCGGATATCTGCAACATATTATTTTCCTTAATTATCAGAGCTGCCGGTTTTTGAGAATCAATCATCTGGGGTAAAACAAGTTTAGCAGAAAGATGTGAAATTGACTGATTTTCCACAAAACCAATCAAGTTGATCAATTCGTCTTTATTAATATTTAACTCGTGTAAATTCAATTTCCGGCTGTTGGCTTCCGATAACAAAGGGCCAATTAACCAGTTAACCATAATTTTCTTATCCTTTTCAGGATACTTCTGAATACAATCTTCGGCAAATTGCGCATCTTTTTTAGAACTGACTAAAATTTTAGCGTCATATTCAGATAACCCATAATCCCGCATAAAGCGCTGCATTTTTTCCTGAGGCAACTCCGGCAATTGAGTCTTTATCCTGGAAACCATCTCCTGATCAATTATAAAGACTGTCAGGTCTGGATCGGGAAAATACCTATAATCTTTAGCCCCTTCCTTACTGCGCATAGAAACAGTTTCACCTTTTTCCGCATCCCAAAGCCGCGTTTCCTGTAACATCGCCTGACCAGCTTCAAGTAATTCAGTCTGGCGGCCCACCTCAAAAGTTAAAGCATCTTTCACTCCTTTAAAGGAGTTCATATTTTTTAACTCTGTCTTAACCCCTAACTCTTTAACGCCTTCGAGGCGCAAAGAAATATTAGCGTCACAACGCAAAGAACCCTTTTCCATATCACAATCAGAGACATCCAGGTAGCCAATAATATTTTTTAAACTGGTCAAATAATCAAAAGCTTCTTGCGGGCTGAATAAATCCGGCTCACTGACAATTTCAAGCAAAGGAACCCCTGTGCGGTTAAAATCCACCAGGCTTGAGCTGGCCTCATGGATGAGTTTACCTGCATCTTCCTCTAAATGTACCCGGGTAATCCCAATACGTTTTGTCTTACCTTCACTGACTATATCCAGATAACCATTGCGGGATAATGGCAGATCGAATTGAGAAATCTGATAATTTTTTGGTAAATCCGGATAAAAATAATTTTTACGGTCGAATTTAGTATGCTCCTGGATTTGGCAGGAAAAAGCCAAGGCCAGCTTAATTGCGGAATTCAACGCCTCTTTATTGTAAACCGGAAGCGTACCGGGAAAACCCAGGCAAACCGGACAAACACCGGAATTAGGTGTTTTACCAAAATCAATAGCGCAACCGCAAAATGCCTTGGTCTTAGTATTTAACTGTAGATGTACCTCTAATCCAATAACTGTCTGATATTTCATAGCCGTGGTTTAATTTTATGCCAATCTGTATTCTGTTCAAAAGCATGGGCAACCTTAAAAAGTATCTCTTCATTAAATGGTTTAGCCATAATTTGTAATCCTATCGGAAGTCCATTTTTGGTAAACCCGCAGGGAATAGATATCGCCGGAATTCCCGCTAAATTCACCGATATAGTATATATATCTGAAAGATACATTTTCAAGGGATCGGCCGCCTTCTCGCCTATTTTAAAGGCAGGAGTAGGTGAAGTAGGCGCAACGATACAATCAAAATCTTTAAACACCGCGTCAAAATCATTTTTTATCAGAGTGCGCACCTTTAAAGCGCGTAAATAATAAGCATCATAGTAACCATGCGACAAAGCAAAAGTTCCTAAAATTATTCTGCGTTTAGCTTCCTCCCCGAACCCTTCCGCACGGGTCTTCTTATACATATCAATAAGACTGTCTGATTTAGCGCGGTAACCGTATTGCACCCCGTCAAACCTGGCTAAATTCGAGCTGGCTTCGGCAGTAGCAATAATGTAGTAAACCGGAACAGCATATTGCGTATGCGGTAAGGTTACCTGATGTGAAATAGCCCCTAGAGATTTGAGTTTATTTATGGCTTCTTCAATAACAGATTTGACCTCTGTATCCATACCATCAATAAAGTACTCTTTAGGTATGCCGATTTTTAAACCTTTAATCTCCTTGCCCAAACTGTCAGTATAATCCGGCACATCCTGGTTTACTGAAGTTGAATCATTGGGGTCATAACCCGAGATGATCCGGGTTAATATTGCCGCATCTTCTACGTCCTTGGTTATCGGGCCAATCTGATCAAGGCTGGAAGCAAAAGCAATTAATCCAAAACGCGAAACACGTCCATAAGTAGGCTTTAACCCTACTACGCCGCAAAAAGACGCGGGCTGGCGTATTGAGCCTCCCGTATCCGAACCTAGTGCCCAAATCGCTTCATCACTGGTCACAGCAGCAGCCGAGCCTCCCGAAGAACCACCGGGAACATATTCTAAATTCCAGGGGTTATGCGTTGCTCCAAAATATGAGTTTTCTGTAGATGAACCAAAGGCAAATTCATCCATATTTGCTTTTAATGGAAAAATACTGCTGCCGGCTGTTTTTAATTTATTAATAACCGTTGCATCATATGGCGGGCGAAAATTATTAAGAATTTTTGAACAGCATTCCGTATTTAATCCTTCGGTACAAATATTATCTTTAATGCTTATAGGTAATCCAGCCAGCAAACCATCGGCCTGCGGGTTTAAACTGAGTTTATTGCCGGATTTAAACCTGGCATAAGCCTTAACCTTAGGTTCAACTGCCTGTATGCGCGCATAAAGCGAATCCAGGATAACCTTAGAGGTAACTTGATGATTCTTAAGCTTATCTAGTAATTCGTGGGCAGTGAGTTGATTTAAATCCATAGTTATTCTATTATTTTTGGGACACTGAAGAAATTCCCATTTCTGCTTGGGGCATTTTCAAGAGCCTTATCCGGGGTTAAACAAACACGCGGCTCATCCTCCCGCAAAACATTACTTACAGGTAAGATATGGCTAGTAGGTTTAACAAGCCCTACATCCAGAACACTTAGCTTATCGATAAAACCCATTATATCATGCAATTGCTGGGATAGTTTCTCTAACTCTTCAGGTTGTAGTTCGATACGCGCTAAATGCGCAACATATTTAACTGTTTCTTTATCTATTGTCATATTCCTCCTCGTATTAAGGAAATATATTAACATCCTTTATCTCAAAAGTCAATGAGCACTTGCCCTTTTAAGTTGACAAAGCAAATAAAACCTGTAAAATACTACTAATTAACTTTTACTCTAAATGAATAAAAATACCTCTAAATTAAAATCAAAATATTATTTAAACAAACAAGGCCAGTTCGTTATTGAAAACTATAACTACTCCAAGCCTTTTGCCAATTTCTTCCCGGGGATTGCCGGAAAATACGGTATTCCTATGTGGGTTTTCTACGTTAACCGCGGACAATGCATTTCCAGTTTTGGAATTAAAGATAAGGACCAGGCTATCCTGGAGTTCTTCCCGGCAAATAAATCCTGGCAGTTCGTTTCTTCCCAGGGGTTCCGCACCTTTATTAAAATCAAAACCGCAAAGGGGCCGCTTTACTATGAGCCTTTCCATAATGGTTATGTGAACCTGAAATACCAAATAACCAATTCTATGCGCATAGGCTCAAGCCAGCTTATCATAGAGGAAGAGAATCGCAGTTTGGGGATCAGGACCCGCGTAGAGTATTTTAACATACCTAATGACGCTTATGCAGGCTTAAGCCGTATAGTAAGCGTTGAGAATACCGGAAACAAACATAAATCCATACAGCTTATTGATGGATTACCACAAGTCGTCCCTTTCGGCACACATAATTTCTTTTTAAAAAAACTCGGCCGGACTATTGAAGCCTGGATGAATATTGATAACTTAGAGAATGATATCCCCTTTTATAAACTTGAGGTTGACCCTGCTGATCGTCCCGAAGTGGTACACATTGATGGAGGGAATTTTTACCTGGGGTTTCATTTCAAGGGCAGCAAAGCAGAACTCATCCGGCCCATTGTTGACCCCGAAGCTGTTTTTGGCGCAGTAACTGATTTCTCTTACCCCGCACAATTCCTGGCTAACTCCAAATTTTTATATCCCGTAAAACAAATGACTAAAAGCAAAACTCCCAGCGCACTGCTTTTAATGGACCTGGAATTAAAACCAAGGGAACAAAAAACATTTTATTCAGTAATCGGCCAGGCGCGCAATGTTAAAACCTTAAATACTTCAGTGCCTAAAATTACCAGGTATGGCTACATAGAGAAAAAACTGGATGAAAATCTTGAGCTTATCCGCAGGCTAAAAGACGGCATTTTAACTAACAGCAGTTCCAACGAATTCAATTTATACGCCGGACAAACTTATTTGGATAATATTATGCGGGGAGGATATCCTGAGATTTTTAAATCCGGGTTGGTATTTTATCTTTATTCGCGCAAACATGGTGATTTGGAAAGAGATTACAATAAGTTTCAGTTACAGCCGACCTATCTTTCCCAGGGTAACGGCAACTACAGGGATATAAATCAGAACCGGCGTAATGATTGCTGGTTTAATCCTGAGGTAAAAGATGAAAATGTAATCTTTTTTATGAACTTGCTTCAGGTTGACGGCTTTAACCCCCTGGTAGTAAAACCTGATAGTTTCCTGCTTAAAGAAAACCTTGATTTATATAAACTGCTTGAGGCAATAACCGATAAAAACGATATTAATAAGCTCGACCTTTACTTAAAAAAACCATTTACCCTGGGAGAGTTAATCTTCTTCATTGAGGAAAACAAGATAAAGCTCAATATTTCCTATGATAATTTTCTGGATATGATCCTCTCCTCTGCCTTAAAAACACAAGAAGCAGAGCACGGAGAGGGATTCTGGACTGACCACTGGACTTATAATTTAGACTTGATTGATAGCTACCTGGGAATTTACCCGGAGAGGTTTAAGGAATTATTTTTTGAGAAAAAAGTTTTCTCTTTTTACGATAACGCTGAGTTAGTCAGGCCGCGCAGTGAAAGATACATGCTCTATAACGGCAAGCCCCGGCAATTGCACTGCCTTATGCTTGATAGCGCAAAGAAAGAAATGTTGCGTAAACGCACAAATAACCCGCACACCTTAAGAACACAGCACGGCATCGGAGAAATTTACTATACTACGCTTATTGCCAAGCTTTTATGTCTTGCGGCTAATAAACTGGCTTCCCTGGATCCTTTTGGCATTGGGATTGAAATGGAAGCCGGTAAACCGAATTGGTTTGATTCTCTCAACGGCCTACCTGCGCTCTTTGGTTCATCGACCTGCGAAACCTTTGAGCTTAAACGCCTGCTCGGAATGATAAAACTGGCTTTAGAGAAATCACAAGCTAATGAGATTGAACTTGCTGAAGAAATCGCTAAATTTATTCAACAACTCTCTATTATCTTTCCTGAAGAAAGCTTTTCCTACTGGGACAAAAGCAATACATTAAAAGAAGATTACCGCATGAATAGCCGCTTTGGTTTCTCCGGTATTTCAGTATATATGCAAACCAAAGAATTAATCTCTTTCATAAATACTGCCTTAGGAAAGGTTGAAGCTGGTATAGGCAAAGCCTTTAATAAAACACAAGGCACTTACAATTCATATTTTATTAACGAAGTCGTTGAATTTGATCTGATTAAAGATCACTACATAAAACCTAAGAAATTTGCGCAAAAGCCTGCCCCATTATTCCTGGAGGGACAAATGCATGCGCTGAGATTATCCCAAGATACTAAACAAGCTTTTGATATTTATAAAGCAACCAGGAAAAGCGCGCTTTTTGATAAGAAATTACGCATGTATAAGGTAACTGCCCCGCTTGATAGTATGCCGGAAGAAATCGGCAGGTGCCGGATATTTACCCCTGGGTGGCTGGAAAATGAATCCATCTGGCTACATATGGAATATAAATACATGCTGGAGCTGCTTAAAACCGGCCTGATTAAAGAATTTTATTCGGAATTTAAAAACGTGCTTATTCCTTTCCAGGATCCTCAAAAATATGGCCGCAGTATTTTAGAAAACTCATCTTTTCTGGTAAGCAGCGCTTTCCCGGATAAGAACTTGCACGGCAATGGCTTTGTGGCCAGGCTTTCAGGCTCAACCGCAGAATTCCTGCAAATCTGGTTGATTATGAATGCCGGCACCAACCCATTTTATTTGGATAACAACAGGCAGCTTAATTTAACCTTTAAACCATATTTGCCGGGTTGGTTATTTAACCGAAAAGGAGAATATTCCTTTAATTTCTTAAGCTCAATCCAGATAACTTACCATAACCCCAAAAGAAAAGATACCTTTGGGAAAAACAACGCAAAGGTATCTAAAATAACTCTTTTTGAAAACGGTAACCCCATAGAGTTTAATTCCGCAACTATCCCTTCAGTCTTCGCTCAGAAAATAAGGTCTCGTCAGATTAATAAAATCGATATTTATCTAGAATAAGTTAAAATTTGCGGCGGTAATAAGCGCGGATAATATGCTGAGTATCCAAGGTGAGCATGCTGCCACCATACGGATCCAGAGAAGACATGTTACCAAGAGAGCTGGTATCTCCTACCCCATACTGCAGACTAAATTCATCGTCTTTTGATGGCATATACCTAAACTCACTGAAAAAATTATGATGCCCTACAACACCATCCGTAAGAACGTAATCCGTACCATTATAAACAATATCTTTACACCGGGAGTAAATATATTTAAATGACATGCCAATTTTTTCAGTAGGCATATAGGTAACTTCCATCCCCATATGGTTCATATTGTCGTTAATTAAGGAAGCGGTTTCATATTCATTACGCGTATAATCAAGATAAATTTCCATATTTTTCATCGGGGTAATCCGCAAACCCGTCTTAAAAACATTGTAAAAATCATAGGGAGCCTGAGGAAAGATCCCTTGCCCATAAAGAAACGGCGCAACACTGCTATAATAATTACCATTCTGATAATAACGCCCGTATAAAGATGTATCATCCCTTAAGATATTCTGGGGGAAATTACCATAAGCTAATGTATAATCATTTGTGCGTTCATATACGCCGTTTAAACTTAACCAATCAAAGAAATCATAATTTAAACCTAATGAACCGGTTTTAATCGAAGGATCTTCCCCGTCAGGAACAGCGGCATTTGCAAGAAATTCCCCTGTTGAGCCGTCATAGATATACGGGTCAATCCCGCCTACGGTTTTAGGCATCTTCTGATAAATACCAAGAACCTTAGCGGTTAATTTATCCGTTACCTTTACCGTCGCCTCATCGCGCACCACATTCTCGGTGAATTTACCGTTAACATTATGCACATTACGCATGTCAAAAAGGTTGTAGAATCTGTCTTCCAGGAAAGTTTCAATGCGAAAACCTAAAGTATTCCTGCCCACATCAATACCATCGCCGATACGCGTGGAATTAAGCTCATCCCAATTGGTATTAGATCCTTTTAAACCTTGAGAGTAATAATCCATGGGCTTACGGAAATGTATATGCCTTGACCAAAAAACATCCTGGCGGCTGTTATGAAAATCAGAAAGAGCTGAATCAAAACCCTTATCCATACGGCTGGCATAAAATTTACTCTTAACCAGGAATGACTCACCTTTATCCAACGCTATTTCGTCATAGCCATACTTTAAATCCATAATACTTTGCTGCGGATAACGCGTAATAAAAGAAAAATAATAAGCATTACCGCGGGATTCGGTTTCGTAAGTCGAATTAGTCATATCGTAATTAGACTTAGAGGTAAGGATCTCTGCCTGGGCTTTTAAGCCATCCGCGATTTCATAGCCTAAATCAATGCCTCCGACAAAATTCTGGCTATCCAGTTCTTGCGGATCGGTTTTATACCCTAAACGGGAGGTAAAAGTACCGCCAAGCATAAAATTATCCGCAAATTTATGTTTTAGGCGACTGGCAGTAATTAAATTATCTGCTACATCGTAATCCTGCCAAAGAGTCTTAGGTGTAGCTACGGTAGTATCGAAGGTTGTAGATTCCTGCGGCTGTAAACTGAAGGAAAAACCGCGCAAAGCGGTAAGGTATCTTCCAGTGCTGTCCTTCGAAATAAATGAAAGCGAATCATCCCAATAACCCTTCGTAAAGGTAGCCGGATTTGAAAAATCTCCGGCATGATATACTCCGGAAGTATAGGAACGCAACCACTTGCTATCCTTCCACCATATTCCGTGGTTACTTATATTTAGCGGATCATCAGAAGTATAGGCCTGGTCCTGATAAGCCATTGGGAAGGCGCGAAACTTAACCGTATCATTAGTATAATCCAGCCATAACTCGCGGATCGGCTGGAACTGCATATCAATATCGGATTCCGGAATACTGTATCCTGAAACGGTAGTGGCAGCCACCTTTCCTTTTACAACTTTTAACTCCGAAAGGTTCAGCGCAGCGCCATAAATACCGCTGTAATAAGTATGGTTTAAAGTATAACCTGTATTTGCCCAATACAATAACTGGATATCCGCAGTATCCGCACCATCGCTTACAGTCATCTTACTACTTTTACCAGTAAAACTCCAGGGATCTACGGTAATATTTGTATGGAAGTTAAACCCCTTCTCGTTTTCAGTATCTAAATTAATACTCAGTGAATCATATATAGCGGGATCGTAAGTATTAAAGCCTCGATTATAGGCGGAGTTTGACAACATGCGCCAGCTAAAGAATTTTTCATTTAGATCAAAGTTAGCCCGCTTCCAAATAAAATCATTAGAAGTAACTCCGAAGCTAACCTGCATTTCCCCGCTTATTCTTAATGGCCCAGTCTTTATGCCTTTTTTCTCATCTTTTTTCTTTACGCTTTTATCCGAAGAATCTTTAGCAGTGTAAGCAGGAATCCAGGTTGCCTCCTCCGCGCTCTTTGAATTATTGAGCGCCTGTTCCATAGCCTCTTCTTTTGATAATACAGGTTTCTCGGCTTTTGATAATACAGGTTTCTCTACTTGTGCAACCAATGGTGCTTCTTGCGCTTTCTGCGCTATGTGCTCCTGCGCCAATATCACGGGTTTCAGGGGAGGCAAAGATTTAGCTATTACAGGATCATCTTTATAGCCCAAATCCCCGTTAAATATTTTATTGATATAATCTTTGGCTTGCTGATTATTGGGATCAATTAAGAGAACCTTAGTAAATTCCGAAAGGGCATCGTCAAGCTTACCTTGGATATAAAAAGTCTTTCCCAGCTCGCAAAGATAATCTACTTCCAGATTTTGGCTAAAGGCAGGAGTGGCGCTTAAAAAAATAAGCGCTAAAAAAACTAGCGCCATAGTTTTATATATATAAGTTTGCTTACTCATAGTTGTTAATATTATATATAAAACTATAATTATGTCAATAAAAAACCAGGCGATATAGCTACCTGGCTAGAAATTGAATACTAGGTATAAATTAACCGACCTGTTCGCTTAATTTCTCATTAGCGGTAAGCTGGATACTTAGGGTATGCACAAAAACAACAAGAAAAAATTTGCCTTTATTTACCGCCAGTAAACTGCCCTTGATCTTACAGAAGAAATGTTCCCGTTTTTGCCTGATATTTCTTTCTTTTAAAACATATAAATACGGGGTCGGTTTTACGACGTCGGCTTTTTCAACCTGCTTTATCATGCAGGCAAAATGCCGGCGAACCACACTGTGCACGCCCTCCTTATCCGTTATCTCGGAGCTGGCGATTACCCTGCGGCTTCTATCGGCGGATGTCAAATTCTTATACAGTAGATCACGCATATTTACCTTAAACTAGCTGGATTGCCAATCGGCAACCCAGCTCTCCTCCTTTAGCTAGTGGGGATGATAGTTTTATTCACTATAATTATGCAATCAAAAAAAGGCCATTTCAATAGGAAAAGACCTTAAAAAGAAAGCGCTTACTTTAATTGTCGACGGAAAAATTAATTCTTGGGTTTTTTAAAATACAGGCGGGGTTCCTTGCCTTGCGCTAGTCTCAAAAGGTTAGCCTTGTGCCGGATAATCACAAAAAAGCATAATATTAAACTAACAATCAATAAAATACCGGATTGCTTAAAGAAGAAAACGGAAACTGGCAGGGCTATTGCAGCAACAATTGAGGCCAAGGAAACTATCCGCCAGATCATGAAAATTGTTAACCAGGTTAAGACCAAAATACCAATTACCACGCCTAATCCGGGTAATTTTAACGCCAGACCAAGTAATACGCCAAAACTAGTTGCTATACCTTTACCACCTTTAAACCTAAGGAAAATAGTCCAATTATGCCCACAGATGGAACATAAACCCATGATAATACGTAAGTTATGCTCCTGCCATAAAATAGGTTTACCGCTAAAATAGTCTCCTAAGAAAACAACCACTACGAAACCTTTAAGAATATCTAACAATAAAACCGTAATTCCCGCCCCTTTCCCCAAGACACGCATGGCATTAGTAGCGCCAATGTTGCCTGAGCCGGCCTTACGTATATCAACACCCTTGAGTATCTTACCAAAAAGATAAGCTGTGGGTATTGATCCTATTAAATAACTAGCTGCTAATGCGACGGTTATCCAGAGCATATAATATTTTAAACCCTCTCTTTACGTAATCTACCCCTGAAACAACGGTAAAGATTACCGCAATCCACCAGACAAAAGCGGCCATTTTATATTGCAACAAGACAAAGACCACTGAAAGCATTTGAAATATAGTAGTAAGCTTACCCCATTTAGTTGGATGCACATCCAGGGACTGCTTGACCATATATATAACCACTGCCCCTATAATAATAATTACATCCCGCGATATTACAATAAAGCTGACCCAAAGCGGGAATTTTAATATCATTCTGCTCATGGGTGATAAAAATATAAAAGCGCTCATTAGTAAAAGCTTATCTCCCAGAGGATCCAAAATTAATCCCGCCTTTGACTGTAGCTTGGCTTTTCTGGCAATAAAACCATCCAGGCCATCGGAAATTACACCTAGAATAAATATAACTAAAGCCAGGTTTCTTAAGAATTGCCTTTCAGGAGTATAGTATACGAGACAAGCAATGAAAAATGGGACGCTTAAAATACGGAATGTTGAAATTTTATTAGCTATATTCATTTGATTACCCTTATGCGATGTATTGGCCAATAAATAACCAGGGCTTGTCCAAGTAAATTTTCTTTAGGCACAAACCCCCAGTAACGGCTATCCTTGGAAGAGACAGAGTTGTCTCCTAAAACAAAATAACTGTCTTTTGGCACCACGATCTTCTGCCCTTCAGCAGCAAAGTCACCCCGGTTATAATAATAAATCTGCTTAAAAATCGAATCATCTGCCGGTTTATCATCAATATATATTGAGCCACCTTTAATCTCTACGGTTTCCCCAGGCAGGCCGACTAGCCTTTTAATAAAATCCTTCTTCTTATCCTCAGGGTAAACAAAAACCATCACATCCCCTCTTTTTGGCTCTCTTACGGCAGGCAGGTAAAAATTAAAGAACGGAACCTTAACTCCATAAATAAACTTATTTACCAATATCAGATCCCCCTCCTGCAAAGTCATACGCATTGACCCTGTGGGGATCTTAAAGGCCTGGACCACAAATGTACGGATAACCATAGCCAAGAGAAAAGCAATAATGATAGACTCAACCCAATCACGTAATACAGATTTCTTTTTTAAACTCATATTTTTAATACCTCCAGAAATGCCTCTTGCGGAATCTCTACCTTACCAAACTGCTTTAACCGCCGCTTCCCTTTTTTCTGTATATCCCAGAGCTTGCGTTTACGAGTAATATCCCCTCCGGAACATTTACTCGTAGCGTGTTTTCCCACCGGTCGCACCTTTTCAGAAGCTAAAATCTGGCTGCCTATAGCCGCCTGTATAACCACTTCAAAAAGCTGGCGGGGAATCAACTCCTTTAATTTGCCTACCAAAAGATGGGCGCGCGAGGTAGCCTTTTCCTTAAACATCAGAGAAGAAAAAGCATCACAGACCTGGCCATTTAACAATATATCCAACTTTACCAATTTTGTCGGCAGGTACTCTTTAAACTCATAATCCATAGAACCATAACCGCGGGTAATCGATTTAATACGGTCATAAAAATCAACGATTATTTCAGAAAGAGGAATCTGGAAAATAACTTTTACGCGATCCTCGCTCAAGTATTCATTTGAAACAAATACCCCCCTGCGGGACTTAGTAAAATCGCATACCGCTTCTATAGAATCAACCGGAACAATCATTAACAGGCTGGCGTATGGTTCCTGTGCCTCGGCTATATCTTGCAAAGCGCAGAGTTTAATCGGAGTATCCACTTCAATAAGCTGGCCATCTTTAGTTTTTATGCGGTAAACTACATTCGGCACAGTAAGAATAAGATTTAAATTGTACTCGCGCTCAAGCCGCTCCTGAACAATCTCCATATGTAAAAGGCCTAAGAAACCGCAACGAAAACCTGTACCAAATGACTGGGAATTTTCCGGCTCAAACACAAAAGATGCATCTGAAAGTTTTAATTTATCCATAGCATCGCGCAATTCCGGAAAATCCGCCGGATTAACCGGATAAATACCGCAAAAAACCAGAGGCTTGACCTTGCGATATCCCGGTAAAGCTTCCGTGCAGGGATTCTTAGGATCAGTAATCGTATCTCCGATAATTACCTCCCGGGGATCCCGCATGTTAGCGGTAAAGTAACCCACTTCCCCGCAAGTCAAAGAATCTACAGCAGAATATTTTAAGTCTTTAAAAACACCCAGTTCTTCAATTTTATAGATCTTTCCCGCGTGAAACATCTTTAATTGAGTCTTAGGGGTAATTTGCCCGTCTATAACTTTTACAAAAACGACTACACCTTTAAAAGCGTCAAAACGACAATCAAAAATTAAAGCCTTAAGCGGTTTTTCAATTTCTCCGCTGGGGCTGGGGATTGTTTCAATAATCCGGTCTAAGATTTCAATAACCCCCGTACCTTCTTTCGCTGAAGCCAGAATTATCTCTTCCCCCTTAAAACCCAGAACAGTTTCTACCTGTGACTTGACCTTTGCAACATCAGCGGAAATTAAATCGATTTTATTAATTACCGGAATAACATGCAGGTTATTGTCTAAGGCCAGGTAATAATTACCTACAGTTTGCGCTTCTATCCCCTGCCCGGCATCCACCACAAGTATCGCGCCTTCACAGGCGGCCAATGATTTTGATACTTCATAAGTAAAATCCACATGACCCGGAGTATCAATGAGATTAAGGATGTACTCCTTATTGAACTTTTTAGAAAAGTAATTCAATCTGACCATAGAGGCCTTAATTGTAATACCGCGTTCTTTCTCCAACTCCATGTCATCAAGCAGCTGATCACCTTTATGACGTATATCAACAGCCCCAGTTAGCTCTAATATCCGGTCAGCTAAAGTAGATTTGCCGTGGTCGATATGCGCGATAATAGAAAAATTCCGAAGCAGCGACTTATCCATTTGTTTTACACAACTCCAGCATCTTCTCCACAACCTCTTCTATGGAAAGCTCAGTTGTATCAATATAAATTGCATCCTCTGCCTTACGTAAAGGAGAAACTTCTCGAGTAGAGTCAATCTTATCCCGGTTAGACAAATCCCTTGCTACATCATCTTCTGCGATATTCTGGTTGACCACTTTTAATTCCTTAAAACGCCGGTTCACCCGCACCTTTGCGGAGGCATCAATAAAAAACTTCTTTTCAGCATGGGGAAAAACTACTGTGCCGATGTCCCTGCCCTCCAAAACACAATTCCCCTTTTTTCCAAGCTCCCTTTGCATTTTAACTAATACCTGCCTAACTCCTTTAATTTTGGAAACATCAGAGACATGCTGCGTAATCCGCGGCCGGCGTATCTCCAGGGATACTTCTTTATTATCAAGAAAAACGCTTAACGAACCATCGGAGTTACTTCGCAAATCAATATTAGTCTCTAAAGCCAATTCATTAATTTTACGCTCATCGGAAATATCAATATTATTATCCAGCGCCTTCAAAGTCAGGGCCCTATACATTGCCCCGGTATCTATATAAAGAAAACCTAATCTTTTAGCTAAGATTTTGGCTACCGTACTTTTGCCAGCTCCGGCAGGACCATCAATGGCAACAATCATCCTAGTTTCTCTCTTTTTTTCTTAGCGGCTAAAAGAATATTTGTTAAAAGTTTCTTATTCTTTCTTTTTAAGGCAAGTTTTAAAAGGGCAAGCTTTGCTTGGAAGGTTGTTAGGCAAGCCACCAGGTTTCCACGATTGCTTAAGAAAACCTCACTCCAAAGATTGGCGTCTGAAGCGGAAATGCGCGTAGAATCTTTTAGGCCTCCTGAACTTAAGCTTAAGAATTCCATCGGAATACTCCCCATCAAAGAAAAGACAACAGCGTGTGGCAGATGGCTGGTAAACGCTAAAATCTGATCATGTTTTTTAGGGGAAAGAATGACTACCTTACTGCCTAGCCTGCGCCAAAGAAGACTGATCTTATTCAAAACCTTCTTATTGGTTTTAGCAGCAGGAGTAACAATACAGATAGAATTGGCAAAAATACCCTCTTGAAGGTTAGTAACCCCTCTTTTTTCTGAGCCTGATAAGGGGTGACATCCGAGAAAGTTAGGAATAACACGGCTTATTTTATAGACGATTGTTTCTTTAGTACTGCCCACGTCAATAACTATACAATCTTTCTTTATCTTTGTTGCAATCTTAAAAGCAATATCAATAATTGCGTCGACCGGCGTCGCCAATATAACCAGGTCCGCGTCTTTTACTGTTTCCAAAGACGAACCGATATAATCGATAGCCCCAGCCTTTTTGGCCAACCGGACATTTCTCCGGTGCCGGCTTAAACCAACAATCTGAGAAACTAAATGTTTTTTCTTTAAGGCTAAACCTAAGGAACCGCCGATTAAACCCGTGCCGATAATTACTACTTTATTAAACAGCTTCATAGATATCTCTCCCCACAGAGTTAGCTATCTTCTTAAGCTCATCCATAAGACTGGAGAATTTTTCCGGGATGAGCGACTGTTCACCATCAGAAACAGCCTCCTCAGGATGATTATGCACTTCAATAATCAAACCATCGCAACCTGCGGCAACGCCCGCCTTAGCCAGAGCCGGGACCAGTCCCCATTTACCGGCAGCGTGAGACGGGTCAACAATAATTGGCAGATGCGATAACTGCTTGGTAACTGGAACCGCGCTTATATCCAAGGTATTACGAGTTGAGTCTTCGAAAGTACGTATGCCCCGTTCACAAAGAATCACCGAGAAATTTCCTCCGCTTAAGATATACTCAGCAGACATAAGCATATCCTTGACGGTAGAGGCCATTCCGCGTTTTAAGAGCACCGGTTTCTTAGTAGCGCCTACCTCTTTCAACAGATTAAAATTTTGCATATTGCGGCAACCAATCTGCAAGATATCTGCGTAACTGGCAACTAAACCTACATCGCGGGCATCCATTACTTCGGTTACCGTAACTAAACCTAATTCATTACCTACTTCCCTAAGCATCTGCAACCCTTCTTTGCCTAAACCCTGAAAACTATAAGGAGAGGTCCTGGGTTTAAAAGCCCCGCCGCGCAGTACAGTTGCACCGGATTTTTTTACCTCTCTGCCTATTTCAAACAAACGGTCGATATTCTCAATTGAACATGGCCCGGCCATAACCACTAAGGATTTACCGCCGATCTTTACCCCCTTGCCAAGCTCAATTACTGAATCCTCTTTTTTAAACTCACGGGAAACCAAACGATACGGAGAAAGTACCGGGATAACTTTTTCAACTCCCGGAAAGACTTCCAGGGGAGTGACACGCAACACATCTTCAGGCCCGATAACCCCGATGATTGTCCTCTCTGAGCCCTTAGAAACATGAGGGGTTAAACCTAAAGCCTTTACTTTATCAATAATATGGCTAACTTCTGCCTCGGTAGCTTCCGGCCTTAAAACAATAATCATCAGATCTTCTCCTAGCCCAGAAAGGGCACACCCGCGCAAATCCGCTAAGCGCGGGGTGTTAGCACTTTTCTTAAAACGCGGATGAATCTTTCGTTTTCTTTTTGAGTGCCGATAGTTACGCGAATAAAATCTTTTAAACCATATTGTTTCATGTCGCGGACAATCACTCCAAATTTAAGCATTGCTTTAAAAACCTCCAAACCGTCCTTGCCCGTATCAACCAAAATAAAATTAGCCACTGAAGGAAGGAAACCCAGCCCCAGCTTAGATAACTCTTGATAAATAAAATCTTTTCCTCCTAAAACCAGCCGGCGTGTCTTCTTAAGGAAATCTTTGTCATCTAAAGCAGCCAATCCCCCTACCTGGGCCAGCATATTAACGTTAAAAGGCTGCCTGACTCTCTCCATATAAGAAATAAGTTCGCCTTCAGCAATAGCATATCCCAGGCGTAACCCTGCCAAGCCGTAAGATTTAGAAAAAGTCTTAAGGATAATAACCTTCTTCTTCCTTCTTAGATAACTTAATGAATCCGGATAATCATCCACATCAATAAAGGCATCATATGCTTCATCAAAAACAACCACCACTCTTTCAGGCAAGGCATCCAGGAAATCCGCAACTTCATATTTAGTTACATAGGTACCGGTTGGGTTATTGGGGTTAGCGATAAAAATCAGTTTTGTTTTTTTATCCACCAGTTTAAGTAACGCCCCTAGATCATATTTAAAATAACGCAAAGGCGCCTTCTTAATCTTGCGGTCATTAACCTGCGCGATAATCTCATACTCTAAAAATGTAGTATCAGCGGTAATAATATTTTCATCCGCTTCCACAAAGGTTTTAATCACTGTATCAATAAGCTCATCAGAACCATTTCCAAGGATAAAGTTCTCCGGCTCAAGAGAAAAATACTTAGCCAGCCTCTTCCTTAGATAAAACCCTTGCGAATCCGGGTAGCGGTTAATTCCGGATAAGTATTTCTTTATTGCGCTGACTGCTTTAGGTGAGGGCCCTAACGGATTCTCATTAGAAGCCAGCTTAATCACCTCATTTAACCCTAATTGCCGCTTAGTTTCCTCTATGGGCTTTCCGGCAACATAAGGTTTTATATTTAAAACACTGCTACGTACTAATTCCTTCACTTTATTATTCTCCTATAGGATAAGAACCTAATATTTTTAAATATGAGCATTTGCGTTCTAACTCGCTTAATGCCCTCTTAATCTTATAATCATCCTGGTGTCCTAAAATATCTACAAAGAAATAATATTCCCAGGCCTTCTTTTTTGAAGGACGGGATTCAATCTTAGTAAGATTAACCCCATATTTACGAAAAGGTAAAAGCAACTCATATAAAGCGCCTACACGATCTTTAATTGAGAAAAGCAACGATGTCTTATCATGGCCTGTACGCGCTGCTACATTCTTGCCCACCACCAGAAAGCGGGTTATATTTTGCAAAGAATCCTGGATGCCAGAAGCCAGCACTTTTAAACCATAGGTTTTAGAAGCTAAAAGAGAGGCGATGGCAGCGCTATTCTTCTCTTTCTTTGCCAGTTCAGCCGCGCGGGTAGTACTGGATACATCCACTAATTCAGCATTAGGCAAATTTTTTTGCAGCCAGATGCGGCATTGGCCAAAAACCTGAGGATTAGAGTAAACCTTACGGATTTTATTCTTCGCACAATTTGCTAGTAAATTATGAGATACATTTAAAATCACCTGCGAACAAATCTTTAAATCAGAATCAACCAGCATATCTAAAGTATGTGTCACCGCACCTTCAATAGAATTTTCTACCGGGACAACCCCATAATCTGCAGCACCCCTTTCTACCTCTAGGAATACTTCGGGTATACCCCCACAGGCAACATAACTCATCTGCAAACCAAACCTTTTTAAAGCTGCCAGGTTACTAAAAGACGCCTGCGGCCCCATATATGCTATCTTTAAAAGTTTCTCCAGAGCCAGGCTGGCGGACATAATCTCACGGTATATTGCCTCAAGCGCGCTCTTTTTCAGGGGACCTTTGTTTAAAAAAGAAACTCTGCGCAAAACCTGCATCTCCCTTTCAGGCGAATAAATACACTTGCCGGTATTAATTTTTTCCTTACCGATATTCTTGGTTATCTCAGCACGCAAATTCAATAAGTTGATTAGCTTACGGTCAAGCATATCAATTTTATTACGCATTTTGTCCAGGGTCATTTTTAGCCTCCAGATTCACTTCAGGTATCGGTTCGATATCAGTTTTTTCTTCTATTTCTTTTGCCATGGCGCTAAATTCATCCATTTTAGGAAGGGCATCTAAAGACTTTAAACCGAAATGCTCTAAAAACTGCCGGGTTGTGCCATAAACAAAAGGCCTACCAGGAATCTTTTTCCTACCGCAGATACGAATCAAATTCTTATCCAAAAGGCTTTTCATTACCCCATCAACGTTTACGTTTCTTAAAGACTCGATCTCCGTCCTGGTCAGCGGTTGCTTATAAGCGATAATCGCCAAACTTTCAAGAGCAGGCTTAGATAACTTATCGCTAAACCGGCATTTAAAAAGCTTCTTCAAAAATGGAGAGAAAGTTTTAGAAGCAATCATTTGAAATCCGCCGGCAATCTCGATTACGCGTAAGCCCCTGTTTTGCGTTTCATATTCGCTCTTTAGTTCATCAATACTTTTACGCACACTAACTGCTTCCGAAATATCCAGGACTTTCTTTATCTGCTCAACAGTCACCGGCTTATCCGATGCGAAAATTAATGCTTCTACGGCTGATTTTAAATTATTCTCTTCCATCTTTATTTATTAAGTTGCCTCTGTTTATAAACCAGATTCAATAATTCTTCTGTTGTATTAATCTGTGTATTTGATTCCAGGACCTTTTTAATCATGCTCACGGCTTCCGTTCTTTTGTATTCCAACTGCAATAACACATCTAAAGCTTCTTCGGATATACCTTTTGCTGAAGATTTCTCCTGCGTATCGCGATCCTGGATTAACCCAAATTTACCTACCTTATTCTGCAGTTTGGCCACAATTTCTTTAGCCCTCTGTTCGCCTATACCGGGAAGTGATTTAAGAAAAACTAAATCCCCTTCATCAATCGCCTTGGCAATTAATGAAATGGGTTTATTTAAAGCCTTTAGCGCCGCGCGCGGCCCTATACCTGAAACAGTAATAAAAACTTCAAAGAAATCTTTCTCCACCTGGCTCAAAAATCCAATCAGTATCGGTATGCTTTTGGCTTGATCAACTTGATAATAATGGTAAGTCAGAAGGGTAATCTTTCCATCAGAACCGCATGACTCGCTAATGCGCTGCATAACGCAGGCGGGGATAAAAATATCATAGCCTATCCCGCCTAAATCCAGGACTAAATAATTTTCCCCTTTGTCCGAAATCTTTCCCGTAATCCTAGAGATCATATTTTTGACTTTATAATATAACTATGCGCTATAGCTAGCGCTAATGCGTCAGTAACATCCATATAGCGCGGCAAAGTTTTTATCCCTAAGGTATTGGCAACCATCCTCTGAACCTGAGCCTTAGAAGCCAGCCCCTTGCCTACAATTGCTTTTTTTACGCGCGTAGCGCCATATTCAAAAAAAGGAATACCTTTACTGGCCGCCGCCAGGCAGATAACCCCTCTTGCCTGGCCTAGAATATAGGACGTTGTGGGATGCCGGTAATGTGAATATATTTTCTCAAGTACCAAACAATGCGGGTGAGTATCATCAATCAATTTAATGATCCCGCGGTATATTTTATCCAGCCGCTTCGACGTATCCTCTTTAGCCCGGGTTTGAATTATTCCCGCTTCATGCAAAGCCAAACAATTTCCTTTGGCCTGAATCACACCATAGCCGGTAATAGCTAAGGCGGGGTCAACCCCTAAGATGATCATTCTTCAGAAGCAACCTCATTTAAAATCTCATCCGGTATGTCAAAATTAGCATAAACCTGCTGCACATCATCATGTTCTTCCAGGGCTTCTATTAAACCCAAAACCTGTTTTGCCTCATTACCTGCGACCTTTACGGTAGAAGACGGAATCATGGTTAATTCGGCATCCTCCCATTTTATTCCTTTATCCTGAAGCGCCTGTTTAACCTTTTCTAAATCCTGAACAGAAGTGAAAATTTCATAGATATCATCTTCATGTTTCATATCTTCAGCCCCGGCATCCAGAACGATATTCATAAGCTCATCTTCTTTGATTTTATCTTTAGACACTGAAATATAACCCTTTTGAGTAAACATCCAGCTTACCGAACCGGCACCGGCCATATTTCCGCCTCTTTTCGACATAATATTACGCAACTCAGCAGTAGAGCGATTTTTGTTATCAGTAAGCGAATCGACTAAAATCGCCACCCCACCTGGGCCATAAGCTTCATACATTACCGCCTCATAAACTATCCCGGGAAGCTCGCCCGTACCACGCTTAATCGCCATCTTCACGTTATCCGACGGCATATTTGCTTCTTTAGCCTTCTGCATTATCGCGCGCAAACGCGGATTGCTATCAGGATTGCCACCACCATCCCTGGCTACCACAACAAGCTCTTTAATAATTTTAGTAAAAGTTGCCCCTCTCTTAGCATCAGCTATACCTTTTTTACCTTTATTTGTCTTCCATTTCGAATGACCTGACATAAGTTCCTCCTCTTGGATTTACTAAATAACTGTTTGATTAACTTAAAACCTTTAACTTTAATGAAGCAGGCAGAATAAGCCGGGTTCTGTCTTGATGCGAGTTTGCGCATCGATTAGTGGCTATTCCTCTCAATCAGCGCGTTACCACGCCAACTTTAGCAGTTTACCCGAGATTATTCTCCCGCCTAAGCGGAAACGCGCCGGATCAGCGCTCATCTCCTATTCTACATTGCTCCACGCAGAGATTGCCGCGTTTCACCTCGCTAGCCTTGCGGCCGCTACTCGTCTCTGTGGCTCTAATCCGCATGTTTATTCAACAGGGACGGGAATTACCCGTTGCGTTATCCTCTGGAGCCCGGACTTTCCTCCCTACTTACATAGGGCAGCCACATTCTGCCTGCTCATTATCAAAGAGAATTATTCTTTAATGTTACCTTGATTGCTTCTGTTGCCAATTTATCTGCGCAAGTATTCATTTCCCGCGGAATATGATTAACCATGACTTTCTCAAAACCGCTTAAAAGATGCACTGAGCGCTCATACAAACCTATTAATCCTTCATGCCTGACTTTATAAACCCTGTTTATCTGCCTGGCAAGAAGTTGGCTATCCGTATTAATCTTTAAACTCTTAGCCTTTAATAACAAGGCCTCCTCGAGCGCGTATATAAGCGCGGTGTATTCAGCTATGTTATTCGTAGCCTTACCGATATAACTTGAAATTTGTTTAAGCAACTGCCCATTGCGGTAAATTACAATTCCCACACCGCTATGCCCAGGATTACCCTTTGAGGCGCCATCAATATAAATCTCTAAGCAACTCATTCTGAAATGTAAAAAATACGATTACATACTTCACAAGTAACAATATGCTCATACATCTTAATCAAATTAATCACCTGAGGAGGCACTAACATATGGCACCCGCCGCAGGAATTATGCACAACCGTAACAATCGCCAGTCCATCCCGA
>Ga0247842_10002392_pt1 | contig 28071 bp, 42 predicted proteins | sample LaCruzMarch2015__3_FD_192411 | JGI IMG/M metagenome (GOLD analysis project Ga0247842, IMG submission 192411) | Freshwater microbial communities from meromictic Lake La Cruz, Castile-La Mancha, Spain - LaCruzMarch2015_19m | ecosystem: Environmental > Aquatic > Freshwater > Lake | place: Spain...
CGGAAGCAATGGCTTCAATTACAAGAAAAACGGGCTTCCCGAAAGAAAACTTCTTGACATAGTTTCAAAGCACAAAAAGATCTCCCTTGAAAATGCCAAGGGCCTTGCCGGACTGAATGATCAGGAATTCTCCATAGCCCTTGGAATGCTGAAAAGAAAGCTCCTCATCAATCTTGAGAAAGACACAATAATTTTGAAGGCAAGTGAAAATGACATTTCAAAGAGATTTGTTGAAGAGGATTTCCTGAACTCCATTCCTCTTGATTTCTCAAAGCTCACTCCGGAACAAAAGTTTGCCCTGGACAATCTCCTGAGAAGAAGGGACATAGTCAAAGTGGAAGATTTCAACGAGGTTTCATTTGAACTGACCGACCTTGGAAAGAATCTCATGAAAAATCAGGACAAAATTAAGAAGTCCTCGGACATGATTGAAGCCCTCACTCCTGAAATTCTTCAGTCTGGAAAATGGAAAGGCAAACAATTCAGAAAATATGATCTTCAAACAAATGTTCCATCCATAAACGGCGGAAGAAAGCACTTTGTCAATCAGTCGATAGAATATGCCAAGAAAATCTGGACCGATCTGGGATTCAAGGAAATGCAGGGACCCATGCTGGACTCCTCATTCTGGATATTCGATTCCCTATTCACCCCCCAGGACCATCCTGCCAGAGAAATGCAGGACACATTTTTCATAAAAGGGATGTCCATGGATCTTCCAGACAAGAAAATTGTTTCCAAGGTCAGGGAGGCCCATGAGAAAGGTATCGTTGGAAGCAAGGGATGGAATTATTCCTGGACGGAAAAGGAAGCCCAGAAGGCTGTTCTCAGAACCCACACCACCGGACTGTCAGCCAGAACTCTTGCAACATTGAAAGAAAAAGACATTCCTGTAAAATACTTCGCCATAGGAAAAGTGTTCAGAAATGAAACCGTGGACTGGAGCCATGCATTCGAATTCTATCAAACCGAAGGAATAGTTGTGGATCCAAACGCAAATCTCCGACATCTTCTTGGCTATCTCAAAGAATTCTACAAGAAAATGGGAATAGAGAAGATAAGATTCAGGCCATCCTACTTCGCCTACACTGAACCTTCCGTAGAAATCGAAGCATTCCATCCCGAAAAGAAGATATGGTTCGAATTGGGAGGAGCCGGAATATTCCGACCTGAGATAACTGCCCCTCTGTTTGGAAAGCCAATTCCTGTTCTTGCCTGGGGCCAGGGATTCGACAGAATAATCATGGACTTCTATAAAATAAAAGACCTCAGAGAGATGTATGCCAATGATCTCAAGGATCTGAGAACAAAGAGGTTCTGGATAAAATGATAAATCCTGGAATTAAAAAAATGGTTGAAGAGAATGCCCTTGGGCTGGCAACGGTAGATAAAAAAGGGAATCCCCACAACATCGCAGTGGGCTATGTGAAAGTGATCTCAAAAAATCAATTGCTCATATCGAACAATTGGATTGTTGAAACAATCAAGAATATTAAACATAATAACAATGTTTCCCTTGCTGTTTGGAACCATAATTGGAAGGAACACTGCGTCGGTTTCGAACTGATTGGAAAGGCAGATTATTTTGAGAGTGGAAAATGGGTTGATATGATGAAAACCTTCCCAATAAATCAGGGAGAGCCCTGCAAGGGAGCGATAATAGTCACAGTAAACAAAATAGAGGTGCTGGCATAAAATGAAACCCTCAGTAAAATTAAGAAAAATAAGGGCATCTGATATTGACGGCATGTATAAATTATTTAAGAATGATAATGTGCTTGAAGATCTTGCCCATCCGAAAAAGGCCAAGGATTTCACAAGGGCTGAAGAAAAAAAATGGGTGAAAGAACAAATCGAAAATTACACAAAAAGCAAACCCAAAGAATTGACATTCGCAATAATCGCAGACAATGAATATGTGGGGAACATCGGAGCCCATAGGATTGATTACAAGCATGATAATGCTGAAATAGGCTATTGGGTCGGAGAGCCCTACTGGGGAAAGGGAATTGCAACCCTTGCCGCAAAGCAAATAATAACTTATCTTTTCAAAAGGTTCAAACTAGTGAGGATTAGCGCGAAAGCATATGCTCATAACATTGGATCCCAGAGAGTGCTTGAGAAAGCAGGAATGAAATATGAAGGAACAATGAGAAAGGCCAATAGGAAGAACGGAAAATATTTAGACGATAAACTTTACGCAATTGTAAAATAAAATGGCAAAAATAAGATTTAGCAAAAAAGAATTTGAAAAGTACTGCAAGATAGATGAGAAGACACTCCAAAAAATTTCCATGTTCGGAACTCCCGTGGATGAGTTTGAAGATGAGCTCGAGATTGAGATATTCCCAAACCGGCCAGATTTGATTTCCCTGAATGGATTCATGAGGGGATTCAATGCATTCATGGAAAAGGAAAATGGAATGAGAAAATACAAGATCAATTCTCCAGAAAAGAACTTCAAAGTCCAAATAGACAAATCCGTTGAGAAAGTCCGACCATTCACAGCCTGCGCCATAGTCAAGGGATTGAAGTTTGATGATTCCAAGATAAAGGAAATAATGGATCTCCAGGAAAAGCTCCATGCTACCCTTGGAAGAAACAGAAAGAAGGTAGCAATCGGAGTTTATCCTCTTGAGAAGATTGCCCTACCAATAAAATACGAAGCCAGGGCTCCAGAAAAGATAAAATTCATCCCCCTTGAATCTGACCATGAAATGACGGGCATGCAAATTATCCAACAGCATCCAAAGGGAAAGGAATTCGCCCATCTTCTTGAGGGAAAGTCAGTTTTCCCAGTATTCATTGATGCAAATAAAAACATTTTATCCATGCCTCCAATAATCAACAGCCATGAAACCGGAAAGGTTGATGAAAACACCAAGGATGTTTTCATTGAATGTTCTGGAAGCGATTTTGACACTCTCAATAAAGCCCTGAATATTGTTGTAACAACATTATCTGACATGGGTGGAAAGATTTTCCAGATGGAACTTGATTACAATGGAAAGAAAGAGATAACTCCTAGTTTCGAACCAGAAAAGATAAAGATCTCTCTTGAAAATGTGAACAGACTTCTTGGATTGGAATTGAAGGAAAAAGATTTGGATAAACTTCTTCCAAAGATGGGCTACGAATACTCCAAAGGAACGGTTTCCATACCCCCATGGAGAACGGACATCCTTCATGAGGTTGACATAATCGAAGACATAGCAATCTCCTATGGCTATGACAATCTTGTTCCAGAGATTCCACAGGTTGCAACAATCGGCGAGGAAAGCAAGGAGAGCATTGTCAAATCAAAAATATCTGAAATACTTTCTGGACTCGGACTTATTGAAACTTCATCGTTTCATCTCATGAAGCATGAAGAACTGAAAAATATGAAACAGAAGGAATCACAGGCAGTCGTTCTCATGGACTCTAAGACTGATTATAAGCTTCTGAGAAATTCCCTCATGGCTCCTGCAATGAGAATCCTCCTTGAAAATAAGAATCATGAATATCCTCAGAAAATATTTGAAATAGGCAATGTTTTCGTTCCAGGAAACCCCATAAGGGAAGAATCAAGACTTATGCTTGCATCAATCCCATCAAACTTCACAGAACTAAAACAAATACTGGACTATCTCATGAGAATGATTAACATTGAATATGAAATAAAAGATGCCAATGTTCATTCCATGATTGACGGAAGAACTGCCTCAATAATCATCAACGGCAAGAATGTTGGATTCATCGGAGAAGTCCATCCGGAAATTCTTGACAATTGGAACATAAAGCAGCCTCTTGCAGTAATCGAAATTTCCCTGGAAGAAATATTCAATCATTTCAAATAATTTCTAAACAAACCCCTCATTAATTCTAATAGGCTCTGTAAATTCCATGGAATTTACTTTAAATTTTTAATTTACTAAAGAATAATAGTTCTTTTTTACTATTTAATTTTCTTTCATTAAAGTTTCTTTTTGAAAAGAAAGTTTAGCCAACATAGCTTTTTCTATGGCTCTCAAGTTTCCACACCATATCGAGACTTTTTATCAATGCCCTCAAATCCTTCTTTGTCGATTCCCATTTCTTTGTATGGTCCTTTATGAACTTTGATTCCAATTTCTCATCATAGTCCAGATCCAGGGCGATGGAGGATATCTCAACCAAACTCAATTCCTTGTACAGGTTTTCGATGCCCTTCCTCATCTCGGGCTTCATCTCCTTGATCATTGCAAAGACAAATGCCGGAGAGGATTCATTTGGATTGATCATTATCTCTAGGAATTTCAGGACAACGGATATTTTCTCCACCATTGTTCTTCTTATTTCTCTCAGAAGGAAATCGGTTTCATTCTCCTGCAGCTTCTCTATCTCGAAATCCTCATTTAGCTTGTCGAATTCCGGAAGTTTGTATTTTTTCTTGAGAATTTGATACTGTTTCTTTAGATGATTCAACTTTTCCATGTTATGTTTTATTGGGAGAATTATTTAAGCCTTTGGTTTTTCTGCGTAGACAAGATTTTTACCACAGGCATAAAATATTCCCTTATTACAGGAGTAGATTGCTTCAATGCATTTGCAGAAGGGCTTTTTAGATTCGATTTCAATGGGTTGATATGAGCAAACAGCCATACCATCAACTTTTTTCACAAGATCCCTGTCCTTCTTTCCACTGATGCAATCACAGATGCTTGTTTTAAATTCACTTTCAGTTATTGTTTCTATTCCCATTTTTTATAGTAATGATGCGATACTGCAAACTGTTCCCTCGTTCGATCCGGGAGAAGGAGAGAGGTTAACATCATCCGTCCAGTCGGAATAAACGTCAGTCTTTTTAATCTGCTGGTAGATGCAGTAATCATTGACATTTCCTCTTATATCAATCATCCCCATGGTGTAGATGCCAAAGAAAAGAGCATGGTCGTACAGGTACCAAAAAGAATATTGATTCCTACGGGTATTCAGCTCATCGGAGATGTAGTGGGTTCCAGTGCAGTATTTGCTAGACTGATTAATTCTATCATAGGCATGGGTCAGCTCATGGACCAATATTCCGGCCAGCACATCCGTGTTTGCGTCTGCAAATGAAGGATTCACAGAAAGTTTTCCAATGGGATTTACTGGGCAGCTGGAAGTGTAGAGGGAATTTCCAACAACCCCCTGTTCGGCAACTATTGGGATTTTATACTGCACAACCAGGTCTGCAAGATATTTGAATTGAGGATTGTCATTGATCAGATTCAGTGCTGGAATAAACTGGCTTTCAACAAAACCTTCCACGGGCAGCTCAGAATTTGATGAAGCACCAACACTCTCAGCAGGATTGGCCCGATAATACTGGACATCGGAAACAACGGACATCACAACATCCTGCGGCATCCAGACTATTTTTGAATCCATGAGAATTATTCCAAAAATTGCTAGGATGTAAAGAACAATGGCAAAGACAATAAGCACCGGGATAATTTTTCCTCGAGGCTTAGGGATTTTAGATTCAGCACTGGACCCAACAGCTGCAGAATTTTCAACTTTGTCTTGCATGTTTTTTACTCCTTTCTGAAAAGCCTTGGGAGAGGATTGAACTCTCGACCCCGACATTACCAATGTCGTGCTCTTACCAGCTGAGCTACCAAGGCACGCTCAAAAACCCAAGGTTTTTGGCCTGTTAGAAATGCGAGGCATTTCTAAGCATGAAATAATGAATAAAGTTGACTTTTAAAAATCTAGCTATTCAAAACTATTGGGGAATCCAGGGCTTTTGGATGGCGTATCCAGTTACGTCCACCACATTTCCAAAAACAGTTTTTGCCCATATTCCGTAGGCTTTTACAAAATTAAAAAGTCCTTCTTTGCTTGAGAAATCATAGTGCCCATTGCTGAGAATTACCGTTCCGGCAAGAACAAGGATTATTGCAACAACAATTATTGTCTTTTTCATCCATATTTTAATGGCCTGGAATTTATATTCCTTTCGAAGGAAAAAGGGAATGAAACACTAAGGAAAAGCCTTTAAAACCCCCATGCTTAGGAATTTTCATAGCCCCGTTGTGTAGTGGTCAAGCATACGAGCCTCTGGAGCTTGTGACCGCGGTTCGAATCCGCGCGGGGCTATTTATAATCATCAGCCTAAAAAAAAGGAAGTTGATCGTCAAGAAACCTAGGTTTCTTACGAGGGCTATTCATCTTCAAAATTCCGTTCAAAACAAAAAATGAGGACATCCAATTACACCAAGCTGATCCTGATGGCCCTAACCATCCTTCTGGCATATTATCTCTTCAACAATCCCCTGGTCCATTCAGTATATTCTGACCTTGATGAGATAGGCTATGTGCTCGCAGTAATCTCTGGAATGTTTTTCTCCTTCGGCCTTACCCTGCCCCTGGCAATAATGTCCCTGATGCTTTTGAATCCAGCAAACATCTCTCTCGCAACCCTTCTTGCCCTGCTCGGAGCAACCATATCCAATCTCTTCATTTATTATTATTACAGTGATAAGTTCATGAATGATTTTGGAGTAGACAAAAGAAATCCGATCCTTAGAAGATTTGATGTTGAAATGAAAAAGGGAATTTTCGACAGAATCAAACTTTATCTTTCCTGCACATTTGTTGGAATTTTGATGTGCCTTCCAATCTCCGAAAAGACGGAAACTCTCATCCTCACAGGATTCAGGGAAATGAAAATGTCCACATTTGTGCTTCTAAGCATTCTATTAAATGCCCTGCTAATATCCGCATTTATCTTCCTGTAATCATATTATAAAATTTTAAAAACCCCCATCATCTCCTCATTTTAGGCCCCCATAGTGCAGAGGCCAAGCATGCGGCCTTCTCAAGGCTGAGACCCGGGTTCGAATCCCGGTGGGGGCATAAAGCAATTTGTGATTTTTTGAGGGACTCTGGATTGGAGTCCCATTGATTATCAAGAACTGCTGTGGACCCGGACGGGGCATGAAGCAGTTTGTGATTTTTTGAGGGACTCTTAATATTTCTTAGCAATCTTCCATAACAACTCAAAAAGAGATCTGTAGGTAGCTGCTAAATCCTTTGATTCAATAACGATTGAATAATAGGGTTTTTGAAAAATTGCAATTGCAACTTTATCGCCATAAATTGCAGTAATTGCTGGAAGTTTAAGGTCTTTGGGCAGATATCTTAATTCACTATACTTGCCCAAGATTACATTTTGACCTGCTGGAACAAGGATTCTTTCCTTGATTTTTAGATCTTTTAATTGGCGAACATATTGTTCAGCAAGTGTCCCCATAACTTCATGGAATGATTTGTCTTCTCCAAATGCAACATAATCTTTGCCCGTCTTGATAATGTCTTTCATAACTGCTAAACCGCCTTGAACTCCTTGAAACACTTCAACATTTGAATCGGTCGAAACTTCAGGGTTCATAGATTTTAACTGAGGCAAGATCTTCTTCAAAGTATCTGCTTTTGCCTTGACAATATCAATCAATGATTCCGGTTTGGTCGCAGAAAATCTTTTTACTCCATTAACTAGTACATAACTAACAACTCCTTGTTGTATTAATGATTCTAATATATGATAAGTTACGCTTCTATTGATGTTTGTTTCTTTGGCAATCCTAGCAGCATTTTGATGTTTTTCTTTTAGAAGATATAGATAAACTTCTGCTTCTTGTTCACTTAGCCCTATTTGCATTAGCTCCGATTTCATAATGAGGTTAATAGGCAAGTGTTACTTATAAATGTTGTTCTTTAAAAACAACAATAATTAATATAACCTTTTTGCTATGATAGATCATGGAAATAGAAAAACTGGAGAAAAACAAATACTTCTCCTTCGCTAAAAACCTTGGAATTGCGGCAGTTGCAGGATTAGCTGCAGGCGCAGGGGCAGCTGAAATATCCAGTTTGATAACGGATAACAAAACTGCAACAGCCATTGTTTCAACATTTAGTGAGTATGTAGCAGCATATGCTGCATTTTTACCATTACATGCACGAGATAATCAGGATATCTACAGAACTGCTGAAGGAAAATTCAAATGGAGGGCATTTATTAAAGATCAAGCAAAACTTGCTGGAGGTTTTGTCATTTTGGATATGGCCTATTTGACTGGAAGGCCATTTTTAGCCAAGGAATTTCTAGATTATGGAATAACTCCCTCACAGGCCTCATTATATGCTGATGCAATATCCTATCCCTCATTGATGGCTGCAGCATTTCCAATTGCCAAATTTACCGGAAATATAAAATCAAAAGAAAAAAGGCTGGAGGATAGACTTGAGAAATAGCAATCACTGTCATCTCGACAATCTTTAAAAAAGCAAATAATCAGTGATGATTCGACATCAATCAGATAAACAACTTAGAGTCCCATTGATTATCCCAATTTGCTATGCATCCGGTGGGGGCATTTGATTCTAATTCTTATGCCCCTAACGAAACCCAGAAAATAAATTCGGGTTCCCCCCTGGCGTTCAGTCGCTCTTACTCTTTTTATCGTCGCTGAAGTATATAAGTCCGCCTTATCGCTGGAAGGTGGCGACGATGCAAGGTGACCACTGAACTGTTATCTTTTTTGTAGTCAGAAAAGTAGTTATTTTTGATAACAGAAAAGACTACTTTTTAGAAATATTCCATAGAAAATTGAAATGCTGTTTGTAACTTTCGGCGATGGTCCTATTCTTAATCATAAACACAAATGGCTTCTCTTCCCAGAGAAAGATATAAACATAATCTTGAAAGATATCGAAGGCTGCAGGATTGGAATAGCCTCGGGGGAGATATCTAGTTTCAGTGTAGGCTTCTTTTTCTCTGTCCTTCCCTAAAGTTTCTTTTGCTGAACGATCCAATATAATCATTAATTTTTGCTTTTTCTGCTTGCTTTTCAGGTTCATATTGCTGATAAAAACCCTAAGAGATTCTTCAGCAAATTCTGGTATTGAAAAGCCGAAAATATGAATGGTCTCTTTTTCAGGACAATCATCGATAATCTTTTTGAAGGCAGTCTTGAACCCTTCAAAGCCTTCGTATATTGCCGTTGCCGTTCCCGCCTCTTTTTTACTCTGCATCTGCTGAAGCTGTGGAATAAGTGAGGAGATCATTTGTTTTCTCTCATTTTCTCTTTCCATAATCCTCTCTGGATCCACGGCCATGAAGTATTTGCCATTCTTTCTTACACTATATGAGACCAGCCCCTTAGTGACAAGGGAATTCAATGATTCATAAACTCTTGAATTGGCTATCCCCGTCTCCTTGATTATAGATCCAGTAGTAGTCTCCCCTTTCTTCAGAAGGAAGAGATATATCAAAGATTCATTTTTAGACAGTCCTATCTTCTCAAGCTGTTTTTCAATCTCCATGAATTTCGGAGTATTCTCAAATTTAAATATCTTTCTTATATTTCTCCCGAAAAGGAGAAACAGTCATTATATAGCTTTGTGGCTATACCACTACATGGTAACAACAAATAAACAGATTCCAAGCATAACCCGAAATTTTATGCAAAAGATTATATCTGATGCTGAAAAGGGAACATATAGGCTTGAAGTAGATGGAACTTTAATTGATGTGCACCCATATGTGTTCCCACCTTGTTCTCCATTCTCTGAAAGCACACACACGGTATATGACTATTTCGGAAATTTGAAAGGTAAGAAGGTTTTGGATGTTGGAACAGGCACAGGCATACTTGCAATTCAAGCTGCAAAAGCAGGAGCAAAAAGAATAGATGCTTTAGACATAGAACAGTCTGCTGTGGACTGCGCAAGGCACAATGTTTCTATGAATAACTTTGAAGATAAAATCAAGGTATTCAAAAGTGATCTATTTGCTGAAGTATCTGAAAAATATGACCTCATTATAGCCAATCTCCCGATTATAGACTATCCTGAAAAAGATAGAAGGTTTCACTCTTTATCTGATCCAGGATTTGAATATCATAGAAGATTATTCAAAGAGGCGAAAAAATATTTGACTGAAAATGGAAAGATGGTGCTGTGTCATGCAAATTTGCAGTCTAAAAATGATTTCAATGGATTAGAATCTCTCGCAAAAAAATACGGTTTTAGTTCCCAAATAAAAAAATCAGTCAAATCATTGGGCTATGAATGGAGAGATTACGAATTTTCAATTGGGAGAGGAAAATGATAGATATTCAAAATCAGCAGGATAACCGAATGCCTATAAACAAGGTTGGGATAAAAGAGATATATTTTCCTTTGATTATTGCAGATAAAGCTAACAATGTTCAAAACACTGTTGCAAAGGCTACAATTTCTGTAGATCTTTCCCAAGAAGTTAGGGGGACCCATATGTCTCGGTTCGTTGAAGTAATAAATGAACTGACTAAAAAACAAATAAGCATGAATGATTTTTCTAACCTGTTAGAAGGCATAAAAAACAAGCTTAATGCAAAGGCAGCATACCTCACAATTGAATTCAAGTATTTCACAAAAAAATATGCGCCTATTTCAAAAAAAGAGAGCATAATGGATTATGATTGCCAGTTCATATGTAGTTTTAATGGGGGATTCAAAAAAACTCTCGTAGTCAAGGTCCCAGTAACTACTCTGTGTCCATGTAGCAAGGCAATAAGCCAGTCAGGAGCTCACAATCAAAGAAGTTTTGTAACAGTTTCTATAATGACTAAAGAATTCATCTGGATTGAAGATCTTATTTCATTGGTAGAAAGTAAGGCAAGCTGTGAGCTTTATTCTCTTTTAAAGAGAGAAGATGAAAAATATGTTACGGAGAAAGCATATGCTAATCCTAAATTCGTAGAAGATATGGTAAGGGAAGTAGGCATAGAACTTAAGAGCGATAAACGGATTAATGAATTTTCAGTTTTTTCAGAACATCTAGAAAGTATACATAATCATAATGCTTTTGCTTTGATAGATTACAAAAGGGGGGAAAATGATTGTAACTCAGATATTCACTTTTGAATCGGCCCATAGGCTTGAAAATTATAATGGTCAATGTGCAAATCTGCATGGCCATTCTTACGTTCTTCATGTTAGTATCAAAGGAAAAATTGGCCCAGAGGGATTTGTTCAAGATTTTTATGATATTGAAAGGGTGGTAAATGAGATAGTAATTTCTAAATTAGACCATGCCTTCCTTAATGATATACTGACTCCTCCTACTGCAGAGAACATTGTCATATGGGTCTGGTCTCAATTAAAAAATAAATTAAACCTACATAAACTAAAACTATATGAAACTGCCACAAGTTATGTTTCATATAAAGGAGATTAAAATGAAAAAAGCAGTAGTGATATTATCTGGAGGAATGGATTCAACCACTTTATTATATGACTTATACAATCAGGGATACGATCTTGAAGCAATAAGTTTCAACTATGATCAAAAACATCAAAAGGAGTTGATATGTGCTACCGCTACTTGTAAAAAACTAGGAATCAAACATAAGATAATTGACTTAAGAATATTGGGTCAGCTAGCTCCATCAGCATTAACAAGAGAAAATGTAAAAATACCGGAGGGCAGCTATACTAATGATAGCATGAAACTAACTGTAGTTCCTAATCGAAATATGGTCATGCTGAGCTTAGCAGCTTCCTATGCCATAGGATCAGACATAACTGATATTTTCTATGGCGCACATGCGGGGGATCATGCTATTTATCCTGATTGCAGAATTGAATTTGTTGAAGCAATGAAAACAATGTTTAAGTTATGCGATTGGAAAAAAATTAATTTGAATGCCCCCTATCTTAAAATAGACAAAGCAGAAATCGCTAGAATAGGCAAAAAGCTAAATGTAGACTATAATTTAACATGGACTTGTTACAAGGGAGGTAAAAAGGCGTGTGGCAAATGTGGTAGCTGTACTGAAAGGCTTGAGGCTTTCGCTAAAGCAGGTATGAAAGATCCTGTTCAATACAAATAATCAATTAAAATGAAAATTTCAGAAATATTTGAAAGTTTGCAAGGGGAAGGAAAATATGCTGGAAATCCAGCATTGTTCATAAGACTTAGCGGATGCACGAGAAATTGCTCTTTCTGCGATACGAAATATCATTCAAATGGTCAGGAATATGGTCTATCAGAAGTCATTAAGACCATTAAAAAATCTGATAAAAAAATAATTATCTGGACTGGGGGAGAACCGTTGATTCAGATTAAGGAAATTCTAAAAGTAATAGAATTTACTAAAGATAGGCTTCACCATATGGAAACAAATGGGGATTTATTGAAAGATTCTTATTTCAGACATTTAGATTATATCTGCATAAGCCCTAAAGATATTGCCACAGCAAGAAACGTTATTGGAATATTAAACTCTCAGAACAAAAATAAATTTGATGTTAAAGTGGTCACAGACCTGAATCTCAACAAAAATTTAATTAAATATGCCACAATGCTATTACCTCTAACGACTTACACTTCAAAAGATGAGAGCATAAAAAGAAAGGTTTGGGAATACTGCGTTAAAAACAATCTTGTTTATTCTCCAAGATTACATAATGATCTTTGGGGTAAGACCAGAAATAGATAAGAAACCTTAGGGCACACAAATTCAATCAGCATGCCCAACCAGGGAGTCGAACTCGAATCGGTGAGAAAGGAACCCATGATTATATTCCTGGTTCCGGTGGGGGCATTACAATTCCGGGCAGGGTCTTTTTCTCAACTTTTATAAATCCAAACCCCTTAGTTAATCCATGGCAAAACACCGAGCAGCCCACCATGCCCGTCATACTACAGAAAAGAAAAGCCAAAATCTAAAATGGATGTGGATTGCAGGGGGATTGATTGTTGTTCTTGCATTATCCTTCTTGATATTATCCTCATCTCCAAAATCTGAAGTAAAAACAAATAATTCACAGCCATCCGTGGAAGAAAAATCAAAATATTCTATCCTCGATTGCAGCGTGTTAAACATAGAAGATGTCCAATCGGTATTCGGAACTCAAGAGGTTACCCAGGAAAAATACAATGTTGATCAGAATATGTGCTCCAAGGGATGGAAAACATGGAAAGTGGATGGAGCCTCCAGAACTCCCGGAAACACAATTTCCCTAATTATCAGCAACACCTCGGCCCTTGCAAACTATGATTATCAAACTCCAGTTCCAACTCTTGACAGAGTTTGTGGAAAATATCCTTCAATAAATCTCGGAGATTACAAATCATGCAATCTCTTCGGAGAAATCTACTTCGGAAAGGGCAGCGAACTTATTCAGCTGCAATGCGTTAATTGCCCAGATGGAAATGGCCTGAAATTGGCAAATCTTCTTGCATCCAGAATATGATTTCAAAAATTCTTTGCAAACTTGGAATTCACAAATGGTCAAAGCCGAAGCTCTATCTGGTTGCATCCTCTAATGTTGAGGACTGGAGCAAACATTGCGAGAGGTGCGGGAAGGTTAAGAAATGGAACAAAACAAGGGAATCTTTAGTGTGATTTCTTCTTAGTTTGGTGTTAACTAGTCTAGAAGAAAGCCCTGCCCAAAGTGCATGAGAGAATATATCCACATAAAAAATTATGAATTTATTGCTCTTCTGCAAATGATTTTATTGCGTCAAGGTTCTCAAGAATCATCTTTGCTTTTCCTTTTCCAAAGCTAAAGCCGAATTTGTCTTCAGGTGTTTTTTTCAAAACAATTATCTTGTTTCCCTTGAATTCTGTGTATTCAACTACCATAGAAAAATATTGGAAGATATTCTTTTAAAGCTTTCTGAAAAAAGGTTTTTATATCCCACTAACATTAATTCCATATGAAAACACTAACTGCCTTGAATTCAGTCCTATGGCTTTCGGTTGCAGGAATTCTCTTTTCAGGATATCTTTCCTACACTGAATTGTTCGCAGGTTTTTGCGGCGCAGCTCAACTCGGAATGGGCAGCTGCTCCAATGTGCTCAGCATTCCGGCCTGTGTCTACGGATTTGTCATGTATGCTGCAATTTTCATAATCTGCCTTCTGGGAAGAAAACAATGATAAATCAAAAAATAAAATTCACCAATGATGTGATAATCTTCCTTGACTTCATCCTCATCATGACCACAGGATTTGTCCTGAAAAGCATGGGTGGAAGGGACATCACCCTTTACCTATTCCGCTCAGAATGGCTCGGAATACATTTCTATGCATCCATGCTTCTCTGTGTTTTGATAATTATCCATCTTGCCTTTAACTGGAATTGGATAGTGATGATGTTCAAATTCAATCTTAGAAGCCCAAGAGATTTGTAGTTCTTTTTAACAGATGCATAAGTTTTATAAATAGTTTTTATCTAACTACACCATGGCAATAGGGCTTTGGATATTATTCGCAATTCTTGCATTAGTCGTTATAATGTTAATTTACTATTTTAACAGACTTGTCCTACTCAGCCAAAGAATAAAGAATTCCCTTTCACAGATTGATGTTCAACTTAAGAAAAGATCCGACCTGGTTCCAAACTTGATGGAAACAGTCAAGGGCTATGTTAAACATGAAAAATCAGTCATGGACAGTGTAACCGAAGCCAGAAAGGCACTCATGGGAGCAGGAGACATAGTGCACAAGATGAAGGCTGGAAACGCCCTAGAATCTGCAATAGGAAGACTTTTCGCCATCGCAGAGAATTATCCTCAATTGAAAGCCAATGAGGGATTCGTACAGCTTCAGCAGGAACTCTCAGCCATAGAAGACAAGATCGCCTACGCAAGACAATACTACAACGATTCCATACTTTCCTACAACACTGCCTGCACCACTTTCCCAGGACTGATCTTTGCCAAGATATTCGGAAAGAAGGAACAGGAATACATAGAGATTCCAGAATCAGAAAGAGCAGTTCCAAAAGTTAAATTTTAATTCTTCCATAACCAACCATGATAAAGATTTCTAAAGGAGACACATTGTCCATAGAAGGCGAGAAGTATAATGTGATCAAGGTCATGCGGGAGATTGACCGGTATGACTCAAAGAACAAAAAGCTCGTTGGCCAGCATATGGAGATAGAGCTCAGCAATTCGGGAAATGACACTACCCATGTGCTCAAGATATACTCCGATGAAAAGATAATCCTTATGGATCACGCAAAACCCCAAAAAGGCATAATCTTTAATTATCTCCATGGCAAGAATATTCCATTGGGTTCAATAAAAGTGGAGAACAAATGAAAAAGTTATCATTCGCATTGTTTTGGACGACTGTAATAACTCTCTTTTTGCGTTTTTTATATATTCATAATGCAAAAGATCCAGATTTAAACTTGTTAATAACTGCAATGTGTTGGATAATTATTTTGGTAATTATATACTGGCTTACAACACTGTGGGATAATTTTCAATCACACCATAAAAAGAAGAGGAAATAAATGGCTGAACATATAAACTTTGATGATCAGATTTCAAGGAACAAATGGAAATCAGGATTTTTGATAGCCATAATTTTCATTGTTTTCATTCTTCTGGGATATGTTATCTCTATGTTTTACTCTGAAGGATTTTTCTTTGTCATCATGTCTGTCGCAATCATCTTCTCAATAGGCTATCTTCTCATAACCTACTACAACTCCGACAAGATTGCCCTTGCATCAGTCAATGCCGCCGAAGCAAAGAGATCAGAATATCCTCAACTCTACCATTCCATTGAGGGTTTGACAATAGCCTCTGGACTTCCCATGCCCAAAGTCTATGTCATGCAAAATGAACAGATAAATGCATTCGCATCCGGAAGAGACCCAAGGCATTCTGTAATTTGCGTAACAACCGGAGCCATGAAGAAACTCAACAAGCAGGAGCTCGAAGGAGTTCTGGCCCATGAATTGTCCCACATAGCCAACTATGACATCCGATTCATGACCCTTGCGGCAGTGATGGTTGGAATGATCGCAATAATTTCTGAAATGTTCCTCCGAAGTCTATGGTTCAGAAGTTCTGACAACGATAACAAAGGCAATGCAGTGTTCCTCATAATAGGGATAGTTCTTGCAATCCTGGCCCCGATCGCAGTAAATCTTGTTCAACTGGCAATCTCAAGAAAGAGGGAATTCGCAGCCGATGCCTCCTCAGTAAAATTCACCCGATATCCTGTTGGATTGATTAATGCACTGTCTAAAATAAAGAATGATCAGCCAATGAAGGTTAACAGGGCCGTTGCCTCCCTTTTCATGTCCGATCCATTCAGAAGAAAGGTTTCGGGATTATTCTCGACCCATCCCGACATTAATGAAAGAATTTCTATTCTAAAGAAGATGTGATTCAGTTAATGGCCGGCTTATTGCATTGATACAATGTCTGAGCATTAACAACGACCTCTCTTCCCTGGTATTGGCATTCGCTCTTCCCAAGGTAGCAATGGGTTCGAGGAGCATGGTCCGTTGCACATTCCAGATACATCCTTCTCCTGGCCAGTTCCCTTGCAAGCTCGTCAATTTTGGCAGTTGCCACTCTGTCTAGGATGGTTGCGTCAAAATTTTCATTTACCCGTTCTTGCAATGTGGATATCATTTTATAATTTTAGCAGAATACTATCAAAAAAAAGAGCCTTATAAAGCTTTTCTCGTCCAGAACTACAGTTTGAACAAAGAAGTTGGCTTTTCTCTTGTTGAAAGTATGACCTTTGCATTCAGATCCTTTCTCTGTTTCAGGAGATGATCGAATGTTTCCATGGCAAGCTTCTCAGTGTTATTCGTTTGGCTGAGGTGTGATAGGACAATATTCTTCAGTTTTGTTCTACCATGTTCCAGAACGCACAGGGCAGCCTGCATGTTTGAAAGATGCCCGATATCGCTCCTTATCCACTGCTTGAGAAAGTAAGGATATGGTCCTCGCTCAAGTTTTATTTCATCATGGTTGCTTTCCAGAAAAAGAAAATCAGAGTCGGCCACATTGGCAATCACATTCCCGCAAGCATAGCCCACATCAGTTATGACTGAGACCTTCTTCCCATTTTCAATATTGTATGAAATAGGATCTGCGCATTTGTGTGATTTAGAAAACGCACTAACTTTCATCCCCCCTATCTCCACAGTCTCGTCATTCTTGATATATTTGAGAAGATCTACACTAGAACAGATTCCCCTGCCATCGGACTTTGCCTCCTTGGCTGTCTTTTTTGTAACATAGATTGGAACACGGAAGTGCCTTGCAAAAACATCCGCCCCCTTGATGTGGTCCGAATGCTCATGGGTTATGAAAATGCCTCTTATTTTCTCAGGGCTTCTCTTCAGCGAATGCAGTCTTTCAACAATTTGTTTGCATGATATTCCAGCATCGATGAGAATTCCCTTCCCATTGTTCTCTACATAGAAACAATTTCCAGAACTTCCAGATGCGAGTGCGGCTACTTCCATTATAGAAACCTCCTCCGGGTTTCTATGCATCCAGGACCCCGCTTAACGATATATTCCATCTTTTTTCCCTCTTTTTTCAGGAACAAGAAGACAATCTGTCATTTATAATTTTAATGCGGCCCAAAAATCAGAGATATTTTAACACTTCAAAGTGACAAAAGAATAAAGTTTATAAACTTTCAAAGCCCGAAGAAGAGAATGATATTCCTTGATATTGAAACCACCGGCTTTGACGAGAAACAATGTGCCATAGCAAGCATAGGGATATATGACACAATTACTGAAAAGGAGTTCTATGAAGAATGCAAGATATTTCGTGACGCCAAGATAGAGCCAGGTGCGCTAAGGGTGAATAAGTTCACCGAGGAACAGCTCAGAGATCCAAACAAAAAGACACTAGGGGAAATCCTCAATAGCACTCTTGAATTTGTGAAAATGTCCCCCAACAGAACAATTGCAGGGGCAAATCCAGATTTTGACAGAAGATTCATCCAACACGCGATAAAAAGATATGGCATACTCGACGATGCGGGAAGGCCGCTTCATTTTGGCGGGGGAGCAGATGTGGACGTCCTGTCTACCTGCATTGACCATTATCACAGAAGAAATACCTCTCCTCCAATGAAAAATGGAAGAATTTCAATAAATGCTGATTGGGTTTTCAAATATGTTGGAATCCCCTCAGAAGAACATCATGCTCTAAAGGATGCGAAAATGGAGGCAGAAGCCTATTCCAGATTAATTCATGGAAAATATCTGCTTGAAGAATATAAACATCTTCCAGTTCTATGTGATGTGGCTGAAAAAGAAAAGTCGAATACGGGCTATTTCCGATTTTGAAATCCATAATTTACAAAAATTTATATATTCCATTCATCACTCATTATTATGGCAACGACCATGGTGTTAGTTCATCAATAATCAGAACGATTTCTCTAGTCCCACTTTTCAAAATTCACCCAATGACAAGCTTTTTAATTCTCCTTTAATTAGGAAAAACTATAACTATGACGGTAATAGTTTAATGGTAGAATGTTCGGCTGTGGCCCGGACGACCCGAGTTCGATTCTCGGTTACCGTCCTTAAGCCTTCTCTTCAAAGAGAAGCCTTGGGAAGAGAATTAAATAGCCCAAAGAGAATTAATATGAAAAAAGAGGATATCAAAATAAGGGAAGTTGATTGTCAAGAAACCGGAGGTGTCTTACAATGACAACAGACACAGTAAAAGGGTTCAATGACTACACTGGCCAGGATGCTATCAAAAGAGAGGCCATCAGAGAAATCCTAGTTAGAAACTTCAAACTCTATGGGTTTGAACCGGCAGAAACGCCCATAGTGGAATATGAAGAGTTTGTGAAAGGAAACAATCAAAGTGACGAAGCCGTTTCATCAATTTTCAAACTTCAGGATCGAGGAGAAAGGAAACTCGCCCTCAGATATGAGCTGACATTCCAGCTGAAAAGAATCTCCCAGAACAAAAAAATGCCCTACAAGAGATTCCAGATAGGCTATGTTTTCAGAGACGAGCCAACATCCTCGAACAGATTCAGACAGTTCACCCAATGTGACATCGACATAATCGGCTCTTCAATAAAAGACGAAGCAGAAATCATGTCTCTCATGGCAAGAGTTTTCAAAGATCTTGACATCGATGCGACAATCAACTTTAACAACAGAAAACTTCTGAATGAGATTCTGGAAAAGGAAGGCGTAACACAAAAGGAAGAGGTAATCAGAGAAATAGACAAGCTCGACAAGCTAGACGAGAAAGAGATACTTCAAAATCTTAAGAAATACAATGCCCAGAAAGTTCTTCCAATATTCAAGAAGCCAATTTCCTTCTTCAAAAAATACGATTCCTTCAAAGAGATCGAAGAATTGATGAAGTATGCTAAAGAATACGGCCTCAAAATTAATTTCCTCCCCTCGCTTGCAAGAGGCCTTTCCTATTACAATGGAACAATCATCGAGGTAAAAACAAAAGAATTCAAGGAAACAATCGCAGCAGGCGGATCCTACATGGTCAACAACATTCAATCAACTGGATTCTCATTCGGTTTGGAAAGAGTTTCACAACTAGCCAAAATCCCGACAGATCAGAAGAAGATAGTCATAATCTCCATAGGCAAGGACAAAGAGGCCATAGGAGCCGCGGAAAAGCTCAGAAACGAAGGAATAGGGTGCTTTGTCATGTACAAAATATCCAAGGCCCTGGAATTCTCCAACACAAACGCGATTCCCTATGTCATATTCCTCGGAGATGAAGAGGCAAAGAAGAAAAAGCTTAAGTTGAGAGACATGAAAACCGGAAAAGAATCTCTGCTTTCTTTGAAGTCAATTGTAGAAAAATTAAAGTGATTCTTCTTTTACTGAATTTTCTTTAGGCTCATCAACAGAATAAATATCATTAACAATCTCTGAATTCTCCACGACAGGCTCTTCCCTAACTTCTTTATTCTCAACAACCTTTTCAGGATGTAGTTTTTTGAATTCCTCGGTTTCCTCATATTCTTTGATAGTGTCATCGGCCTTATCGTCGCCATCTGCCCTTTCCCTTATATCCTCCTCAATTATCTGCTTCATCTTGTTCTCCACATATTCCCTTTCCTTCATGTCCATCTGCTTCATGACCTCGTTGGCAGACATTCCTGTTTTTGTCAAATAGATGAATATTTCCTCGAATGCCTTTGGCTGGTCAAGAAATATTGATTTCTGGAAATCAAGATGCATGATGGAGTAGAATGAGGGGACCTTGTCCTCCTGGGTCGTTGCGAGCTGGGAAAATTTCATGCTATCCTCAACGTTTTTAGAGAAAAACACAAGGATCCTGTCATAGATCTCCTTTATTCTTTCTCTCACATTTGTGCCTTTTTTTGGAAGGAAACTTTCAAGTCTATTTACCGCATGCCTGACAGTGATCTCCTTTCTTATTCTTCTCTGCTCCGTAACCATGGCGCTGCTGAGAGCCTGCATGAGTTCAGGAAGCGTGACCTTTCGCGGTCTTGGAAGAGGCGTCCTTGGGAAAAGTTCTGCAACATCATCGAGATTGATCTCAATCTGCGGCTTCTCCTTCTTCTCGGGCCTTCCGAACAGGATCTCATCAAGGCTTTTGATGTATTTGTCAACGAGAATCTCGCTCTTTATCCTAAGAAGTATTGATGCGGCAAGAAGTATCTTAGATGATATGAAAAAATTGGCCTCCTCAAGCTCCTGGATCTTTTCAAGGTATCTTTTTGTAAGAACTGCGAGATCTATGTTCCAGGGGTCCAGCTGCTCGCTTTTTATCAGGTCTAAAATGATCTGCTGCCAGCTCAATTCCCTGGACACCAGTAGATTGTACAGCTCATTCTGTCCAACCTTTTCAGAAAAATTCCCCTTCCTGAATGACTCAACATATTTAGTCATATCGACGGTGTTTCCGCCATTTTCTCCAACATTATCTCCCATTATCCCTCCTAGCTATCCGGGGTTTTAAAGGTTTGACACTACTCTATAATTACTATAACCGAAAGGTTTATATACTAGTACTACTATATAATAATAATCACCTCTTTTTGCCCAGAAGTGAGCCGTTTTGGCATCTTTTTGACCGCCTTAACGGCTGCTTCCAGGGTTCTACATAAAATACTTGATTCATGTGCTTCGAAATAATTTCTTTGCATACGGGAAACCTCGTTTCCGATTACATTAATATTCAGTAAATAACTCAAAAGAGTTTAGTGGACTACGCGATAATTCGTTTTTGAAAACTCGCCCCACTTTTCATATTCAGCAAATAAAACAAAAGAGTTTTAGTGGAATAAACCATTACCTATATAGATTCTGGTTCCACTTTTTTCATATTCAGTAAATAACTCAAAAGAGTTTAGTGGACTACGCCAAGTTTCATTTGAATTTTTGGCCCCACTTTTCATATTCTAAAGAATAATAATGTCAACCGTGCTCGCCGTGTCGGCACTTTCACTATAGATTATATCTGCGACTTCTATTTTTATGTCACTGCCCAAAAAGGTGTATGATTCTCCCACAGCCAGCATTACTGACTCTCCACCACCATACTGATTATTTAGCAGAATCCAGGCACTATTGGGATCCTCCACCCTCACACTAAACTTGTATGCTCCAAATGGCACCTCTTCACCTTCATTTATGAAAAGGTGCAGAGTCATGCCAGCGGCCATCTCATCAGTAAGCTTCTGCCCCTGGGATAAGCTGATGTCGACCATGCTCTGACTACCAGTATTTTGGGCATATTCTATCTCGTTAACCGTTAGTTTTAATCCGTTTTCGTCAGTGTATGATCTGCCGACAGAAATCTTTCCAGTCATCACTCCATTTACTTGGAAATACGCACCATCCGGATCTATCATTGATACTTCAATCTCATAAGCTCCCCCCTCAAAAACTCCCTGTGTCATTTGACCCTCTCCGATCAAGGTCTCAAAACCAGGAAAACTAGGGCCGGCCACGCAGTCTTCATTCTCCGAAGGCTTGCTTTCAGCAGTTCCGCAATTATTGCTATCGACGCATGTTCTCACAGTCTGCTGGCCATCAACGCATTCTCCCGGAGAACTCAAATCAGTACAGGACCAGTTCTCTATGCATTTTTGAGGAGCGAGATTTTGAGTAGTCTGCTTGGAAGAATTAGAGGACATCATTAAAAACACAATGATTCCGACAATCAACACGGCACCTCCGATAATCATCCATAATTTTTTATTCGACTTTTTTTCCGCCGGAACTTCCATCACCGGGATTGCAGTAGTTGAAGGGGCTGCCGCAGCAGGACTCGCAGCAATGGCAGAGAAGGCATCATTAACGTCATTTTCAGAATATCTTTGAAGAAGAGAGGCCCTAAGCTGTTCAGGAGTGTATCCTCTTGACCCATTCTCCTTTATCCAATTGACCAGCTGATCATTCACCATCTTTTTACAATATCTGATTGATGATTATTATTTATAAACATTCCCGAGGCCAGTCTGTCAGAGTTAACACTCCTTCCCTATTGCTCTCAAAATTTAACTAGAAAACTTACTTCTTGCTGAAAAATCAATGCGATTTTTCATAAGTAAAAAACTTCACTTTTTTACGCCTGTGAATTCAGTATACTGGCATTTTCCGCAATATAATCTATCTTTGGTATTTGCTAAGAATACTCCTGGGCCGCATCTTGGGCATGCTCTTGCTCTGATTATTTTATCGCCTTCGATCTTGTATTTCGTCCACTTCTGACTAGGCTTCTTTGGTTTTCCCTTTGATTTTCCTTTCTTTACTACCTTTGCCATTTTGTATTATTAAGCAGCCGCAGGGGCTTTCTTCTTCTCCTTTTCAAATTCTTTCATTGACTTTTCGTCATCGTAAACATAGACTTCAACCTCAAAGGTCTTCTTTCCGAATTGCTGATTGACCTTTTTGATCACAACAAGTTCAGGAGCAGCCGATGCGATCTTTGCGGCCTCTTCCTTCAGATCTACCCTTGAAGGCGTTGTCGGAGAACTTCCTTTCAAGACTATTTCCTTTCTTCCAAGGTACTTCTTCTCTATTTTTGTTGATAATTTTAATTCCATTTTCTCTATGCTGTCTTCACAGCGTAAACTCCAGCCTTTTTAATACCTATCTTTTGAGCGATAAGTGATTCCTCTGGCTTGAATATTGTTATTTTTCCCTTCCAGCTGTCGGTGAATTGGGTTCCGTTGCACTGAGGGCAATTGGGTCCCGTTACGAATATTTTGCATTTTCTACATACTTTTTTGCTTGCCATTTATTTCTCCTTCTTCTTTTTCTCAGGCTTCTTCTCACCAGGGCCTGCTTTGTTCTTTGACTTTCTTTTATCATCTGCAATCCATTCAAGCTTTCCAAGGCCAGGCTGTCTCATTGTCAGTCCTATCTTTGGCTGGTCTCCCTTGTAGCTGATGGCGATTATTCTTGCTAGGCACAGATCATCCGATTTCAATGTTCTCTTTCCATTCTTTCCAACAAGGGTATTGCTCTTGCTGAAGCTTACGAAATCATCCATGGTCTGGCTGACGTGTATCATTCCGTCTATGCATCCAAGATTCATGAAAGCTCCGAAGTTTGTTATCTCCTTTACCTCTCCATATACCAGTTCCTGAATCTCTGGAAGGTAGCTGAGAATATTGAAATTGCATTTGTAATAGGCTGCTCCGTCTCCAGGGATTATGATTCCCTCTCCGACCTTAAGGACGTCAAGCACTCCAACGGTGACTCCGAGCTCCTTGTCTATGTGATTAAGATACTTCTTTTTCAGCTGCGTGGATATCGCTTCTTCGACGGGAAGTGCAAAGAATTCAGGTGATACCCTTACGTAATCTTCGATCTCTACTTTGTAGAACATAGTTTAACTATTTTTTTTGGTTTTTTAAACCTTTCCCTACACCCTTGCTATCTATTCCTCGAGAAAATCCTTCTTTTGCCTTATTTTCATGATTTTTACCCCTGCCTTCGAAAGCCTTTCCAAAAGCAACCGATCCATGGTGGCAACCCTGATTTCATCCTTTCTAGCGGATGAGAATTTGAGAATGGCATCATCAGCCTTCCTTTCCGGAACATCAAGTGTTTGAATTTTCCATCTTTTTATCATTTCCAAGGCCACGGAGGAGTCTATTTGGTCATTTCCCACCTTGGAAAGAGTTTCCAACTCCCTAGCCACCGGACTAATTAGTATCAGTTGAACTCCCATTTCCCTGAGTTTGTCAAACAGTTTGTACTTCGCAACATAGATCCAAAAGTTTGTGTCCAGTAAAAGCTTCATGAAAATCAAAAGCATAAAAGCTTTAAATAAATATTCCCTCATAATAGTCATGCCTGAAGTGAAAGAGAGTGAGAATCTGCTTGAGATTCTTAGAAAAACCCGAATTGCCCTCAATGGCAAGGATGCGGCCCTTTTGAAAGATCTTAGTAATCGAACGGTCCACACCGCAAGCATCTACCAGGATACCGACAGTATTGCAGTCGCTGTTATTGTCTACTCCCTATCAAAAATTGTTGAAAGGTCGGACTATTCATTCTACAAGGGATGGTCAATCTTCATGAAGATTGTAAACCACAGCCTTCAAAAATCCGTCCAGGCCCTCGAGGAGAATGACCTCAAGGAATTCCGAAGCAATATGACCAACATTCGGAAGGCCGTGGACAAACTATCCGGAAATCTCAAGTCCTCGATACAGGACGTATTCTACAAGGCCGCAATAAGCAAGGCATCAAGATTGTATGAGCACGGAATTTCAATAGAGCAGACTGCCAACGTCCTCGGAGTTTCCCTTTTCGAACTTTCAGAGTATGCTGGAAGAACGGGAATTTCCGAAGTTCCGTTGAATATGACCCTGCCCATAGAAAAGAGATTCAAAACCGCCTGGGAGTTTTTGTCATGATTTTCAACTATGCGGATGCGGGATGCATGGAAACCGGCAGGAGGTTTCCATAAATGAAATATTTGATTTTTGATTCCTCGAGCATAATCACCCTTTCCATGAATAATTTTCTCCACATTCTTGATCAGCTGAATGAGGAGTTCCAGGGAGAATTCTGCATAACTCCCCAGGTAAAGAATGAGGTCGTAAACAACCCTCTGACCATAAAACGATTCGAGCTGGAGGCATTGAATATTCTCTCCCTTGTAAAAACCGGAGTTCTCGAGGTCAAGGAATCCAAGAATCTTTCCAAGGAAATTCAAAAGATGAAAGTTTCCCTGAACTCACTTTTCATGACCAATGGCCAAAAGCTCAAGCTTTTCCACGACGGAGAACTGAGCTGCATCGCCCTGGCCAATGAGCTTGTGGAGCAGGGCCATGAGGTGCTTCTCATCATAGACGAAAGAACCACCAGGATGCTGATAGAGAATAAGGAGAATCTTCAGAAGCTGCTGGAGGAAAAGCTCCACACCAAGGTCGACCTCAGAAAAATAAATCTCAATTTCATAAAGGATCTCAAGGTCATAAGGTCCGCCGAGCTAAGTCTCGTTGCCTACCGTCAGGGGTTCATAGAGCTCCCAACCACCAAGGACCAGGCCATCGACGCAATCCTCTACGCCCTGAAATACAAGGGCTGCTCCATTTCCCATGTGGAAATTGAAGAGGCAAAAACCCTTTTCTAAAGCTTTTTTCTAAACGTCACTCCTTGGGTACAAAGTTTAATGGAAAACTATAAATATATCCCCCCAATCCCCTCTTAATGAGTCAAATTCATTTGGATGAAAATAGGAAAAAAGTAATTAATTTTATTCAAAACCATCCTTCGGCTACATATCGTCAGATTAGAAAAGAATTAAAGATTCATCCAGAAAGAATATTCCAGAATGGAATCAAGGAAGCATTTAAGCTTGCCAGAGTAAAATTACCAAGGACCTTTGAACGAAAAAATAGGTGTGTAAGAAGAACGATAGTTATTGATTACATTAAGAAACATCCAGGTGCAGGGAGTTTAGAAATATCGCATAAAACTGGTATAAACCTCAATGGATCATTCAAAAATATAGGTGAGGCATACGGTCTCGCCGGATTGGTTTATCCGAGAACAATCAAGAAAAAAGCAATGGATCGCAGAAAAGAGATTATAAATTTAATTAAGCATAATCCTCAAATTACTATTCCGGAAATTATGGACCAATTAATGTGCAATCCTTACAGATTCTTTAATAGCACCCAAGAAATGTATTCTGCAGCAAATCTAAATCGCATAAGCGGTAATGAAAAAAGGCACTCAAGAAAGGAAAAAATTGTTTTGGATTTTATAAAAGAAAATCCCCTGGCTACCCAGAGAGAAATAAATCTTGCTTGTAAAACAAAAATACAGGAATTATTTGAAGGAGGAATCAAAGAAGCGTATTCTGTTGCAGGAGTAGAGTTTCCATTTGAAAGATCAATCTTACATGGGGTTGCTTTAAAAGAAATAAAAAATCGTGCCCAGGCATTTGAAGAAGAGATTGCTTTAAAATTAAAAGGATATGGCCATGTTAACCGTCTTGTAAAAACAAAGAGAGGATTTGCAGATATAATTTTAGAAAGAAATGGAAAAAAGATAATAATAGAAGTCAAAGATTATCGAGCCAAAGAAATTTCTATTTCACAGATAATGCAATTAAATAGGTATCTGGAAGACTGCAACTGTGGCCTTGGAGTATTGATCTGTCATAAAAAACCAAAAAAAGATACTTTTTTAATAGGTAAAAACAAAATATTTGTGTTAGAATACTCTCAATTAAATGAGATTACTACATTAATTTAGGGTCCATAGTTCAATGGTTAGAATTGACCGCTCCAGCAAATGGCCAGCTCAGCTGACCTTAGAAGAAACGGTCAGATGCGGGTTCGATTCCCTCTGGGCCCATTCATTCCCCTTCCATAAAGATTTTTAAATCTCCTTGTCGTCTATGAACCATGGCAAAGGGTGATGACATGGATGTTCTTGTTCAAAATCAGGTAGAGCTTCAGAAGATTCTGGCCAATCTCTCCCTGGAAATCAAAGATCTCACCTCGGAGCTCTCAAATCTTGTTCAGCTTTTCAAGGAGGCCTCCAAAACCCTCAGTGATGAGAAAATCTCCAATGACATAGAGAAGGAGGACCTGAAGAACATCGGATCAAGGGTTGAAACCCTGGTCGATCAGAACAGAACCATCGCCAAGGGATTGCTTCTCATGGAATCCGCCATGCGAGACACCATGGAAAAGAAGAGCGAGCTCTCATTCTAGGAGAAAAGGAAATGAACATTCTATCTGATTTGACAAGGCACATGGTCATGGCCTCGAGAAATCTGAAAATAGAGCCCAAATTGACCCCTCCCATGCTGTCGCCATCAATCGGCCTGTCCGAGGACAAAACCATCCAAATTCTGCCCCCAACACCCATCCACGAGGCTCTCCTGCCATCAATGATGATGCAAAAGCCCGAGATAAAAGCAATCCCCCTGGAAAGCATGGTTTCAGCCCATCCCATTCCAACGCCCGTTCAATCCCTCCCAAAACCCTCATTTAATCTGGGAAGCATAGAGGGACTGGCAGAGGACAATTCCGTAAGCATGATTGTGTGCGATGGCCCCCTTAAACCGGTCAAAATAAAAAGAGAGGGAAGACTGGAGCAAACCTCCATTGTTCTCAGCAGGCCAGAAATAGATTACGTTATCGGCACCTTTTCCAGAAAATCCAATCTCCCAATTCGGCCGGTCTTCAGAGCAAGCATGGAAAACCTATCGATTCTTGCTCTTGTTTCTTCAATCGAAAGCAGATTCATGCTCACAGTAAACCACTAGGATCTTATTTCTTTTTCACAAAGTCTTCCGATTTTATGTCAGGAAATGCCGGTTTCCTCCCAATCATTTTCACAGGGGTTATTTTGCCGTATTCTCGGTAATCCATCCTTCTGCCTTCCGGAGTTATAAAATCAATTATGGAGGCAATGATGGAAGCCAGGACTGTCCAAAATCCCCTAGTCCTACTCTTTCTACTCCTCATTTTAATTTCCCCATCTCCTTTCCAAAATAATCATCATAGCTAATCTGCTTGATTCTTCTTCCGCCTCTTGCAGTCAAAGGATTTATTCCATTATTCTCAATGTAATGCATTCTTATGCTTCTCATTACAAGAAGGTCTCTGATTACCATTGCAATCACGGTAGTCAGGACAATTCCCAAAACTATCTGGATTGCAGCTCCCTTCAAACCTCTTCCAACATTTCCAAAGAATCCCGATATGGATCCGGCCATGCTTCCTGCCCACCTAGACAGTCTGTCTAGGAAACTTTCTTTCCCAACAGTTGGAGCCACCGCAGGAAC
>Ga0247842_10002396_pt1 | contig 28041 bp, 30 predicted proteins | sample LaCruzMarch2015__3_FD_192411 | JGI IMG/M metagenome (GOLD analysis project Ga0247842, IMG submission 192411) | Freshwater microbial communities from meromictic Lake La Cruz, Castile-La Mancha, Spain - LaCruzMarch2015_19m | ecosystem: Environmental > Aquatic > Freshwater > Lake | place: Spain...
GACTGCAGGGGATTGATCCGTCGCTGGAGGAGGCGGCCCTCGACCTCGGAGCCACTCCGCTGCAGGCCTTCTGGCTGGTCATCGTGCCCTACCTCAAACCCGCCATCGTGGCCGGCGGCCTCATGGCCTTCACGCTGTCCTTCGACGAATACATCGTCACGGTCTTCACCAGCGGAGCCGACTCGCAGACATTGCCGCTCAAGGTCTATGGCATGGTGCGGGTCGGACTGAACCCGCAACTCAACGCCCTGAGCACGTTGTTCATCGCCGCCACCGCCATCCTCGTGATTGGCAGCCAGTTCTTCACCCGTAAAAAATCCACATGAAAACACACCACAAAAACCTACTGATGGCCGCAGCCTGCGCCGGAGCAACCCTCCTCGCCGGATGCGGAAAAACCGAAAACACGCTCAAACTTTTCAGCTGGTCTGAATACGTCCCGCAGGCCGTGATCGACAAGTTCACCGAGGAAACCGGCATCAAGGTGGCGGTGGAAAACTACGCCTCGAACGAGGAGATGCTGGCCAAGTTGCTGGCCGGCGGTGGCGCCTACGACCTCATCCAGCCGAGCGAATACACCATCCAGGCCCTGATGAAAGACGGCCTGCTGCATGAGCTCGACCAGGAAAAAATCCCCAACCTGAAGAACCTCGCCCCCGAGTTCCGCAACATGCCCTTTGATCCGGGCAACAAATACTCCGTGCCGTGGATGGCCGGGTTTGTCGGGATTGTCTACAACGCGGAAGTTGTTCCCGGGCCGGTCGTCGGTTTTGCCGATGTCTTCACCGACCAGCACAAGGACCGGATCGTGGTCCTCGATGATGCCCGTGAAATCGTCAGTTGGGGCCTGGCCAGCGCGGGCATTCCGATCAATGATGTGTCCGACCAGAACCTGGCCACCATCACCCCGTTGCTCAAGAACTGGCTCTCCAAGGTGAAGGTTTACGACTCGGACAGCCCGAAGACGGCAATGAGCAACGGCGACACCGACCTCGGCGTGGTCTGGAGCGGCGAAGGCGCCCTCCTCTTTGCCGAGAATCCGAAGTTCCAGTGGGTCATGCCGAAGGAAGGCGTCCACATGTTTGTCGACAACCTCGCCGTGCCGAAGACCGCGAAAAACAAGGACGCGGCCGAGCAGTTCATCAACTTCATCCTTCGCCCGGACATCAGCAAAATGATCTCCGACGAGTTTCCCTACTACAACCCGAACGCGGAGGCCCGCAAGCTGCTCAGCCCCGAACAGTTGAACAATCCGGCCAGCTATCCGCCCGGGTTTGACGTGGCCAAGGCCGAGTTGTTCACCGACATCGGGGAACAGGCCTCGAAGGTGGACGAACTCATCACCACGATCAAAGTCCAGTAGTTCCCATGGCTGTCACGGCCGCCGCCACCACTGCCCTTGCCGCCGCCTCGTCGCACCAGCGACGGGCCGGCCTCGGGCCGTGGCTGTGCGTCGTGCCGATGATCGGATGGCTGGTTCTTTTCGTCGTCATCCCGACCCTCATGCTCGTGGTCGTCAGCTTTTGCGAGCGCGACGCCCTCGGGCGGGTGGTCTTTTCTTTCAACCTCGAGAACTACATCCGCGCCTTCGATTGGAAATGGCTGCGCATCCTCGGGGTCTCGGTCTGGTATGCCTTCCTCACCACGGTGATCTGCATGGTTCTGGGTTATCCGGTGGCCTACTTCATCGGCCGCTCGAGCGAGCGCTGGCGAGGTCTGCTCATCATGCTGGTCATGATTCCGTTCTGGACCAGCTTCCTCATCCGCACCTACGCATGGATTTCCATTCTCTCGCAGGACGGTTTGCTCAACGGCCTGCTGATGAGCCTGCAGATCACGACCACGCCGATCAGCTTCATGTATACGCCGTTCGCCATCGTGCTTGGCCTGGTCTACAATTTCCTCCCTTTCATGATCCTGCCGATCTACACGAGCGTGGAAAAGCTCGACGGCTCGCTCATTGAGGCGGCCTATGATCTCGGTGCCCGGCCGGCCCGTGTTTTTGCCCAGGTGGTGCTTCCGCTGACCAAGCCCGGCATCGCCGCGGGCATCCTCCTCGTTTTTGTTCCGGCCATTGCGATGTTTGCCATCACCACGCTGATGGGTGGCGGGGCAAATCCCACCATCGGCGAGGTTATCCAGAACCAGTTCACCAAGGCCCGCAATCAACCCTTCGGCGCCGCCCTCGGCGTTCTGCTGCTTGTCCTGTTTTTCTTCAGCCTCTGGATCAGCAGCCGCCTGCGCCGCGAGGAGGAGAGGTAGGTCGCGGCCCGCTGAGGCCAGCGAGCCCTACCGGGGGCCGAAGACAAACTTTGTCGTCCGCCGGCGCGGGGCCCCGGGCACGACAACGATGGACTCGAAGCGACTGTCCCCGATCGCGTCGGGATACCCCTGACACTCGAGGCAGAGACCGGCGTGCGGAACGTAAGCTGTTCCACTTTTGCCGGTGAGTGTGCCGTCGAGTTTCACCCCGGAGTAAAATTGCAGGCATTCCTCGTTGGAAAAAACCTCCATCCAACGACCGCTACCCGGATCAGCCAGACGCGCGACCAGAGCGAGGCCCGTGTCCGGCCCGGAGCGGAGCAGGTAGTTTTCGCCGTGTCGCATGTGCAACCCCGGGATGATCTCACCCAAACGGCGCGAGGTGCGCAGGTCATTCGGTCCGCCGGACACCGACTCCCGCCGTCCGCTCAGCGTCGTATGCTCGTCGAACGGCACATATTCGTCCGCCAAAATCTGCAGTTCGTGGTCCTTAATCGTCCCCCGCCCCTCGGCGGCCAGGTTGAAGTAGGAATGGTTGGTCAGGCTGACTGGTGTGGGCGCGTTTGTCACCGCCTCCGACTCGATGATCAGCTCGTTTTCATCCGTGACCCGATAGGTTACGGCAAAGTCCACCGCCCCGGGGTATCCCTCCTCGCCTTCCGGGCTGTGGTAACGCAGCGTGACCCCACCCGCGAGAACCTCGGCCTCCCAAAGCCGCTTGTCCAGTCCGGTCACGCCGCCATGCAAATGGTTGGGCGGATCATTCAGCACCAACTGATAGCTCCGCCCTCCGAGGGAAAACTTTCCGCCCGAGATGCGCCCCGCCACGCGGCCGACGATGCAGCCGAAATAGGGATGACCGCGCAGGTAGGAATCGAGATCACCAAACCCCAGGACCACATCAGCGCGACGGCCCGAGGCGTCGGGGACGTGCAGCGACTGGATGATTCCGCCGTAGTTCAAAATCCCGGCGGAGAATCCGCGGGCGTTGGACAATTCATGGCGATGCACTTCATGGCCATCCGGGAGGCGGCCGAAAACACTCGACTTGATCATGGTAGAAAAATCAGGCCGGACCACCGGCACCCGTCACCAGGCACGCCGGGGTTCGCCCCCAGGCGGCCTGCACCTGCGCTTGCATGGTTTCCACGAAGGCGGCCTCCTGTCCGGCGGCAACCATGGCGATGATGGCCCCGCCGAACCCTCCTCCGCTCAAGCGCGCTCCGAAGCAACCGGGAACGGCCTGCGCCAGGCCGGCCAAAAAATCGAGTTCCTCGCAGGAGTTTTCAAAGAGCGTGCGCGAGCTTTCATGCGAGGCGCTCATGGCCGCCCCGACCTCCGCGAGGTCGCCCCGCCGCAGCGCCTCGACGGCCGCGGCGACCCGCGCGTTCTCTCCGGTGATGTGCCGGGCCCGCTTGAGCGGTTCGTTGGCCAGCCGGCCGGCTTGCGCCGCCGCCTCGACCGTCGCGCCCGTGGCCTCGCGCAACTTGGACACGCCAAGAATGCGCGCGGCCTCCTCGCACTCGGCGCGGCGGGCATTGTAAGCGCCGTCGGCCAGCGCGTGGTGGACGCCTGTTTGCACGATGACAAAACGCGCCTTGTCCGGGACCGGGACCCGCTCCACTTCGAGCGACCGGCAATCGAGAAACACGGCCCGCCCCCGCCGGGCGAAAAGCGAGGTCACTTGGTCGAGCAGCCCGCAGCGCACACCGGCGAATTTGTGCTCCGCCTCCTGCCCGATCCGGGCCAGTTCAAAGTCGTCGAAAGCCGTGCCCCAGGCCTGCTGGAAAATGCGGGCCGTCGCGCACTCGAGGGCCGCGCTGCTGCTCAATCCCGCTCCGATCGGCACCGTGCTGCGAAGTTCCATATCCAGCCCGCACGGACGCGCCCCGCGGGCCAGAAAACCCGCGGCCACGCCGAAAACGTAATTGGCCCAGGACTCCGCTTCGACTGAGGTCAACGCATCCAGTTCCATCGCGCATTGCCGGCCCAGGTCCGCAGCGGTGAGGAAGAGTTGCTGGTCGTGGCGGCGACGCGCCCGCACCGTCGTCTCGACATCCAGGCCCAAGCCGAGGACCAGACCGTCATTGTAGTCCGTGTGATTGCCCAACCACTCCGCCCGCCCGGGCGCCGCGGCGGTCCAAGTTTCCGTCCCGGCAGGTGCTTCCGGTGGCAGGGCGGATGGATTGTTCGGCAAACTCACGGATTGGCGCAGGTTGGATCGGCAAGATAATCGCAGCATGAGAGCGAATGCACTCCTTCAATCGGCGGGGGCAACAACCTTCTCGCCTCGCCCCACAGGTTCCGCTAATTAAATCGGAATGCGTCTTGTGCGTTCCGGCTTGCTCCTCGGCCTCCTCGGAGCATCCCTTCAGACCCTCCCAGCTCAACAACCTCCGGCCACGCCGGCGAAGCCCGCCCAACCGGCGGCCCCCGCCGGCCCGAAGGACGCGATCCGCAATGGCGGCTTCGAACGCACCCTTCAATCGCCCAACCTTTGGACCGGCGTGGATCGCGAGGGATTCCTCGCCGGGTTCCGCGGTTTCCTTCCCGTGCTCAACGAGGGCGGCAACATCGCGGACACACCCATGCCGGTCTCCGTCGCCGCGGGTGACCTCAACGGCGACGGGCTGGTCGACCTTCTTTCCGCCGATCCGGTCGGCTACACCCGCATCTATTTCAACAGCGGATCCAAGGAACAACCAAAGTTCACGATGGGCGAATTGACGCTACCCTTTCTCGCCCTGCCGGAGGGTGCCCCCCCGTGGGTGCCGCCGGGATTGGGGGGACCGGAAGGCGGCAGCTGGGCTCTGCGCTGGGCCAAACGGCGCCAGGGTGTCCGCGTGGGGCTCACCGACACAACGAAAACCGGCAAGCTCGACCTCGTGGCCGGCAACTATTTCGGTGAGATTTTTTTCCTCCCCAACCGCGGCTCCTCCACCCTGCCGCAATTCGCCCAGCCCCAACCCGTGAGCAAGGGCATGGTCCCGACGATGAAAGACCCGACCCACCGCTGGGGCAATGTGTTTGCCCCGGTCCTGCACGACTGGGATGGTGACAACAAGCCCGACCTCCTCGTCGGCGAGGGCTCCTACTCGGCCAACAACGTCCACCTTTTCCCCAACCAAGGCTCGGCTGCCGCGCCGGTCTTCAACGAGCAAAAGCGCCAACCGCTCGCCCTCGGCGAAGGCCGCGAGCAACTCAGCCCCGCCCTGGCCGACGCGAACGGCGACGGCTTGGTTGATGTGCTGGTGGCCGACCGCCGGGGCCGGATCACTGTTTACCCTCGGCCGAAGGATTGGAAATTTGGCGACACGATCAAGCCGGCTGGATTCCTCGGCAAAGATGGTGCCCTGACCCAAAACGGCGACCAGGCCCTGACCCTCGGCTCCGGCATCCACACCATCGCCACGGGCGATTTGAACGGCGACGGGCTCTTCGATCTGGTGGCCGGGCGCAGCAATGGGCGCATCGCCTGGGCGGTCAACAAGGGAACGAAGGACGCTCCAAAATTTGAAGCCGCGACGGATTTGACCGGTGACAAGCCCGTGCCCGCTTCGTGGATGTTGCCTTCGCAATGGGATGTCGAGACCGGCTCCTCCCGGGGCAACTTCTATGCCTTTGCCAACGCGGTGGCCGCTGCGGACGACCCTGCCGCGGCGCCTGTCGAGGGCACCCGCGCGCTGAAATTCGGCTTTGCCCCGACCCCAAACAAACTGCTCCCCCGCCCGTCACTGCTCACCCAGGCGTCGGTTGATTTCAAGAAGCGACAAGAGGATACCAGCGCCGACGGCGTTTTCCGCGACTCGTCGGAGGGGCGCGCGGTGGGCGCACCCAACAACTTCTTCGTCCTGCGCCAGCAGGTGCAATTCGAAATCGGCAAGACCTACACGCTGTCCTTCTCGGCCAAGGGCTCCGGCCTGATGAACGGCAGGGTGCTGATCGGCTGGCGCGGCTACAAGCAGCTCGGTGAAGATCGGATCGTGCGCGGAGAGCGCGGTGCTGTCACCAGACAGCGCGAGACCATCTCGGAATCCGCGATGGAAACTCTTGATTTCCGCCCCAGCGGGTCCTGGTCGTCTGTGACCAGACAAGTCAAAATCGAGTTCAAAAAAGAGAGAGAGCTGAACAAGGAGAAAACCACCTCCGAAGGCCTCCTGGAAATCTCCTTCGAACTCACCGCCCCCGACGGCGTGCTCTACCTCGACAACATCAAACTCGTTCCCGCGGGGTAGCCACGCCTAGAGCAGCCAAACCGGAATCTTTTCGGCCTCAGGCGTCTGCACATCAGAGAGCACAGGCGTCTCGCCTGCCGCGTCGATCTCCACCCGCGGGATGCCCGTGCTCCGCGCTTTTCGCCGCGCCCCTTCGTGACGGCCCAGCCACGCTTGAATGCGCAGGACGTATTCACCGGAGGGAGCCTGTCGGCCCGTCAGCCAGGCAGACACATGCGGCTGGGCAATCCCCAGATCGGCGGCCAACCGGCTGACCCGCCCGTGCTCCGCGCGACAAAACCGGGCCAACCCGGCCAAAAACTCCGGCATGAGCGCCGGGTTGCTGTTCTGCTTCGTTTCCATAACCGCTTTCTGGCCTATCGGCCGGGAAGGCGCAAGCAAAATATAACGATAACAATATATTTAGGCTGGTCGCAGAAACGGCACTTCGCCGAAGTCGCGGCCGAGAATCGGGCTCGACGGGGTCTTCAACCACTGGTCGAGCAGCGTGGCATAGACGCTGCGGAAGTCGGTGCCGTGCTTCAGGTCGCCGCGATTCAAATCGGTCAGGCTCGGATACTTCCCGTGCAGTCCGCCTTGCACGGCCCCGCCAAACAGGAACAGCGGTGCGGCCGCACCATGGTCGGTGCCGCCGCTCGCATTCTCGGCCACCCGGCGGCCGAACTCACTGAAGGTCAGGAGTGTCACGCGGTCGAAATTTCCCTGATCCTTCAAGTCGCGGCAGAACGCCCCGACCGCTTCGTCGAACACGGCCAGTTGCCGCTCGTGCGAGTTGGCCTGATTCGCATGCGTATCGAATCCCCCGAGGGAAACGTAGTAGACCCGCGAGGGCAGCCCGCCGCCAATCAAACGCCCGACCAATTGCAACCGGCGTCCGAGGTCGCTGGCCGGATACGTCGCGCCATGGCGGGACTGATGTAAAATCTGCTGCACTTGGGAGGAGGATGCGACCGCATCAAGCGCGGTGCGCTGGAGAAAATCGGCCACAGCCGGTTCGTGTCCGGCTTCGCCGAAGAGCATGTCGATCGAGCCGCCCGCAGGTGCACCCGCGTCGTCCTCCGGTTCCATCGGTGCGGGGTCCATGCCGCTTTGGAATTGGTAATCCTGCGGCGCACCAATGGCGATGGCGCCGCCGGACTTGGAACGCAGGGCCTGCGGGACCTGATCGCCGATGGCCAGAGCCGCTCCGGTTTCCGCCCCCGGGTCCTCGCCCGCGCAGGCCGCGTCGCAATACCGCCCGAGCCACCCGTAGGCTTCATTTTTGTCCGCGTCGCTGGCCGAGTGCCATATCTCGGTCGCACGGAAATGCGAGCGGTTCGGATTCGGATAACCCACGCCCTGCACGATCGCCGCGTGGCCCTCGCCTTGCAGCGCGGCGAGATTCTTCAACGCAGGATGCAGGCCGCAGTAGTCATTGATCCGGTGAATTTTGTTCGCGGGCAGGGCCAGCTTGGGCCGCGCCTTGAAATAAGCGTCGTCGGCGTAGGGCACGAGCGTGTTCAGACCGTCATTGCCGCCGGCCAATTGCATGACCACGAGAATCGTGCCGTCCCGCCCGGTGGCCGGTGAGAAACTCGAGGAGGCTGCTCCCTCGAGCGCGGCGAACGTGCGGTTGACGAAGGACGGCACGGTCGGGGCAATCGCGCCCCCGAGGAGAACCGTGCGCAAGAAGCGGCGGCGGGTGAAGAAGTGATGCGTCATGGGATCAGGTCAGTTGGTATTCGGGGGAGCCGAGAAGGACAACCGATGCGTCGCGCACCGTTTCGTCCGCACAGGGAAAATCCGCGTCAGCCAGCACGGCGGCCAAACGCTTGCCGGTGGCCGCCCCGGGCGGCGCGGCGAGAAAGACCCGCACGAGGCGCTCCTGCAGGGCTTCCTCATCGATCCGTGTCTCCTCCGGCGCAACCGTCGCCCAAGCCACGGTGTCCATCGTGGTGGCGGTTTCCACGGGCAGCGGGGGCGCAGCCACGGCGAAAAGTTTGGCCGTGTTGCTCCGGCGGATGAGCGTGGCACTGTTGATCCACGAGGTGCCGCCGTCCCAGCCCTTGACGCTGGGCGGGGCAAAAAGGCTCTGGCCCAACTCCGCGGAAAGCGGGAGGGCCAGCCCCGGGGGCAGCAACTGCCGGCCCGTTTCACGCGACGCTTGGACCAGCCATTGCACCGGGCTCTTGATCTGCGCGGCGCGGGCGCGGGCGGAGTAGAATTCCGGACGGGTGAACATTTCCTGCAGCAGCTTGCCGGTCTCGAGTTTGTTGTTCCGGAAGTGCCCGGCCAGCGATTGGACCAAGGCCGGTTCGGGCCCGCGGTAGCCGTAAAATTCCCAAAGCTTTGCGGCCAAAAACTCCGCGCACCGCGGTTGCTCGCAGATGATCTCCACCGCCTCGTCGGCCCCGAAGGGACCCGACTTGCCCAGCAGGCGCTTGATTCCGTCATCATGCCGCGGCCGCCGGAAGATTGGCTCCCCGTCCTCCGGCCGCACCGTCCAACCGCTGAAGGCGCGCGCGGCCTCGCGAATATCTTCCTCCGAGTAATGTCCCTCGCCCAAGGTGAACAACTCCATGACCTCACGGGCGAAATTTTCATTCGGCGACTTGCCCTGGTTTTGCCGCCCGTCGAGCCATTCGAGCATGGCCGGATCGCTGACCATCGCCCGGCAGAGCGCGGGGAACCGGCCGACTCCGAGATCCCGGAGGGTCTGATTTTGCCGCAGCATCAGATGGTTGAACTTCACCTTGGCCTGACTCGTGGCAAAGTGCCCGTGCCAGAAAAGGGTCAGCTTTTCCCGCACCGCGTGCGGGGCGGACCGCATCCGGTTGAGCCACCAGAACCGGACATCCTCAAAAATCCGCTTCTGCTGGCGGTTGAATTCGCCGTAAGCCTGACGTGCATCCTCCGACCCATCCTTCTGCGCCTTCTGCAACCGCCGACGGGTAGCGAACTCCGCCGGATCCGTCACCGGCGGCGGCGCACCGGGCGCTGGCGCAGCCAACACTTGCGTAACGGCACCCTCCAATCCCAACGCGGCCAACTCCTCCGCCTCCTCGGGCGTCCCCCCGAAACCGGCCCGCCTCATCAGATGCGCGGCCGCAGACGCATCCCAGTCGATTTTTGCCGCAGCTGCCATACGCCCCGATTAAACCCCGGGGTCCGCGGGCGGTTGCGGAGAGAAAAACATACCTCAATCGCTCAAGGTGATGCCCTGCCGCTGCAGCGTCGTAGCGGTGGCCTGCTGGTAACGGGCGACGGCGATGTTGTAGTCGGCTTTGGCCCGGATTTCGGCAATCGCGGCGGTGGCCAGGTCGCGTTGGAACTGCAGGACCTCGAAGGTCGTGGCGGCCCCGGCGCGGAGCCGGACTTCGCCCGCGGTGAGCGTCTCGCGGGCCAGTCGCCGCGCCACCCCGGTGGCCTCGATGCGCTTGGCTGCGGTCTCGACCTGGCCGGCGGCGTTATCAACTTGGACCATGATGCTCTGCTCGAGTCGCTTCAATTCCACCAATTGCCGCGTCACTTCCAACTGGGCCGCCTCAAGGTTGCCCTGACCCGTGCGATTGGGCAGCGGAATGCTGAAGACGCCGCCGACCGACCAGGCCAGCGTGTTGTTTTCCACCGTGCGCGAAACGCTGTCGGCAAACTCCCGGTCGATCCCGTTGCTCCCGAGACTGGCCACGAGGTCAAGCTGCGGCAGGGCCTGGTTGCGGGTGAAGACGACGTTGATCTGCTTCTTCTGCAACTCAAGCATGGCCGAGCGAAAGTCCGGACGATTCTGCACCGCGGCCGCGAGGTCCGCCTGACGATTCTGGCTGATGTCCGGGGCGCGGGCCGGCGGAGCAATATCGACCCGCACGGCCAGCACGTCTTCGACCCGATTGGTCACCAGTTCCTTGAGAAAATTTTCGTCATCCGCCTGCCTGCGCTCGGCCACGAGGACGCGCTCTTCGCGGGAGGCCACGTCGCTCTCCGCCTGCAGCACGTCGAGGGGCGACATCACGCCGATCTCGGCCCGGCGGAGGTTGTCGGCCGCGAGTTGCTGGGCCAGCCCGCGCGAACGCCGCTCGACCTCGGCATTGCCGGAGGAAAACCACAACTCGTTGTAAACCTCGGCCGTGCGCGTCACCGTATCAATGACCTGCTGCCGGTAGGCCCAGCCAGAAATGGCCGTATCGGCCCGGGCCAGCCGCACGGACGCCATGTTCACATCCGTGCCGAAGTTGCGCAGCAGCGGTTGGGTGACGCTCAACCCGATGAACGAGGCAAACCGGTCCGCATAATCGCTGGTCGAGGACTGACGATTCTCCACGTTGACCCCCAGATCGTAGGTCAAGCCCCACGGCGTCAGGCCGTTGAGACCCACATCTGCATAATCCCGCAGGCTGCGTGTGCCCAATGGCTGCAATGTGCCGGCCGTGGTGTCGGTCAGATCGGCCAGACCGCCGAGGTCCTCCTCATTGTCCTCGCGGATGATCGAGGCGCTGAGGACCGGATCGAATTTGCCCTCGTTGCTCCTCAGCTTGGCCCGGCTGATCAGCGGATCGAAGGACGCGCCCTCGATGGCAAAGTTTTTTTGCAGGGCCAACTGGATCGCCTGCGGATAAGTCAGCGGGACAAAGTATTCCTGCGCCTGCGCCGCCGGTCCTGCGGCCAGCGCAAAAAGCAGAGAACATGAGCGGAACAACGACTTCACCGGGCTATTCGTAGCGGAGGGCCGAGATCGGATCGAGACGCGAGGCGCACCACGCCGGGTAAAGCCCGCTGAGGACGCCGACCGAGGTGGCGAAACCGACGCTGATCATCACGGCCGACCATTCGATCACCGGCGGGCTGTCCATCGGGGCGACGAGTCCGAGCAATTGCAGCAACAGAACCCCGGCCCCGAGGCCGAGGAGGCCGCCGACCACGCCGATGACCGTGCTCTCGGCCAGGATCTGCAGAAAGACATCGCGCCGCCGCGCCCCGACGGCCAACCGCACCCCGAGCTCGCGCACCCGCTGGGCGATGCTGGCCAGCATGATGTTGGCGATGCCGATGCCGCCAACGAGCAGGCTGATACCTGCGATGAGGCCGCCGCTCAGCTTTGTCGCCCGCAGACTCGACTCCATCCGCTCGAACCAATCCTCGCGCGTATCGAAGTCGTAGTCGTCGATCCCGCGGCGCGTCTGCTGCAAAATACCGCCGGCCTCGGCCAGTGCCTCGTCAAAACGCGCAATGTCGCGAACGCGGAAATTGAGCCCGTCGATCTTGGCCATGGCCAGCGGCGGCGCGTTGGTCTGCCCCGAGCGGAACTCGTGGTAGAACGTGCTGAGGGGGACAATGACGGATTCGTTCTTCCACCGGAACGGGTCACGACGGCCACCTCCTCCGCCACCACTGCCTCCGCCCGCCAGCGCCAACCGGCCCGTGCTCTTCCCCGCGGCCTGGGCCGCCGCGCGGCGTTTGTCCTCCTCGCGCTCGTAGCGCTCGAGCACCCCGACGACGCTGAACGGCCGGCCGTTGATCGTGATGACCCGACCGATGAAGTCGCCCCCCGAGTCGTGCTCCGTCGGCCACAGCCCCGCCACCATCGCGTCGCCCAGCACAACCACCCGCGTGCCGCGCTCCTCATCCAGCCCGGTGATGAAGCGTCCGCGCTTGACCACATGCTGCTGGACGGCGAGGTAATCCGGCCAGGTGCCCACAATACGCGCGTTAATCGTTTCCCCGTCGGGCGCGGATAGGGTCCCGCCGGCCTGCATCTCCGGGGCGACATGGGAAATGAGCTCGGAGGCCGAGCGCAGCGCCTCGGCATCCGTCAGGGTGCGCCCGGGCGAGAGCGCCTTCATGTCGGCAAACTCCAACGAGACCTCCTTGTCGTTGATGCCCACGCGCTCCAGCCCTCCCATCTGCTGCATCGTGGTCCGCCAACTCGTGGCGATCCCGGCGGTCAAGGCGAACATGGCCAGCAAACTTGCCACCCCGAGAATGACCCCGAGCATGGTGAGAAAGCTGCGGAACTTGTGCTCGCGGATTTCCCGCAAGCCGATGAGCAATCCGGCGAACCAGCTCATGATGCGGTGTCCTTGATGATGCGGCCGTCGCTCAACTCGATCAGCCGGACCGCGCGCGCCGCCACGGCGGGATCGTGGGTCACCAGCACCACGGTGCGACCGAGTTCGTGCAGGCCGGAAAGCAACTTGAGCACGTCGGCCCCGTTGACCGAGTCGAGGTTGCCGGTGGGCTCATCGGCCAGGAGCAAAGCCGGATCATTGACCAGAGCCCGCGCCACCGCGACGCGCTGGCACTGACCGCCGCTGAGCTGCGACGGCCGGTGGGTCAGCCGGTCGGTCAGGTTGACCTTGGCCGCGGCCTCGCGTGCCCGCTCGCGCCGCTCCGCTGCGGAGATCCCGGCATACACCAACGGCAACTCGATGTTGCGCTGCACATCCAGCCGCGGGAGAAGGTTGAAGGCCTGGAAGACGAATCCGATGCTCCGGTTGCGCAGACGGGCCAGCCGATCGGAACCGGCCCGGCTCACGTCCTCCCCGGCGATGGCCACATGCCCGGACGTCGCCGTGTCGAGGCAGCCGACGAGGTGCATGAGCGTGGATTTGCCGCTGCCGCTTGATCCGGTGATGGCGACAAACTCGCCCGGCTCGATGCGCAGGCTCACACCATCCAGCGCGGCCACCGGGTCCGGTCCCGTGCCGTAGACTTTGCGCACGTCGCGCATTTCCACCACGGTCATAAGACGATCAGGATTGCTCCGGCGGTGGCTCGGTCAGGAGCACCCGCTCGCCCTCCTGCAGGCCGGATTTGATTTCGGCGTGGAATAAATCGGAGACACCAACTTCAACCGGGCGCTTCTCGACTTTGCCGTCCGCGGCCTCGACGTAAACGAGCTTGTCCCCGTTGGCGCCGAACACTGCGGACACCGGCACGGAAATGGCATTCGTCGCCGCGGCCAAGGGCAGGCGCAGCCCGACGGTCATGCCCGGCCGGAAATCCTCCGCGCCCTCATCGAGCACGGCCTGGATGGAAAAACCCTTCACGTTGTTCTTCGTCGTGGCCAGCGGGGCAATGAAGGTCAGGCGCGCGGTGGTCCGCGTCCCCGCCTCGGTGCCGGAAAGCACCTCCACGGTGCTACCCTTGGCGATCTTGCCGATGTCGAGCTGGTTGACGTGCGCATCGATCAGCAGGGTCGACAGGTCGGCCAGCGTGGCCAGCGCTGTGCCGGAGTTCACACTCATGGCCGCGACGACAACCTGACCGGCGATGACCGGCACAGACAGGATGGTGCCATCCGCCGGGGCCAGCACACGGGTCCGCTCAATCCGGTCCTCCACGGTTTCCAACCGGCGCTGGGCGCGTTCAAACGCGTTCTCGGCCAAGCGCGAGTCGGCGTCGAGGTTGTCGTAGACCTCCTTGCTGATGAGCTTGGCCTCGAAGAGTTCGCGGGCGCGTCCGAGGTTGCCGGCTAATTTCTCGACCGAGACTTTGGCCCCGTCGATCTCGACTTGGGCGGAGGATTTTTCAATCTGCAGGTCCCGGTCGTCGATAACGAAAAGAAGCTCGCCCTTTTTCACCTGCTGGCCCGTCGTGACCAGCAGCTCGCGGATCTTTCCGCCGACCTCGGGTTTGATCTCGACCTGATAGGCGGGGGCGATGTCACCGCTCAGGCGGATCTCCTCCCGGATGTCCCGGCGATCGGCCGCCTCGCTGGTCCTCCGGTCTTCCTGCCCGGATTTTCCCTGCGACCCACAACCGGACAGGGCCGCAGCGAGTAGCAGGCCAAGAAACTGCCGCAGGAGAACCGTCTTGGTCGCAGGTAACATCACCACTCTTATAAGCTTTCTTGCGAGCGAGGCAAGTGGACCTCTTTTTTGGGCCACCTCAGGTGGAAACGAAAGCATGGGAAAAAGCCGACGACGGGACTCGAACCCGTGACCTGCTGATTACGAATCAGCTGCTCTACCAACTGAGCTACGTCGGCGATGGAAGCGTCAAAATATCGGCCCGACGCCACCCTTGGCAAGCCCTCCATCTTGCCACCGACCCGGCCCCCGCGCATACTCCCGACCCGCCCGTATGGAAACTTTACTCCGCCTTCTGCAACAGGACTCGAACGCCCCGCGCGAGGACCTGGCCCGCCAACTCAACATTTCGCTCGAGGAACTCAAGCAACGCATAGCCAGCCTTGAGCAGGAGGGAGTCATTCGCGGCTACCAAGCCATCGTGGACAAGGAGCGGTTCGACAAGAACACGGTCACCGCGATGATCGAGGTCCGCATCACCCCGGAGCGGGGCGGCGGGTTCGACCGCATCGCCCAGCGCATCGCCAAGTTCGATCAGGTGGTCAGTTGCTACCTGATGAGCGGCGGCTACGACCTCATGGTCGTCGTCCAGGGCGGCAGCCTCCGCGAGGTGGCCAGCTTCGTCTCGGAAAAGCTGAGCACCCTCGAGCCGGTCATCTCCACGGCCACGCATTTCCGGCTCAAAAGCTACAAGGAAAACGGCGCTCTCCTCGTCGGCGAGACGCCGGACGACCGCCTGCCCGTCAGCCCCTGACCACGACCATGGACGACAAAATTGCCGCGCACGTGCGCGACATCCCGCGGTCGGGCATCCGCGATTTTTTCGAGGTGGTGCAGTCGATGCACGACGTCATTTCGCTCGGCATCGGCGAGCCCGACTTCGCCACCCCGTGGCACATCCGCGAGGCCGCGCTGTTCTCGCTGGAAAAGGGCCGCACCGGCTACACCTCCAACCTCGGTCTGCCCCGCCTGCGCGAGGCCATCTCCACCTACGTCGCCCGACATTTCAAGGTGGATTACCACGCCCCTTCGGAAATCCTCGTCTCAGTCGGCGTCTCCGAGGCCATCGACATCGCCCTGCGCGCCCTGCTCAACCCCGGCGATGAGGTGCTTTACCACGAGCCCTGCTACGTCAGCTACGCCCCGAGCGTGACCCTCGCGCACGGCGTGCCCGTGGCCGTGCCGGTCCACGAGCGGGACCAGTTCATGCTCCGGGCGGACGAACTGGAAAAACGGATCACGCCGAAGTCGAAGGTCCTGCTGCTCAACTTTCCCACCAACCCGACCGGCGGAACGATGCCGCGGGCGGAACTTGAGGCCATCGCGGACGTCTGCCGGCGGCATGACCTGATTGTTCTCTCCGACGAAATTTACGCCGAACTGACTTACGACCACGCGGAGCATGTCTCCATCGCTTCGCTGCCCGGCATGCGCGAGCGCACCGTTTTCCTGCACGGCCTGTCCAAGGGCTGGGCCATGACCGGTTTCCGCATTGGCTACGCCTGCGCCCCGGCCCCGCTCATCGAGGCGATGATGAAAATCCATCAATATGCCATCCTCTGCGCGCCCATCACGGCGCAGGATGCGGCCATCGAGGCCTTGGAGCATGGCGAGCCGGCGGTTCGTCACATGCACGAGAAATACGAGCTGCGCCGCAATTACATCGCCGCCGCGCTCAATGACATGGGCCTGCGCTGCCCGGTCCCCCGCGGAGCGTTCTACGTTTTTCCCGAGATCCGCTCGACCGGCCTGACCAGCCGTGAGTTTTCCCTGCGGTTGCTCGAGGAACAAAAGGTGGCCGTCGTGCCCGGCCCCGCGTTCGGCCCCTCCGGCGAGGGCTTCGTCCGCTGCAGCTACGCCACCTCGTTCGAGCAGATCAAGATCGCGATGGAACGAATGGCCGGGTTCGTCGCCGGGCTGCGCACCCGTGCGGGCTGACCGGCGTTTTCCCGTCCACTCACTGCGGTGGTTCTGCTAGGATGACTTTGTGACGGATGACCTCACGTGGGCCAAGGCGCGCGCCTACGGCGGCCGGGCTCTGCTGCTGCGCTGTCCGGTTTGCGGGCAAACCCCGATCTTTCCCCCGCTGGCCCGCACCCGCACGCTGCACGACTGGTTCACTCCACTCGATGGCTGTCCGCGCTGTGGCTACGCCTTTGACCGCGAACCGGGTTACTTTCTTCTTTCGATCTGGGCCATCAACTACGGGATCATCGCACTGCTCGGGCTGGTCCTCTACGGCGCCTTTGAATGGTTCTTCGACTGGCCAGTCTGGACGCTGATCGCCGCGGTGGTGGGACCGGTCGTGATCGGCAACCTGCTGTTCGCCCGGCACTCGAAGGCCATCTTCATTGCCTGGGATCATTTCTTTGACCCCCATGAGCGCGACGGGGGAGACGGTGGAGGCAACGTGCCAACGCCCGTGCCCCCTGCCCCCCAACGACCGCCCCGCCGACGGCGCGTTCCGGTCGATGCGGGCGTCTAGGTCGGCGAGCGTGCTGGCGTGCGGCCGGACCCGCGCTAGGATGATCTTATGCCGGAGTTGCTCAAGGCACTGCTGGTCAGCGCGTCTCTCGGCGCGCTGCTCGGACTGGAGCGCCAATGGAGCGAGGAGCGGGCGAAGCGGCCGACCGACAGCATTGCCGGCGCCCGCACCTTCGCGCTCTGGGCGGCCATCGGCACACTCTGCGCCTATTTTTCCCGTGAACAGCAGCCGTGGTTCTTCCTCGCGGGGTTTGCCGGGATGATCGTCTTCCTCTCGCTCTTCGTCGGCCGGCGCGCCCATGAGGACGAGGGTCTCGGCCTGACGACCGGCGCGGTCGGCTTGTTGACCTATCTGGTGGGCGGGTTGGTCTTCCTCGGGCAGAGCAAGACGGCTGTGGTGCTGGTCGTCTCGGTCCTCCTGCTGCTGGCCTCGAAGCAACGGCTCCACCAACTTTCGCAAAAAATTTCCCGCGACGATGTCCGGCAGGCGCTCCAGTTTGCCGCCGTCACCGGCATCGTGCTGCCCCTGGTTCCCGACCGTCCGCTTGGACCCTACGGCGCTTTCAACCCTTTCTCGATCTGGCTCATGGTCGTGCTTGTTTCCGGCCTCGGCTTCATCGGGTATGTGGCCGTGCGTGTTTTCGGGGAGAACCGCGGAGTCGCGGTCACCGGGCTGCTTGGCGGGCTGGCCTCCAGCACGGCCACCACCCTGGCCATGAGCCGCCGCAGCCAGACGTATCCCGCCAGCAGTCAGCTCTGCGCCCTCGCCGTGGTGCTGGCCTGCACCGTCATGCTCGGACGCGTCGCCGTGCTGGTTGGTGCGGTCAGCCTGCCGCTCCTCGCCACCGTGGCACCTTGGCTCGTGCTGATCGCCGTTCCCGGCCTGCTCTTCGCCCTTTGGAGCTGGCGTCATTTCTCGCACCAACCGCTGCCAGTCGAGGGTCCGCGCGAAGTCCCCAACCCCCTCAGCCTGCGGGTCGCGATCCAATTTGCCATTCTTTACGCACTCGTCGTTCTGCTCGTGCGCTGGGCCAATGACGTCTTTGGCGGCGCGGGCATTCTCTGGGCGAGTTTTCTCTCCGGCCTGACCGACCTCGATGCCATCGCGCTTTCACTGTCACAAATGCAGTCGTCCGGAGGGGTGACTCCGACCGAGGCGGCGCGTGGACTCCTCATCGCAACTGGGGCCAACTCCCTGCTCAAAGCCATTTTGGCCGGCGGACTCGGCGCGCCTTCCATGCGCCTCCCGATCGCGCTCGTCCTCGGCGGCACGGTGCTGCTTTCGGTGCTCGCCGCGTGGATGGTTTGATCAGCGAACCGCCGCCCGAGAATTCGTCGCCGGAGCAGCGGTCGCCGCTGGCGTGGCCGGTGTCGGTGGCGGCGGCGGCTCCCGCATGGCCAGCAACTGGCTGACCGTGGCAAAACCGTAGCCCTTGGCTTTCAGCTGCGCGATGGTGCCCGGCATCGCTTCGATCGTTCCGGGATGGATGTCATGAGCCAGCATGATAGCTCCGGGCCGCGCCCCCTCGACCAACCGCTGCGTCACGACCGACGCCCCCGGGCGCTTCCAGTCGAGCGGATCAACCGACCAAAGAATGATATCCAGTTTGTGATCGTTGATGATGGACCGGCGCACCCGCTCGCTGAGAGCCCCGTAGGGCGGGCGCATGTTGGTCGGACGCCGCCCGGTCACGCGCTCGATCACGGCGTTGGTGTTTTCTATTTCCTGATTGAGGCGGGCGGCACCCAGCCCGGTGAGGGCCGGGTGGCTCCAAGAGTGGTTCGCGATCTCGTGCCCCTCCGCCACGATCCGCCGGGCAATGTCGGGGTAGGCTTCGACATTTTTTCCCACGACATAAAAAGTCGCCCGCACGCCCTCGGCCCGCAGGATGTCGAGAAGCCGCGGGGTCAATTCCGGGTGCGGCCCGTCATCGAAGGTCAACGCGAGGACGGGTTTCGAGGTGTAGACCGAGTTGTAACTGGCCGGCGCACGCGAAGGCTGGGCCGGAGCCGCGGGTGGCGCGGTGATGCTGATCGTCGGAGCCGCCATGGCCGCATCCGAAATCTGGTTGGTTCCGACGGGTGACGGTGCGTTCATCTGCGCGCAGGCGCTGACCAGCAGCCCGGCGGCGCTAAAGAGGCAAAGAATGGGTCTCATCGAGTCGGGCAGAAGTTTTCACTAATCGGTCATAAGCTGGGCCTTGGCAAGCGTGGCCCGGTTCTGACCGCCGCGCAGCAGGTCGAGAAACAGCCGCAGCGCGGGAGAGCCGACCCGATTGCGCCGCATGATGACACCAACGGGACGCCACATGTCGGGCGAGGCAATTTCGACCGGAATGAGTGAACCGGCCCGGCGCTCGTTGACCAGCGTCGTCTCGGGCAGGATCGAAACCGCGCCGTCGATCTCGACCGAGCGTTTGACCATCTCGATGTTGTCGAACTCGCGCTCGGGACGGATGTTGACCTTGGCCAGACGCATGGCCCGGTCCAACGCCTTGCGCGTCGGCAAGTCGGCCTCGAAGGCAATGAACTTCTCGCCCTCCAGTTCGGCCAGCGGAACGCGCGCCCGCCGGGCCAGCCGGTGCGAGGGACTGCAAACCAACACCAGGCGATCGCGCCACAGGACCTCGGCCTGCAGCCCGCGACGCGCCACCGGATAAGCCACCAACCCTGCATCCGCGTTGCCCTCGAGCACCTCGGCATAAACCTCGGACGACCGCAGGTAATCGGTGTGGATTTTCACCTGCGGATACTGCTGGGTGAACTGACGCGTGTAGGGTGGCAGTTCGTGCAGGCCGACACTCAAAACCGCGGCCAGCCGAAGATCGCCGCCGACCACTTCACGCAATTCGCGCAGCCGACCATCAAGGCCGTCCACCACCGCGAGAATCTCGCGGGCCGCACCGAGAAACAACTGACCCTCCGGCGTGAGGGAAAAATTTTTCTTTCCGCGCTCGATCAGCTTCACGCCAAATCGCGACTCCAGTGCCTTGATCTGCTGGCTGACCGCGCTTTGCGTGATCGACCCGCGCCGGGCCGCTTCTGAAAAACTGGCGGTTTCCGCCAGATCACGGAATACTCTGAATAAGGAGATCTGCACCGGTGGAATATATCAGCCATGCTTATCTGCGTCTAGTCCTCCATAAGCAAATCTAATGTTCAACCCAGCCCCTAACCTCACGTCCATCCGCACCCGCATCAAGGCGGCCGCGGAGCAGGCCGGGCGCGCGCCGGACTCGGTGCGGCTGGTGGCCGTGTCGAAGACCCATCCGGCAGAAGCCGTGGTGGCTGCGGTTGCGGCCGGGCAGAGAGTTTTCGGCGAGAGCCGCGTGCAGGAGGCGCGGGACAAGATCCCGGCGTGCCCGGACGGACTGGAGTGGCATTTCATTGGCCACCTGCAAAAAAACAAAATCCGCCAGGCCCTGCCTCTTTTCACCCTCTTCCACAGCATCGACACGGCCGGTCTGGCCGAGGGCTTGAACCGCATCGCCGCGGAGACCGGAAGCAACGTGGGCGGGTTGCTCGAGGTGAATGTTTCCGGCGAGGCAACCAAGCACGGATTCAGCCCCGGCTGGCTGGTGGCCGAGCTACCGCGCCTCGCCGCCCTGCCCCACCTCCGCCTGCGCGGGCTCATGACCATGGCGCCTTACAGCGAAAACCCGGAGGAGGCCCGTCCGGTCTTCCGCGCCCTGCGCCAGTTGCGGGACGAGTTGCAGCAGACCCACGGGCTGCCCCTGCCCGAGCTATCCATGGGCATGAGCGGGGATTTCGAGCCGGCTATCGAGGAAGGCGCCACCCTCGTGCGTATCGGCAGTTCCATCTTCGGCGAGCGCCCCTCCCCACACCCATGACAACCCAGATCACCAACCTGCAAATCATCGGCCGCGAACTGGCCATCGCGTGGAGCGACGGCCACGAAACTTACCTCGGCTTCGAGGACCTGCGCAAAGCCTGTCCCTGCGCGGTCTGCCACGGTGAGCCCGATGTGCTGGGCCGCGGGGAGAGACCCCAGCCCAAACACACCGACGCAAGTTTCCTCCTCGAATCCTACGAACTCGTCGGCGGCTACGGGTTCCAGCCGAAGTGGGCGGACGGACACAACACCGGCATTTATTCCGTCGGCTACCTGCGCCGGTTGGACCCCTCGGGCCACGGGACGAATTAGGGATCACCCTGCTCAGCGCACGCGATACCGTCCGTCGCCCACGCTGAGCACTTCAACGCGCACCCGCGCCAGGCCCTGGTCGTAAAAGCCGAGTTTTTTCGCGACGTTCGCGGTCAGATCAATGACCCGTCCCTCGATGAACGGGCCACGGTCGTTGACGCGGACCACGACACTTTTTCCGTTCTCCAGATTGGTCACCCGCACCTTGCTTGGCAGGGGGAGCGTTTTGTGGGCCGCGCCCTTGCTCCAAGTGTAGATCTTTTCGCCCAGGGCCGTCTGGCCGGAAAAAATGAGGAATCCGTGCTTGTAGTGCGAGGCCACCCCCTCCTCCACATACCCGACGGCTTCACGCGGTTGCATCGGCTCATAGCGAACCCCGCGGATCGTGTAGGGCGCGGTCTTGTAGCCCTTGTATGCGCCGCCCCCGCAGCCGGTCAAAAGCGCGACAAGCAAAAAGGTGGCGAAAACCTTCCGCATGGCCGCGATGATGCCCGGCCCGCGCAGAGGTTGCGACCAAAAGAAACCGCCGCCCGGGAATGGGCGGCGGCCTTGGTTGGAAATGTTGGAGTCCGTTACTCCATTTTCTTTTCAACTTCCTCGCCGACCTTCTTCGCGCCATCGACCGCCGCCTCGCCGGCGTTCATCACGCCATGCCCCACATCCTTGGTCGCGTCCAAGAGATTGGTCGCAGCCTCGTCTGTCGCGTGGCCCGCCGCATCGAGGGACATTTTGCCCGCCTCGAAAGTATCCGTGGCCGCCTCCGAGACCGCATGGCCCGTGGCCGCCGCAGCCGCGCCCACCGAATCCCCCACGGCCTTGGTTGCGTCCTTCGTCGCATCCTTGGCGTCATCCCAGGCCCCCTGGCTCACCGCCGTCGCATGCGCTGTCGCTTGCTCGGCCGTCTTCGCCGCCGCTTCAGCGGCTTGGGCCGCGGTCACTTGGGCATCTTTGACCGCTTTCTCCGCGGCGGCTTGGGCATCTTTGGCGGATTGATCGCATCCGGCCAGCGCGGCAACAGCCACGGCGGCCACAATAGTGAGGCAGTATGGTTTCATAGCGTCCCAAGGCTGGCCCCTCACCGCTCTTCCCGCAACCCTTTTCCCGCCCGGGCCCGCGGCAAGTCTTGACATCAGTCGGCCCGCCTTGATTCAGTATCCCTCCCCTGGCGTGATCCTGAGTAGCTCAGTGGTAGAGCGGTCGGCTGTTAACCGATTGGTCGTAGGTTCGAGTCCTACCTCAGGAGCCATGCGCTTCATTCGATGTTTTGGGTTTACGTCATCCGGAATCCCGAGGGGAGGATCTACATCGGCCAGACTGATCGTTTGGCCTGGCGTCTCCACCAGCACAACGACCCAGTCCACACACTGACGCGAACCACCAAGCGCCTCAAGGGCCCTTGGGTTCTCGTTTACTCGGAGCAGGCACCCTCACGTGCGGCCGCGCTGGCCCGGGAGAAGTCGCTCAAGTCGGGCCAGGGTCGAGCTTGGCTCAAAAAACAACTCGGCTGTTAATCCGCCTCAGGCGGATCGTAGGCTCGAGTCCTACCTCAGGAGCCACTTTCTCGGCATCGCGAAATCCGCAGCGATTTGGTTAACGCACCGCTGATTTCGCCCGTCGCCCGCGAAGGCCCATAAACACAAGAACTGCGGGCATTTCCTGCCTCCGTGCCGCACTCTCTGTTTTCGCCTCCCTCGCCCGGATCCGCCCCAAAAACCAGCTTCCGACCGCCCTCACCCTGAAACCTCTCTCGCCTCTCGGCCCCCAGCCTCGTTGGTTAACACCCATTTTCAAACGTGGGGTCATTTTTTTGGAATCTCGAAATTCGCGCAGGCCGGGCATCACCCAATCCTCTTCCGCAGTGCCTTCGTTTCGCCGCGCCGCCGTTTTCCCTCGACCAGGCGGCGCTTTGTAGCGCGTGAGCGCTTGGCTTTCCGTCGGCGGTTCCACGCGGCATCCTCGACCAACTCCGCACTCAGGCCATCCAAAACCAAAAACTCCGCGCCGCTAGTGATCTGCTGCTTCCACGGCTGATGAGCGGGGAGATGGAAGTGTGAGGGACGGAATGTCGGATTCGGAAACTTTCAATTGGACGCAGGAAACCTTGCAGTTGGCCGTAGACAAACTTACCATCAGTCGCTGTGAGCCCTTCACCCGTGTATCCCCGCCACCTGCGCCCGCGCTTGGAGGAGGCGCTGGCGGATTCGCCGGTGGTGCTGGTGCATGGTCCGCGGCAGTGCGGCAAGACGACACTGGCCCGCGAGGTGGGCGATGCGCGGGGCTTCGCCTATTTCAGCTTCGACGATGATGTGCAGCGGGCGGCGGCGGTGGCGGACCCGGTGGGATTCGTGGCGGATTTGCCCGAACGGGCCGTGCTCGACGAGGTGCAACGGGTGCCGCAGCTTTTCACCTCGCTCAAGGCGGCGGTGGATGACCGACGGCGATCTGGGCGCTTCATCCTGACCGGATCGGCGAATGTGCTGCTCGTGCCGAAGTTGGCGGATTCACTGGCCGGGCGCATGGAAATCCTGCGCCTGCATCCGCTTGCCCAGGCAGAGATGGCGGGGGTGGTCCCGACGTTTCTCGCGAACCTGTTTGGTGGCGGATTTCGTGCGGGCCGCTTCGGAACTCGCGAGGGGCGGGCCTTGGTGGAGCGGGTTGTCGCCGGGGGTTATCCCGCCGCGCTAGCCCGCACCCCCGCCAGACGGCGCGCGGCGTGGTATAGGGACTACGCGGACACGCTGATCCAGCGGGATGTCCGTGATCTGGCGCGTATCGCGGCGCTGGATGCCTTGCCCCGCCTGTTGGCACTGGCAGCCGGGCAAACGGCCAGTCTGGTGAACATTTCCGAATTGGCGGCTCCGTTCCAGGTGAGCCGCCCGACGATCCGCGAATATGTGACGCTGCTTTCCCGCATTTTCCTGTTGGAGGAACTTCCACCATGGCACAGCAACCGCAGCAAGCGCCTGGTGAAGACCCCGAAGTTGCATCTGACGGACACCGGACTGGCCTGCGCCTTGCTCGGGCTGGATGCGGACGCGCTCGCGCAGGACCGCACCACCTTGGGCCACCTGCTGGAGACATTTGTCCTGCAGGAACTGCGGCGGCACGCGGGGTGGTGGGATGAGCCCATGACAATCCACCACTACCGCGACAAGGATCAGGTGGAGGTGGACCTGGTGCTGGAATCCGGCGGACGATTGGCGGGCGTCGAGGTCAAGGCCGGCTCCACTGTGACGGCCGAGGATTTCAAAGGGCTGCAAAAGCTGAGGGATGCCGCGCCGAAACGATTCGCCGCCGGCGTGGTGCTCTACGATGGCGAGGCCGTTGCTTCATTCGGCCCCGGCCTCCACGCCGTTCCCCTCTCCACCCTGTGGAGCAAGAGTTGAGCTATGGCAGCAAAGCGAACTCGCCACCTGCCCCAAATTGCCCCGCATTCCCCTCTCCGTCACTCCAGCCCCCGTCAAAAACAAAATCTCCTCCTGCTTCCCCGGAGGAAGGTTCAGCAAATTCATGATCTGCGTGATCCGCGCACGAGAAACCCCGCCCAGCCGGGCCAGATCGGCGTAGTCCCGGACAACGCCGGCGCGGATCAGCCCGTCGAGATGGATGGCGAGCGCCATCAAGCGGGAAATTCGTGGAACCGGGTCGGGCGGTGGGGAGGTTTCTTCGCGGTGCCAGCGCAGAAACTCCATGCCAGAAACGCACAGCAAGTCCTAGGCCCGAACCTCGACCGTGCCAGCCTCTTCGTGATATTCCACGCCCCCGAGAAACACGGGGTCGGCCGGGGAGGAACCGCCACCGCGGCGCCCCTCACGCGAAACAGAACAAAATCCCGACACACCACCTTGGAGGATCAACACCCTTCCCCCGGAATAGGGAGAAATACAGTGAAAACCCTTGTCATCGCCGACATCCACCAGAAGATCCACATCGCCGACAAGGTTCTCGCGGCCGAAAAAGACTACGACGAAGTCGTGTTCCTCGGAGACTGGTTCGACTCGTTCCAAGAACCTCCCATCGTGGCGGGCTTCGAAGAGACATGTGATTACCTCCGGGGGCTCATCACTGACCACCCGCAGCGGAAAAAATTCGTGTTCCTGCCCGGCAACCACGACATGGGCTACATCTTCCACAACAACGGCCCATCCTCGAGGTCGGTCTCGCGGGGCGGCGCCTACTACTGCTCGGGCTTCACCCGGACGAAAGCCAAGAAATTCCGCCACGCCTTCTACGACAAAGGCTGCAAAGACGCGTTCTTCATCGCGAACTTCAAACCCGCGCACCAGTCCCAAGGGTTCACCTTCTCGCATGCGGGCATCCACCCGGCGCACATCCCGGTAGGCCAGACGGTCAAGAGTCTCGTGGAAGATATCCTGCCCGAAGTCTGGAAGAACTTCCGCCGACTCGACACCCAACCGCACAATTGGCTGCTGAGCGGGGCCGGCCGCTCCCGAGGCGGCCAGTGCACGGTGGGCGGTATCACGTGGCTCGACTGGCACATGGAATTTGTCAAAGACGAATCACTCGGACGCCAAATCATGGGGCACACGAAACTGAATGAACCAGACTGTCGGGCGATGGGGACAAACGCCGAATCGTGGAACCTCGACACCGAGCAGGACTACGCGGTCATAACCGACGGCCGACTCGTCACCAAACGCCTGACAGAGCTGCCCAACGACGCGCCAAGGCGGCCGATGACCTTGGAAGAATACCTCCAGCTATCGGAATTCATAGTCTGACCCATAAAACCAAAATTCGGCGACAACGACAGTCGGTCGTGTGCTCCAGTTCGGCTGGGGTTTGCCCACATTGGGAGATGCGCTCCTCTCCCTCACGCCGCCGCCCTCCGGTGGTCATGCCGGAGCAGCCCACCGAGCCGGGAATCGCACTCGATCTCGGCAGGAACTGGTGGTCCAGCACCAGGCAGCGGGATCAGGTTGAGCGGCACGCTACCCAGCCCCTGGTGCGGGCGGACGGTGTTGTAGTGGTCCTCGTATTCGCGGAGCAGAAAATCCAGATGCCGTTCCCCGAAAACGACGAATTGGTCGAGGCATTCGTTCTTGATCGACTGGACGAAGCGCTCGGCGTGGGCGTTGAGATTCGGTGACGCGTAGGGCAGGCGCTTGACGGTGATGCCCTCGCTTTTGAAAACCTCATCGAATTTGGCCGTGAACTTTGTGTCCCCGTCTTTCACCAGGCAAGTGGCTGTTTCCCCGCGCCCGGCCAAGCCCATCGACTCCGGCTCCGCCACCGCTTCCCCCCAGCGCACCGCGCCAGGCACGGCCTCGGTTGCCCCAGCCCGATGCTTGCGCCGCTGCTGCACCCACGAGGCCAACGTCGGATACTTCATCCCCACCATGCGATGCGGTCGATGAGGATGGCCGGTTTCCCGTCCTCGATGAAGAGGGTTTGTTTGCGGCCGTCGGGCCTTCCGCCCTGGCTCATCGCCGCCGAGGCCCTGCAAGCCCCGTGCCAGCAAAAGTGTCAGCAGCTCCAGAGTAAAGCAGGGTCTAAAGTGCCATCAAAGTGCTTGCTCGCTCTTGTGGATGAGCTATAACTACCTGTGAATGAGGAAATTAACAGGTCGAGTCCTACCTCAGGAACCTGGAATTCCCGGACCACATGAGCGAGGTGGCACTCAGGCGGTTTCAGCCCAAGGATTGAGCACAGGGACCTCGCAATGCAGGAAGTCATCGACATTGCGGGTGGCAATCGTGAGGCCGTGACATTTGGCGGTGGCTGCGAGGAGGCTGTCGATCACGGGAAGTTTTCGGCCGGCCTTTTCAGCGCTGGCTTGCAGTTCGGCCCACGCGTTCATTTCCTGCTCGCCGAGGAGAACCAGCCGCCCGGCAAAGGCAGGCAGCAGCTCGGAATCCAGCCAATGCTCTAGCCTCCCCTTTCGTTTGCCCGAGGGGAGCAACAAGATTCCCTTCCTGATTTCCGCGATCGAAACAACCGACACGAAGAGCACGTGAGCAGGACATGCCGCAAGCCAACTGGCAACTCGCGTATCCGGTCGTGCCTTGGTCGCCTCGCTCAAGACGTTGGTATCGACAAGATAGTTCAAAGCGACAGCTGGCGCGGAAGGTCTTTGTTGCGGGAGATGCGGAGATCGTTCAGATCCTCAGGGCAGGCTTTGAGCACGTCCATGATGCTTCCCTGGAGTCCGTGGGTCTTCTGCCATTCCGTCGCGCTGACGATGACGACAAAAGGATGCCCGTGCTTCGTCACAAGCTGTGGAACTCCTTTGGCGGCGCTTTCCGCCACGGCGGAAAAGCGCTGTTTGGCCGTCTGAAGTTGATGGGCAATCATGCCGCAAGAATTTCACACTCTGTCCTGTCTGTCCAGAATATCTGCAGATTGTGGCCAAAGGCCACTGGCACCTCAGCTTCCGGCCCGAGCTGCTTGCCACCCACTTGCCAGCAGAGTCCGCAAGCAGCAGCCCGTCAGGTTCGCGTCGTTGGAGGTGAAAGCGAAAAGGATTCGGAATCGCACAACCGGCTACGCATAAGGGGGGTCTCGAAACAGAAAAGAGAGAAACCTTTTGAAATGAGCTGTGCGCGCGGAGGGAGGGGGTGCGTCAAGTTCGCCGGGTGGTGGAGTTTCACCATCACAACAACTCTTTCCACCATCGTCGCGTCAAACCACCACGGCCAGTTCCCGAGGGCGGGCGAGCTTCGCCGCGAGATACCCCCCCCAGAGGAGCGCAGTCAGGCCAAGGAGTCCCTCAAAGTGAAGACCTCGATGGCTTCGGTTTTGCCGCGGACGGTGACTTGGCCAAGCGGTTGCAGCCAGTCGGGGTGGCCGCAGGCGGCGGCGGTGCGGGCGGCGATGACGCTGTCGACTTTGTAGGTCTTGGTCTCGTCCTGCAGACGGGCGGCAAGGTTCACCGTGTCGCCGATGACCGTGTAGTCGTGGCGGGCGGCCGAACCCATGCTTCGGGCAATGACCTTGCCGGTGGCCAGGCCCATGCCCGTGTCGAGGCGCGGAAGACCCGCGGCGGCGCGGGCGGCGTTGTAGGCGCCAAGGACACGACGCACCTCCGCCGCGCAGGCGACGGCGCGCCGGGCGTGATCGTCGGTCGCGAGCGGAACGCCAAACACAGCCA
>Ga0247842_10002397_pt1 | contig 28024 bp, 18 predicted proteins | sample LaCruzMarch2015__3_FD_192411 | JGI IMG/M metagenome (GOLD analysis project Ga0247842, IMG submission 192411) | Freshwater microbial communities from meromictic Lake La Cruz, Castile-La Mancha, Spain - LaCruzMarch2015_19m | ecosystem: Environmental > Aquatic > Freshwater > Lake | place: Spain...
CTCCTGCTCAGAGGTATGCGTGGGTCCGCCGCTCACCTCCTGCTCAAAAAAAGGACATCCTTCTTGAACAGAAAAAGCGGACAATTCATTTGCTACAAAACCGGACAATTCTATTTGCTCTTGACAGAACTTTGTCGGCGCCGGTCTCGATCCATGCCATCGTCAGCAGGGAGAATTCTTCGACCGACAAGGTCTCCGCCCTTCTGGTTCGGTCGATGCCGCTCCCGGCGAACATCCTACCGACCATCTCCTCCGGAATACCGATATGGCGGAGGTTGTTCCAGAGGGTTTTTCTTCTCCGGGCGAAAGACGCCCGGACTATTTCTGCAAACAGCGCCTCATCCGGGAGATTGGCCTCCTGTCGAACCGTAATCCGGAGAACGGACGAAACCACGTCGGGAACCGGATAAAAGCAGGTCGGCGGCACCGTCAATTCGCAAATGGCCTTCGTATATCGTGCCACAAGGACCGAGGGTATGCCGTAATCCTTCGTCCCCGGAGGCGCCGCAATCCGGTCCGCCAGCTCTTTCTGGAACATCAGGATCATCAACGAGATCGACCGTCGAAAGTTGAGCAGACGAAATAGGATCGGGGAAGAAATATGGTAAGGGATATTCCCGACGACCTTGATCCGTCCTCCAGGACAGGCGGAGGAAAAATCATACTTCAAGACATCCATCTGCAGGACCTCCACCCGATCCTGTCCGGCGAACCGCTCTCGCAGGACGCCCACCAGGCGCTGATCGACCTCGATGGCGATCAGCCGGCCGGCACTCTTCGCCAGTTCTTCCGTCATGGAGCCGAGGCCGGCGCCGATTTCCACAACCGTCTCATCCCCTGCGGGTTCCGCCAGCGCAACGATTCGGCGAATGATGTTACTGTCCTCCAGAAAGGACTGCCCCAATCTTTTCCGGGGGCGAACGCCATATCGTGCGAGCAACTTTCGGACGGAGGTCATCTTTTGCTCCTTGCCCGGATCGACGTGATCAGGCGACGCGTAACGAAATAGGCCGGGACGGCAAAGAAGGGGGCCATGATGATGCCGCCCGTCAGAAGCGGCAGCAGGATCTTCCACCCGAGCGCCGCGATGGCGCCCAGCGTGTAATCGATGAGTTCGAAACGGCAGCGCTCCATCCCTAACAGGAATCGGCCGAGCTCATACTGGGAGAGGTAGAACAGGGGGATGGTCAGCGGATTGGAGATGATCCACGAGCCGAGATAGGCGGCCATGATATTCTGCCGAAAGAGGAGACCGAGGAGGACGATGATCGCCGTATGGAACGGAATGGTCGGCGTCACGCCGACGAACACACCGATCGCAAGTCCGGCGGCGACCTGCGCGGGTTCACCCTGCAGACTGATGAATCTCTCGTAAAAATTCCGGAATCTCTTCTTCAGGATCATGGGTAACGACCTTGTAAGAAAACGCAAAAGCCTTACACTGGGGACGGCTTCGTAAAAAGGCCACAGGCAAGGCGCGCAAACCCTGAGGAGTGAGGCGTACTTCGGCGTACGCCGCAACAACGAAGGGTGAAGCGCAACACAGCATCCGGACTTTTTACGAAGCCGTCATGAGTGAGCCGCGAGAGGCCATCGGGAGACGGCATTCAGGTCAAGCCCATCCTTCCGACCTGCCTTGAGGAGATGCGTTCCGACCACGGCGATCATCGCCGCGTTGTCGGTGCAGAAAACTGGAGGGGGAATGAAAACCTCGATTCCCAAAGCGGCCGCATCGGTGTGGAAACGTTCCCGCAGACGGCTGTTCGCGGCAACCCCGCCGCAGACGACGACGCGGGTCGCCGCGGTCATCGCCCCGGCCCGCAGGGTCTTCTCTACCAGAACATCGCAGATCGCCTCCTGATACGACGCCGTCAGATCGGGCAACTCCTCAGGGGTAAAAGGGGCGTCCCGCTTCTTGAGTCGTGTCAGGAGAGAGGTTTTCAGACCGCTGAAGCTGAAATCCAGGCTGTCCCGCATCGCCCGGGGGAATAGAAACGCCTGGCGGTTGCCCTGCTTTGCGAGACGGTCGATAACCACCCCTCCCGGATAACCGAGCTCCAACAGTTTTGCGGCCTTGTCGAAGGCCTCTCCCGCCGCATCATCTCTGGTCTGACCCAGTACGGTGAACCGCTGAAAGCCATCCACCCGGTAAATGGTCGTATGACCGCCGGAAACCACTAAGGCGACAAACGGAAATTCCGGGGGGCTTTCCATCAGGAATGTGGCAGCTATGTGTCCCTCCAGGTGATTGACCCCGACAAGCGGGAGCCGTCGGGCAAAGGCCAGCGCCTTGGCCGCGGACAATCCGACAAGCAGGGAACCGATCAGGCCCGGACCTCTCGTCACTGCGATGCCGTCGATTCCGGCTATGGTCATCCCCGCATCCTCCAAGGCCTGAAGGATCACCGGGACAATCGCCTCGATATGTTTGCGGGAGGCGATTTCCGGGACGACGCCGCCGTACCGCTCATGCACCTTGACCTGTGAGGCAATCACATTGGAGAGCAAAACGGTCCCGTTCCTGACCACCGCAGCCGCCGTTTCGTCACAGGAAGATTCTATTCCCAGAACCACCATCAAAGCATCCCCCGCATATTTTCATTTACAAAAGTGGGGGAAATATATATAGAATTACCGGTATTTTGCAAATAAACTTTTTGAGAAGAGCGACAACTATGGAAATACATACCGATTTTCTCGTTCTGGGCACCGGCATCGCGGGTCTCAGCTTCGCCATCAAGGCGGCGGAACTGGGCACCGTCGCCATGGTTACGAAGAAGAACAAGAGCGACTCGAATACGAATCTGGCGCAGGGAGGGATTGCCGTCGTCCAGGATCAGACGGATCGATTCGAGTATCACATAAACGATACGCTGACCTGCGGCGCCGGGCTCTCGAACGAAGAGGTCGTCCGGTTCGTCGTGACGGAGGGTCCGGAGAGGATCCGCGAACTGGTTAAATGGGGCGTCGAATTCACCCGTTCGGAGGCAGATCCGGAGCGGTTCGATCTCGGCCGGGAGGGGGGCCATTCGATGAGAAGGGTAGTCCATGCCAAGGACCTGACCGGGCGGGAGATCGAGCGGGCGCTTCACGAAAAGGCCGGTAAAAATGATAACATCCGGATCTTCGAAAACCACATCGCGATCGATCTGATCATGAAGTCCTCCGTCCTCGGCCAGAAAATGGAGCGTGGCGACCGCTGCCTAGGCGCCTACGTCCTGGATATTGAACGCAATGAAATTCATACCTTCCGGGCAAAGTTCGTCATGTTATCCACCGGCGGCGCCGGCAAGGTCTATCTGATCACCACGAATCCCGACATCGCTACGGCAGACGGAATTGCCATGGCCTACCGGGCGGGGGCGAAGATCGCCAACATGGAGTTCATCCAGTTTCACCCGACCTGTCTTTACCACCCCGACGCAAAATCATTTCTGATCAGTGAAGCGGTTCGCGGCGAGGGGGCGATTCTGAAACTGAAAAACGGCGCCACCTTCATGGAGAAATACCATCCCATGAAGAGCCTCGCGCCCCGCGATGTCGTCGCCAAGGCGATCGACACCGAACTGAAGAAGTCCGGGGATGATTGCGTCCTGCTCGATATCACCCATCGCGAGAAGGATTTTCTAATCTCCCGGTTTCCGAACATCTATGAAAAGTGTCTGGAATTCGGCGTCGACATGGCGAGGGACCCCGTCCCGGTTGTCCCGGCCGAACACTACCTCTGCGGCGGGGTCATGGTGAACGACATGGGCGAAACGAGCATTCCCGGGCTTTTCGCCTGCGGGGAGGTCTCCTGCACCGGATTGCACGGCGCCAACCGTCTGGCGAGCAACTCGCTCCTCGAAGCGGTCGTCTTTGCGCATCGCTCGTTCATGCGCGTCGCGGAGATCGCGGACACGATGCCGCATCATGTCCCCGTTGAAGATCCGGTTCCCATCCCGCCGTGGGATGCGAGAGGGGCCACGGAAAGCGACGAATCGGTCGTCGTTTCCCACAACTGGGACGAGATCCGCCGGTGCATGTGGAACTATGTGGGCATCGTCCGTTCCGACAAGCGGCTGGAGAGGGCGCAACGCCGGATCGATCTTATCAACCGGGAGATAGACGAATATTACCGGAACTTCATCGTCACGCGGGATCTTCTGGAACTGCGGAATATCGCGGTGACCGCCAAGCTCATCGTGACCTGCGCCCGGATGAGGAAGGAAAGCCGGGGTCTTCAATACAATCTTGACTATCCGGAGAAGAACGATCGGATCTGGCTGAAGGACACGGTCGTCTCCCGTGAGGAGTTGTGGCGGAAGACCTGAAACGCCGGCCTTTGCCGCAAATCATTGCCCCTCAAATTCCAGTTCGACCTTTCCGATCACGCTGGTGAAAACCAGCTTCAGGGGGCCGTCGCCCCGGCCGGACTTCTCCTGCTGCGAGAAGCGAAGCCAGTAGAAGATGCCGTAATAGGGATTGCCGTAAGGAAAAAATTCCGTCACCACCGGTGTGACCGGGTCGATCCGCCTCACCTCCGCCGGTGCGATCTTCTCGCCCTTGCCGTTGATGAGAAAGATGGACCAGATCGATCCGCGCCGATCAAAATCGTTCTCCGCCCTGTTAGGGATGTAGGCATAAAAGATGAATTCCGTGAATTCGGACGCGGCTGCGGCCTGCATCTCTTCCATTTTTTTCCGTTCGTCGGCGCTCAGTTGGTATATCCGCGTGTATTCCTGGAGATAGGCCCGGTTGAATTCCGGACTGCGCAGGGTCACGCTGATATGCGCCTTCGTTTCGAATTGGGAATAGACAATCTGCGAGCGCGTCCACTGCTGGAGCACCTGCAGATATGCCTCCGACATCCCCTTCTCCTTCGCGATATCCAGATAACCCTGGACATGGCCGCATGCAGCGATACCGATCAGACAGAATGCACCAATAACCAGACGACCCAATCGTTTCATGGCTTCTCCCCGAAGACCCGGTTGAAGATAAAATCGACCTGTTTCAGAAAATTCCCGACCTGAAATACCACCGCAAGATCATCCTCATTCAGTCGGGACATGACATCGGCGTCATTCAGCAGCAGATCCCTGAATTCAAGCCCTTCCTGCCAGGACCTCATGGCGTTTCGCTGAACGATGGCGTAGGCCCCTTCCCGGGAGATCCCCTTTTCGATCAGCTTGAGCAGGACCATCTGCGAAAAAATGACCCCCTTCGTCATCTGGAGATTGGCAAGCATTCTCTTCGGATAGACGACGAGCTGATCGATCAGGCCGGTGAAGCGGCTCAGCATGAAATCGAGAAGGATCGTGGCATCCGGCCCGATGACCCTCTCGACGGAGGAGTGGCTGATGTCCCTTTCGTGCCAGAGGGCGACATCCTCCAAGGCGGCCACGGCATAGGAACGCATGAGGCGGGAGAGACCGGAGAGGTTCTCCGAAAGGACGGGATTTCGCTTGTGGGGCATGGCGGATGATCCCTTCTGCCCCGGCGAGAAATACTCCTCCGCCTCGCGGACCTCGGTCCGCTGAAGAAGACGGATCTCCTGGGCAAACTTGTCGATAGATGATGCAATGATGGCTAGTGTCGAAAAGTATTCGGCGTGGCGGTCCCGCTGGACGATCTGGGAGGAGACGGGTGCCGGCTTCAGCCGAAGTTTCCGGCAGACATATTCCTCGATCGCGGGATCGACGAAGGAAAATGTTCCCACGGCGCCGGAGAGTTTTCCCGTGCTGATCGTCTCCTTCGCCCGGACCATTCTTTCCCGGTTCCGTTCCATCTCCGCATGCCAAAGGGCCATCTTCAGGCCGAAGGTGATCGGTTCCGCATGGATTCCGTGCGACCTTCCGATCATGAGCGTATTTTGATGGGCGAAGGCCTTCTTCTTGATCGCGGCCAGCAGAAGATCCAGGTCCTCGATAAGGATCTCGGCCGCCTCTCGAAGGAGAAGCCCAAGAGAGGTGTCGAGGATATCGGAGGAGGTAAGCCCCCGATGAATGAAACGGCCGTCCTCACCGACCTTCTCCGTCACGGAGGTGAGAAAGGCGATCACATCGTGCTTCGTCGTTTTCTCGATCTCATCGATCCGGTCCACGTCGAAGCCGGCTCTTTCCCGGATGTTCTTCATCGAGGCCTCCGGGATCTCCCCCCGCGCCGCCATGGCCTCACAGGCCAGGATCTCGATATCCAGCCACTTCCGGTACCGGTTCTCCGGACTCCAGATCGCCTCCATCTTCGCTCGTGAATATCGCTGTATCAACCCTCTCCTCCTGTTGCGACGCAGGTCAACCGGTTTAACCGGTCGCCCATTTCGGACCGACGCGTTGAAAACCACCAGAATAATAGGTAATCTATTATGAGTTTACATTGGAGTCAAGAAATTTACGTTGTGATAAGGGCGCAGGCCCGGGACACCCCCGCCCTGCAAATGTTCCATTCCGACCGGAAACGGGATCAAAAGGGATTGACAAATTCGCCCGCCGCCCTTATTAGCATTAGCCATGATCACTTCTTTTCAAGGAGGGAATATGGATATCGGCGCCTTTCGCAAGACCGAGCACGGGGTCGATGAACGGTTTCTCAACCGCTGGTCTCCCAGGGCGATGTCCGGCGGGTTGATTGAAAAGGAAACGCTCATGGGTCTCTTTGAGGCGGCCCGATGGGCCCCTTCTTCCAACAACAACCAGCCCTTGCGTATTCTCTACGCGCGGCGGGAAACGGAACTCTGGCCCCCCTTCTTCGACCTCCTCGCGGAGGGCAACCGGATCTGGGCGATCCGTGCCGCCGTCCTGATCGTGATCATTTCCAAGACAACCTTCGATTTCAATGACAAGCCATCCCGCACCCATTCCTTCGATGCGGGCGCGGCCTGGGAAAACCTCGCGTTGCAGGGCGCCTTGATGGGCCTCGTGGTCCATGCCATGCAGGGATTTGATTATGACCGGGCAAAAGAAGTTCTTCATATCCCGGATGGGTACCAGGTCGAGGCGATGGTCGCCCTCGGGAAACCGGGCCGAAAAGAGGAGCTTCCGGAGAACCTCCGGGAACGGGAGTTTCCTTCCGGACGGAAATGCCTTGCGGATCTGGTTGAAGAAGGCTTCTTCCCCTGGCCGCGCGGATGATGGGAGGTGACGAAATGTTCGACGATGTGGATTCCGGATGGGAAAAGAGGGTCGTTTCCCCCGAGGTCTTCCTCTCGCGGATCGAACCGGGGATGAGCATCTTCCTCGGAACGGGTGTCGCCGAACCCCGCACCCTGGTAAAATGGCTCACAACATCGGAGATGAGTAACCTGACCGATCTGGAACTCGTCCAGATCGTGAGCCTCGGCGACGCCATCGCCTTCCGAAACACCGCCCATGATCACAAATACCGGCTGAAGACCTTTTTCGCCGGCTGGCTGGCCAGCGAAGCGATCACCTCCGGTTTCGTGGACATGATCCCCTGCCGCTTTTCCCGGATCCCGCGTCTGGTGGAGTCGGGGGCGATCCGCGTGGACGTCGCCTTCGTCCAGATCACCCCCCCGGACAAGGCCGGCTATGCGAGTCTCGGCGTATCGGTCGATGTCGCCAAGTACGCGATGGAGCGCGCCTCCATCGTCGTGGGCGAAATCAACAGCAGCATCCCGCGGACGATGGGCAATACCTTCGTCCATGTGGATGATTTTCACTACCTCGTCCGGGCAACGGAACCCCCGATCTACTTTCCCCGCTGGCCGGTCGATGACGTGATCGACAAGGTGGCTGCCAACGTCGCCTCCGTAGTGGACGACGGCAGTTGCATCTCCTTTTATTCCGGCGCCCTTTTCGAGGCGCTGGGCCGCCACCTCGCCCACAAGCGCAACCTTGGCGTTCACACCTACTTCTTTACCGATCCCCTCATGGATCTGATCAAGTGTGGTGCTGTAACGAATCGGAAGAAAAACTATTTCCGCGATAAATCCATTACCGCCTACGCCCAGGGGACGCCCGAGCTGATGCAGTGGCTCCACCGCAACCCCGTGGTCGAGTTCCAGGGAATCGATGTGGTCTCCGATCATCTGCGGATCATCCTCAATGATAAAATGATCGCCATCCTCCCCGCACGCAAAGTCGATCTTACCGGCGGCATCGCCCTGCACATCGGCAAGGGCAACGTCACTCCCGGACCGGGACACGCCCAGGAATTCTTTGCCGGTGCGGAACACTCCCGCGGGGGCCGGACGATCTTCGCCCTTCCCAGCCGCAATCTGAAGGGCCAGTCCAATATCCTGCTCTCCGTGGAAGATTTTCCGAATCAGTTCACCAACCGTGAATCTCTCGATCTCATCATAACGGAATACGGCATCGCCTCGATGATCGGGCGGACCGTCCGGGAACGCGCCCAGGCGCTGATCGATATTGCCCATCCCGATGATCGTGAGGAACTGATCCGGCAGGCCAAAAAAGCCAACATCCTGTATGCGGATCAGATCTATCTGCCGGACTCCGGTTCCCTTTACCCGGACAGGCTGGGCTGCACCCATACCTTCAAGGGAGGACTGACCGTCCGCTTCCGCGCCATCAAGCCCTCCGATGAAGAGGAGATGCGGAAACTATTCTACCGGTTCTCGGACAACGCCGTCTATTATCGTTATTTCAGCGCAATCAAGTCGATGCCCCACCGCAAGATGCAGGAGTATGTGAACGTCGATTATCAGCGCATCATGTCGATCGTGGGAACCATCGAGGAATCGGGGACGGAGAGGCTCATTGCGGAGGGACGTTATGTCCGCCACAACGACCGCCCCCTCGCTGATGTGGCTTTTGTTGTGGATGAAAACCTTCAGGGACGAGGCATCGCCTCTTTCCTTTTTGAAACCCTCATCCGGGTAGCGCGCGAGCTGGGAATCGAAGGGTTTACGGCGGATGTTCTCGCCGATAACAAGGCCATGCTCAAGGTCTTTGAAAAAGCGCCCTTTCCGATCCGTGCGGTCATGGAATTCGGGATCTACAACCTGACCATTCCCTTCGTCTCAAATCCAGGTTGAATTCTTCGCTGCGACATGTTAGAATATATTGTTCAATGATTCGTATTGATTCTGACCGGGGAATGGGGATAAAAAAATGAGAAATCCATACAGGTGGTTCGCAGGCCTTTTGTTTCTGATCGTTTCGGTTCAGCCGCTGTGGGCAAAGGATAGAAACACCGTCGCCGTTCTGCCCTTTTCCATCCACAGCGCGGAAAACATCGACTATGTCCGCCAGGGAATCGGAGACATGCTCGCTTCCCGGATCTCCGTCAACGAGAGGATCGATGTCATCGGCAAAGAATCGGTTCTTGCATCCCTTCAGGAAACCGCGGGCAGGGAGCTTGCGTTGGCCGATGCCTACGCCCTGGGAAAGAAACTCAATGCGGACTTCGTCGTCTGGGGCAGCATCACAAAGATCGGCAACAGTCTGAGCATCGACGGCAAGCTGGTCGATATTGCCGCCTCCAAGACGGCCGTCAACCTCTTCGCCCAATGCCCGACCATGGACGAGGTCATTCCGAAGATCAATGACTTTGCCCAGCGGATCGATACCCATATCCTCGGCGGACTCCCCCAGGCGAGTGAATCCCCGTCGGTCCCGAAGGAGATCATTGTTTCCAGCCAGCCTTCCTCCCAGACCACTCGGGAAGCGGAGATCATCTCCGGAATGAGAGGCGGCCGGAAAGGCACCTATACCTCGTCCATCAATCCCGACTTTATCAACGCCGCACAGCCGCTCAATCGGAATACCTTCTGGAAGAGTCAGCAGTTTTCAAATGAATTCAGAGGGATGGACATTGGCGATGTCAACGGGGACGGACTCAACGAAACCATCATGATCGATCCGCACAATGTTTTTATCTACCAGAAAAAAGGAAATGAATTCAAGCTGATTCAGCAGATCCCCGGAAAATCTTATGACTATTATGTCAGTCTTGACGTCGCCGACATCAACGCGAACGGCATCAAGGAAATCATTGTCTCGAGCTACACCGGCCAGCAGGTCGATTCTTTCATCCTGGAATTTCGGAACGGGAAGTTCGTGACGATCGCCTCCGGTCTTCCTTTTTTCATGAGGGTGATCGACAACGCCTCGGGGATTCCCCTTCTTCTGGGCCAGAGAAGGGGCATGGACAAACCCTTTGAACCCCCGATATACGAAATCGTCTGGCAGAACGGCGAATACCGGGAAGGACAGAAGATGAGAATCCCGCAAGGCCTCTCCGTTTATGGCCTGACCCTGGACAAACTCGGTTCGGGAGGCGCGGAGAGGATTGTCACCTTGAACGACTATGATTACATCTGCATCTATGAGCAAACGGATAAACCCCTTTCCAAGGTCGCCGTCATCGGCGGCAGCGATGAATTCATCTGGAAGAGCGAAGATGTCTTCGGCGGAAGCAACACCGTCATCGAAAGCATGCAGGGCTCAAATGTAAACTCCGATGACCCTTATAACTATATCAATCTGAGGATTCTGACCTACGATACAAACAAGGACGGAAAGCGGGAGATCATCATCGTGAAAAACCTATCCTCATCCGGTCGGCTGTTTCAGCGAGTCAAACTCTTCACCTCCGCAGAGGTTTATGATCTGGAATGGGACGGCATGGGCATGGTGGAGAACTGGCGAACAAAAAAAATCAACGGCTACGTTGCGGATTACCAGTTCAAGGATATCGACAACGATGGGGAAAACGAGGTGGTCCTCGCTCTGGTACTTTCCGTGGGCGGCGCCATCAAAGACAGAAGCGTGATTGTCGCCTACAAGCTGAGCGGCGAATAGAAGGGGTTGACAATTGAATAAATCTATTATACGGGTGCGCGCCTTGATGAAAGCCAAAGGCCCCCACAGGCTGAAATGCGTTTATACCGCCTTGTGAGGCGCTCTGATTGATCAGGCGGTGTAGCTCAGCCGGTTAGAGCATACGGCTCATATCCGTAGTGTCCGGGGTTCAATTCCCTGCACCGCCACCAATGAATGCAAAAGCCCGGTCTAAAGACCGGGCTTTTGTGCATCCGTCCATGGGAGCCAACATGGTTGTTAAACCTTTTCTTCCCGCCGTTTGGGCCAGAAGCCCCCATATACAGACGATCTTCGGGAGTATGGGACTCAGGGCGGCGGGGAAAAACGAGATGGCCGACGTCGCACGGGAGGTCATCACAGACGCCGGCAATGGCGGCCGTCTTTTGGGCTATCATTCCCGGCAACCGGTGCGGTCGCCGCGGGGTCTGATCATCCTGATTCACGGATGGGAAGGAAGCTCTGATTCCACCTATGTCCTCGCCACGGGACGTTATTTTTTCCGGCGGGGATACGATATCTTCCGCCTCAATCTGAGGGACCACGGAAGAAGCCATCATCTGAACCGGGGACTCTTTCACGGCGCTTTGACGGACGAGACGACACAGGCGGTCGGCAACATCGCCCGGCTTCTGCCGGATCGCCCCTGTTATCTCATCGGTTTTTCACTGGGAGGAAATTTTGTACTCCGGATTGCACTTCGCCAATCCGACTCTCCGATACCAAACCTCAGACGGGCCTTCTCGATCAGCCCCGCTCTTGATCCCTATCAATCCACATTGGCCATCGACGCGAGCCTTCCCATTTACCGCATCTATTTTCTGGCCAAGTGGAAGAGGTCTCTCCGGCGCAAACAACGCTGTTTTCCGGAGCTCTACCGCTTTGACGAAATCCTTCATCACAAAACGTGCATGGCGTTGACCGAGGCCATCATGCCCTGGTATACGGAATTCGGAAATTATCGCGAATATTTCAGTCTTTATACGCTGACGGGAAACGTCCTTGCTTCTCTCGCCTTTCCTGTGACGATCATAACCTCCGCGGATGATCCCGTCGTTCCGGTGGAGAATTTTCGTCATCTGCCGCAGAACCGATATCTCAATGTTTCCATTCAGCGATACGGCGGGCATTGCGGATTCCTGGATCTTTTTCCCTGCGGGTGCTGGTATGAACGGAGAATCGCTGAAATACTCGAACAAAAGGAAGATGGATGACAGAGCCCTTCGTCGATCCCGGACTATTCACGGACCGTACTGAGTTCCCGGCCAGTATCATCGTAAAACTGGGAACCCGACACTGCAATTTTCAAGAAACCTTCCGGAAGCTCACCCCTTCCGGGAAGACGGATCACCATCGTCGTGCGGCCGGGGTACTCCTTCCCCTTCTCTTTCGAGAATACACTCCCGGAGGGAAGGGGCAATTCGTGTTTCAGTTGATCAAGCGCTCCTCCCTCGTCCCTCAGCCCGGGGATCTGAGCCTTCCGGGGGGCATGCTTCACCCGGTTCTGGACCGACTTCTGAGACCGCTGCTGATCCACGGACCTTTCCCCATTTTCAGGGGAAAGGCGCGTGCATATGCGCTTCAGCAACAAGCACCCTCCTTCCGGTTCATCGCCCTTTTCCTGACCAACGCCCTTCGCGAAGCCTGGGAGGAGATCCGGCTTTCCCCTGCCCGCGTCCGCTTCCTCGGCCCTCTGCCCACCTACAGCCTGACCCTCTTCCGGCGGACGATTTTTCCGCTGGCCGGCTTCGTGGAAAATCCCGGCACGCTGCGTCCGAACCGTGAGGTGGAAAAGATCGTGGAAATCCCCCTTTCGTCTTTCTACCGGGGGGATATTTTCGGGTGCTATCAGATCGATGCACCCGGTCCGGCAGGATGCAGATCGCTTCAATACCCCTGCCTGATCCATCGGGATTCCGACGGCGCGGAAGAGGTCCTCTGGGGGGCAACTTTCCACATCATCGTTGGATTTCTCGGGATCGTCACAGATTACCGCCTTCCCGAGTGGAGGAAAGGCCCCGTCATCTTCAGAAAACTGCGTCTCGATTACCTGACCGGGCGTTCCCCGTCCTGAGCGACCCCCCTTCCAAGTCTGCAGGAACCGGGCATGGCCATCTTCTTCTTGACACCCGGTAAACACTGGCCGATAATCCGCACGCGTTCGCAACATAATGCGTCCTCATAAGAACGTTGAAGAAGGGTGTTCAAACAGAGAAGAAAGGAAAACCATGAAAGGTCTTGATGCAATTTTTTCCCCGGAAGCCGTTGCCATCATCGGCGCCTCCAATAGCCCTGGCAAGGTGGGGCATGACATCTTTGCCAACATTCTCCAGGGCGGTTTCCAGGGAACCCTTTATCCGGTCAATCCCAAGGCCAAGTCCATTCTGAGCGTGAAAACGTTTCCCACGATCAATGCGATCTCCGACAATGTCGATCTCTCCATCATCATCCTGCCGCCGTGGGCCTGCCTCGCGGCGGTAGAGGAGTCCATAGCAAAGGGGGTCAAGGGGATCGTGATCGTCTCCGCCGGTTTCCGCGAGGTCGGCGGCGAGGGGCTGGAGATCGAAAACCGGATCGTCTCGCTCTGCAAAGAGGCCGGGGTCCGCCTCGTCGGCCCCAACTGTCTTGGCGTCATCAACCCCGTTCCCGGCGTCAGCTTGAACGCGAGTTTCTCCAAGCGGATGCCCATCTGCGGGAACATATCGTTCATCTCCCAGAGCGGGGCGCTCTGCACCGCCGTCCTGGATTTTGCCGCGGACCGGAATTTCGGCTTCTCGAAGTTCATTTCCATCGGCAACAAGGCGGACGTCGATGAGCTGGATTTACTTCTCTACCTCCACAACGACCTCAACACGGCGGTTATCATCCTCTACCTCGAGGAGCTCCGCAAGGGACAGGAGTTCATCGGGGCGGTCAAGAAGATCACCTCCGGCCACCGGCCCACCCCGGTGTTGATCATCAAGTCGGGCCGGACCGGCGCCGGCGCCCAGGCGGCCGCCTCCCATACCGGCGCCCTGGCCGGTACGGAGGCCGTTTACGACGCCATCTTCAAACAGGCGGGGATCATCCGGGCGGAGTCCATCGCCGAGCTCTTCGATTTCGCCAATGCCTTTGCCTTCAAGCGTGAAAGCGCCCTCGGCAAGGCGAAGCGAAAGATCCCCAGCGGCAAAAGTGTAGCCATCGTGACCAACGCCGGCGGTCCGGGGATCCTGGCGACCGACATGACCATATCCTCCGATCTCGAACTGGCGAAATTCACGCAGGAGACGCTTGACGAGTTGGCCAGCCATCTCCCGACCACGGCCAACATCCACAACCCGGTGGACATCATCGGCGACGCCGCTTCGGACCGTTATGAAAACGCCCTCTCTGCCGTAATCAAGGACGAAGGGGTGGATGGCGCCCTGGTCATCCTCACCCCGCAGTCCATGACGAACGCCCTGGGGACGGCCGAGGCGATCGTCCGCGTTGCCCGCCGCTCCTCCAAGCCGATCCTCTGCTGCTTCATGGGGGTGGTCGACGTCTCCGCCGGGGTGAAATACCTCCAGGAACACGGCTATCCGGTCTACAAGTTTCCCGAAGACGCGGCCAAGGCCCTGGGGGCGCTCTACAAATATTCGCACTGGCTGAACCGCGAGCACCTCCCGCCGTTCACGCTCAAGCATAAAAAGACCGAAGCGGAGGGGATGATCCGGCGTTGTCTCGTTGCCGGGAGGACGCGCCTGGGCGAGCTGGATGGCCTGGAGCTTCTTAAGTGCTACGGCTTCAGCACGCTGCCGACGAAACTCGCGAAGGACGAGGCGGAGGCGGCGAAGATCGCCGAGGAGATCGGGCTACCGGTCGTCATGAAGATCGTCTCCCCGCAGATCCTCCACAAATCGGACGCGGGCGGTGTCGTCGTGGGGATCAAGACGAGGGAGGAGGCGAAGAAGGTTTTTTCCCGGATCATCGCAAACGCGAAGAAATACGACCCCGAGGCCGTCCTCGAGGGGGTCCTCGTGCAGAAAATGGCGGTGCCGGGGGATGAGGTCATCCTCGGGATGAACCGCTATGCGTTGGGACCCCTGATCATGTTCGGTCTGGGCGGCATCTTTGTCGAGATCTTCAAGGATGTCGTCTTCCGCCTTGCCCCCATCGACCGGGACGAGGCGCACCAGATGGTCCGCGAGATCAAGGGCTACCAGCTCTTCACCGGATTCCGGGGGCGCCCGAAGGGGGATGTCGAGATCCTCGAAAAGAACATGGTGCGGCTTTCCGACATGGTCGTCAACCACCCGGAAATCATCGAGCTGGATATCAATCCCCTTCTGGTCCATGAGGAGGGGAAGGGAGCGACCGTTGCGGATTGCCGGATTATCCTCAAACCGTCTGAGCCTTCCAAAAAATAACGCACCACACAAGGGGGATCCTCCCCCCCCCCCTATGCTCACGGATATCCGGCGATGAAAGTATCCAGTCCTTGCCTGTGTACCCGGAATACAAAGAATGCTGTTCTCTCATTCCGCCTCTCAACCAACTGGACTTCCCAAGCTTTACCTGGCGCACTCAAAACTTACTTCTTTGCGGAGGAGGATACGAAGGCGGGTCTTGTTTGTCAGAGAGATTTTATCGCCGTGAATTTTTTCTTTTCTTGACAGAAAACGGTCATAATGCTTAGTATAGCGGATCTTTAAGCAAGAATTTTCACGTTTCTCCGAATCTCTCGAAGGGGGTATTCCTGATGGGTTTTAAAAACAATATGCGCTCCCTGGATGACTGGAAAAAACTTTACCCCGAAAAATTCGCCGAGGAGGATGCTGTTTTTTCGCACATCCGCCGGGGGGATCACATCTTTGTCGCCTCCGGTTGCGGCGAGCCTCAGTACCTCATCCGGGCTATGGTCAATTATGTGGAATCCAATCCCAAGGCCTTCTTCGACACCGAGATCATCCATGTATATTCTTTCGGCATCGCCCCCTATACCGACCCGAAATTCAAACGCAATTTCCGCCACAACTCCTTTTTTGTCGGGAACAACACCCGCGGCCCCGTCAATCAGGGGCTTGCCGACTATACGCCCGTTTCCCTTTCCGACGTGCCCGCCCTGATCAAAAGCGGCTCCGTCGGTATCGATGTGGCGCTGGTGCAGACCTGTCTCCCCGACGAGCATGGTTATATGAGTCTCGGGATCAGTGTGGATATGGTCAAGGCCGCCACGGACAAGGCGCCCATGATCATCGCTCAGGTCAACGCCGAAATGCCCCGCGTTCACGGCGACGGCTTCATCCACATCAAGGATGTTGATTTCATGATCCGTCACGACGAGCCCCTCCTGGAACTCCCGGGAATCGAACTCAATGAGACGACGCAGCGCATCGGCAACCATGTGGCCAGGCTTGTTCAGGACGGCGACACGATCCAGGTGGGTTATGGAGGGCTTCCGAACGCGGTTCTCGCCAACCTCTACAACAAGAAACATCTCGGGGTTCATACCGAGCTTTTCAGCGATGGTCTGGTGGATCTGATCAACGCCGGGGTCATCGACAATTCCCGGAAAAGCCTCAATCCGGGGATGTCTGTAGCCGCCTTCTCGATGGGGAAGAAGACAACATACGAATTTCTCAATGACAACCCCTCCATCCTCTTCCGGACCATCGATTATACGAACAACCCCCTCAACATCGCCCGTCAGAGAAACATGGTCGCCATCAACAGCGCCCTGGAGATCGATCTTACGGGCCAGGCCACATCAGATTCGATCGGCGGCACATTCTACAGCGGCGTGGGAGGTCACCAGGATTTCATGCGGGGCACCCTCCTGGCTGAAGGCGGCAGGACCATCCTCGCGATGAAATCCACGGCCGTGAATGACACCCTCTCCCGGATCGTTCCCTCTCTGCGTGAATCTGCCGGCATCACGCTGAACCGAGGGGATGTCCGTTACGTGGTCACCGAATACGGCATTGCCTATCTCCACGGAAAAAACGTTCGGGAGAGGGCAATGTCGCTTATCTCCATTGCCCACCCGAAATTCAGGCCCTGGCTCATCGAAGAGGCGAAGAAACGGGGAATCATTTACCGGGATCAGGCCTTCATCCCCGGGAAGCGGGGGGAGTACCCGGAGAACCTCGAGACTCACCGGACCACCAAAACCGGCCTCCATCTCTTCCTGCGTCCCGTTAAGATCAGCGATGAGCCGCTTCTGAAGGATTTCTTCTATTCGCTGTCGGACCGAAGCCTGAATCGCCGTTTTCTTTCGATACGAAAGGACATGCCGCACGAGCGTCTCCAGGACTTCGTAATCATAGACTACAGCCGCGAGGTGGTCATTCTGGGGGTTATCGGCTCGGCGGAAAATGAGCTGATCGTCGGTGTGGGACAGTACGGCATCGATGAGAAATCCCATACGGCGGAGGTCGCCTTCGCCGTTCGCGATGATCACCAAAACCGGGGCATCGGACAGGAAATGCTCTCCTACCTGACCTATCTTGCCAAAAAGGAGGGCCTTCTGGGCTTTACGGCTGAGGTTCTGGTCGACAACAAACCCATGCTCCACGTATTCGAAAAAGGCGGCTTCGACATCAAGAAAAAAAACGACGCCGGTGTTTACGATTTGAAAATGGCCTTTCGGGGATAAACGCGCATGTCTGCAGGGCATGATTCCATGCGTATTTTCTTTGAACCCCGTTCCATAGCCGTCATCGGGGCTTCCAGGGATCGGGGTAAAATCGGTTCCGCCGTTCTGCGGAATATTCTGTCCGGCGGTTACCTGGGGAAAGTCTTTCCGGTCAATCCTGCCGGAGGTGAAGTCGAAGGGCTCCGGGCTTACCGCAGCATTGCCGAGATTGGAGAGCCGGTCGATGTGGCCTGCATCACCATCCCGTCGCGATTCGTCTATGATGCAGTCGCACAATGCGCCGATCGGGGGGTCCGGTACGGCATCATCATCACGGCCGGTTTTTCTGAAATCGGCAACCTCGAAGAGGAGCGGAAGATCGCCGATTATGCACAGGTTCGGGGGATGAGGATCCTGGGTCCCAACGTCTTCGGCGTCTATTCTGCCTCCTCGCGTATGAACGCCACCTTCGTCTCCGGGGACATCCCTTCCGGCCACCTCGCGATGATCACGCAAAGCGGGGCCCTTGGTCTTACCTTGATCGGACAGGCAACCGTCGAAAATATCGGCCTCTCCGCCATTGTTTCCGTCGGCAACAAGGCGGACATCGATGAGGGAGACCTCCTCCAGTATCTCTTCAAGCACGAAGAAACCCGGATGATCCTGATGTACATCGAAGGGATCAGGGATGGTGAAAAGTTTATCCGAATTATCAAACAAGGAAGCCGGATGAAACCGGTGGTTGTCATCAAATCCGGCCGATCCAAACGGGGCGCCATGGCGGCGGCCTCCCACACGGGCGCCTTGGCCGGTTCGGATGAAGTTTTTGACGACATCGTGAAACAGTGCGGCGTGCTCCGGGCGGAGAGCACGAAAGAGGCATTCAACTGGTGTAAATTCATCGCCGATAATCCCCTTCCCGCCGGGGAGAGAACCGTGATCATCACCAACGGCGGGGGGGCCGGCGTCATGGCTACGGATGCCTGCGAAAAATATGACGTCCGGCTCTACGATGATCAGGATTCCCTGAAGAAGATCTTCGCCCCCGTGACCCCGGAGATCGGCTCAACCAAGAATCCCATTGATATCACAGGACAGGCCGCGTCCGGAGATTATACGAGGGCCTTTGACGCCGCCCTGAACGACGAAAACATCGATACCGTCATCGGGGTCTACTGTGAAACCGCCCTCGTCAAGGACTCCGACCTCGACGCGGCGGTGGAAAAAAACTTTCTGAAATACCGTAAAAAGGGAAAAGTGATCATCTTTTCGTTGTTCGGCGGACCCGGAACGGCGGGCTACGAATCCTCGGCCAGGAAAAGAGGGATCCCCGTTACCGACGACGTCTATGAGGCCGTCTCAACCCTGGGCGCGATGTACCGTTACAAGCGTTATCTCAACGATCCCCCCGAAGATCCGTTTGAGACGGACATCGATCTGTCTCCGATAGAAGCGATCGTCGCCGGCGCCCGGGCGGATGGCCGCCACTTTCTGCTTCCGCCGGAAGCGCAGGGCTTCATGAATCTGGCCGGGATCGCGACGCCGAAGAGCATCCATGCCAAGTCCATCGACAGCGCCATCCATGCCGCCAGGGATTTAGGATACCCGGTCGTGATGAAGATCATCTCCCGGGACATTCTCCACAAATCTGACGTCGGGGGTGTGGCCTTGAATCTCGAGAACGACGGGGAGGTAATCGACGCCTACGGAGCGATCCTCCGGAACTGCCGAACGGCGTCGCCCCGCGCCGTTCTGGAGGGGGTCTCCGTTTCGGAGATGGTCCGGCCCGACATCGAACTCATCATCGGCGCCCGTATCGACCCTTCCTTCGGTCCGCTCGTTATGGTCGGCCTCGGCGGCACATACGTCGAAGTGATGAAGGATGTCTCCTTCCGATCCGTTCCCCTGGACCGTCGTGAAATCCTCAGCATGATCAAGCAAATCCATTGCTATCCCCTTCTGCTCGGGGTTCGCGGAGAGAAGATGAGGGACCTGGATGCCGTGGTGGATTCCATCGCGAAACTGGCAACCATCATCCGGCGGTGCCGGGTTATTTCGGATATTGAAATCAATCCGCTCGTGGTTTATGAACAGAGACTGGGCGTGAAAGCGGTCGATGTCAGAATCATTCTGAAAAAGACATAAGAAAGGTGAGATCGATGGATAAATTTGTGGTGACATCCCTGCGTCAGGGTGCGGGCAAAACGAGCGTCATCATCGGCATCGCGAAGGCCTTGAACCGGAAAATCGGCTATATCAAACCTTTCGGCGAGCGATTCCTTTATCGCAAGAAGAGACTCTGGGACTACGATGCCGCCCTGATCACGAATATCTTCGGTCTGGAGGAAAATCCGGAGGACATGAGCATCGGTTTTCACCACTCCAAACTCCTCTATATGCTGAATGAAGAAACCACGCGCGAAAAGCTTCGCGAACTCCTGGTCAGCGTCGGAGAGGGTAAGGAGATCTTCTTCGCTGAGTGTGGAAAGGACATCACCTACGGCGTATCGGTCCACCTGGACGCACTGTCAATCGCTCGGGATCTCAACGCCCAATTGATCGTAGTCGCGAGCGGCGACGAAGATGCCATCCTCGATGACGTGATCTTTCTTAAAAAATACATTCAAATGGGAGATGTCCGCTGCAAGGGAATCATCATCAACAAGGTGGCCAACGTCGCCGATTTCTGCGATACACGCCTTTCTAAGATCAAACAATACGGCGTCGAAGTCCTGGGCGTGATCCCCTATTACAAGGAACTTCCCTACTTCTCCGTCAGTTATCTGGCGGATCGCCTGTTTGCGAAAATCATCACCGGGGAAGAAAACCTGAACCGGACCGTCAAAAACATCTTCATCGGTTCGATGTCCGCCGGTGCGGCGCTGCAAAACCCCCTCTTTCAGGAGGAAAGCAATGTGGTCATCACGAGCGGCGACCGGAGCGATATGATCGTCGCCGCCCTGGGAAACAAGGCCGCCGCGATCATCCTGACCAACAATATCCTCCCCCCGTCCAATCTCATCTCAAAGGCCGCCAAATGGGAGATCCCGCTCCTGCTCGTATCGGCGGATACCTATGAGATTGCAAAACAGATCGAAGGGATGGAATCCCTTCCGACAAAGGATGACCTGGGAAAGATCGTTCTGATCGAACAGATGGTCCGCACCCATGTCAATCTTCAGGCCCTGATGCAACCGTGAGGCGAACATGAATCCCGACGTGTTTCGCGAGTATGACATCAGGGGTGTTGTGGACAAGGATCTGACCCCGGATTTCGTCTACCTTCTGGGAAGGGCGATCGGCGCTTATGCCGTCCGTCACGGCGTACGGACAATGGCCCTGGGCCGGGATTGCCGACTCAGTTCGTATCTTTACCAGGATGCCGTCGGCAGGGGAATCCGGTCCGCGGGCATCGATGTGACCGATATCGGCCTCTGCGCCACCCCCATGCTCTACTTCGCGATCCGCCATTTCCGTACGGGTGGCGGCGTGATGGTCACCGGGAGTCACAACCCGCCGGATTTCAACGGCTTCAAGGTCTGCATCGGCCCGGACACAATCTACGGAGAACAGATTCAAGAGCTCCGGAAAATCATCGAATGCGGGGCCTATATCGACGGCACGGGGAGATCCTCCCGCCAGGAAATCGCGGAAATCTATCGGGACCATCTCTTTGCGAATGTGAAGGTCAAGCCGGGCCACCGAATCGTTATCGACGGCGGCAACGGCGTAGGCGGATTCTTCGCCCTCCCCTTGCTGAAGCGGTTCGGCTGCTGCGTCACCGGCATCTACTGCGATCCGGACGGCCGCTTCCCCAACCACTTTCCCGATCCCACCCTTCCTGAAAACCTGCGGGAATTGACCCGCCTGGTCCTGGAAGAAAAGGCCGAAGCCGGGATAGCCTACGATGGGGACGCCGACCGGATCGGCGTAATCACCGATCGCGGTGACGTCCTCTGGGGCGATGAGCTGCTGCTGCTCTTCTCCCGCTTCATCCTGAAGGCAAATCCCGGCGCGGCCATTGTCGGGGAGGTTAAATGCTCGCAGAAACTCTTCGACGATATCGCCCAGAACGGTGGGCGACCGATCATGTGGAAGGCCGGGCATTCGTTGATCAAGGGAAAGATGAAGGAGGAAAAGGCCCTCCTGGCCGGGGAGATGAGCGGGCACATCTTCTTTGCGGACCGCTATTTCGGTTTTGACGACGCGATCTACGCCTCCGTCCGTCTTCTGGAGATTCTCTCCGAATCCGGAAAGAGGCTGAGCGATCTCCTTTCCGATGTCCCCCGGACCTTCACTACCCCCGAGATCCGCGTCGATTGCCCCGACCGGACCAAATTCGGCGTGGTGGAGGCCGTCCGGGAACACTACCGGAAAACCCATGAGATCATCGCGATCGACGGCGTGAGGGTCCCCTTTGCAGATGGCTGGGCTCTGATTCGGGCGTCTAACACACAGCCCGTCCTCGTCTTGCGTTTCGAGGCGGCGACACAGGAACGATTGGAGGCGATCCGGAGAGAGATGGAATCTGTCCTGAACAATGTCCTGAAGCCTGTTGAGTAATTTCGGAATGCCGCTCCTGCCGGAACAGCCAAGCGACTAAAATACTATGGTCGGGGCGACAGGATTTGAACCTGTGACATCCTGCTCCCAAAAGATTAAAAACGCCGCAACGCTGCCGGCATAACACCCCACAGCAAAAAGCGCATTCAGTAACCCGGCCGGATCATCCCATCTCTTGCTTTGTATCTAAAGGCTACATATTTAATACTCAGCGGGAGTTAGTTTTATCGGTGAGGTCTTTTGAAACCAATGTTATGATTTCCTTTTTATTTCGTTAAATGGTAGCCCTCATCTGTCAGTTTTTTCCTAACTGCATTCATCTGACCTATAGACGCACGATGCTCTCGTGCAAAACTTACAGCTTTATCTAAGACGGCTTTAATCGCGGCTTTATCTTTCGCATCAGGCAGTGTCCACGAAGCTGCTGCGCCATCTTCAAACTCAACATGAAACTGGTTTCTATCTATGTACGTTGTCATTTTCTGTGTCGCAAATAATCTACTGTGCACAAACTTTTCTTTAATTAGATCACGCACTTTCTTTTCTTGTTTCGTTGAATAAAACTTATGCCAGTGCGATAAATTGGTATCTTGCGACTTACTGTCAAAGAGCTCTCCGTTAGCAGGTGACGGATGCAGCCGATCTTCTTCTGAAATTACATCTGGTTTTATTAAACTGTAAGATTCCGGCGTTTCAGCAGGTGTTGACGATTGTGCACTCTCAGGAATGTCAGCAAGCATCAAACCGCCATGATTCACTGGCTCAGTGTCAGAACGCACAACGCGGCGTTCGGTATGCACACTCCTCGGCACGCCTTCGGCCCCGATCGGTTCGATGCCTCGCTGGAATAACGTCTTCAAAAGGTCATCCAGCATGTCTTTCTTACGGCGGATGAAGGTGGAGGCGAAACACCGCCAGAACACCCAGCCGGTACGCTCTAAGACGCGTTGGCGTTGCATGTCGTCGGCCCATTTATCTTCGCCATGGTATTTGTCGCCGTCGCACTCAACCGCTAGTCGAGCGTCATTATTTCCCTCTACCACCATGTCAATGCGATACTGGCCGGCTCGCACTTGAGGCGTCACATAGTAGCCCCGCTGCGTGAGTTCGTCGTACATCTCGCGTTCAAAAGGTGACTCGCAAAGTTTGCGCAGATCGTCTACGCGCATCTCATCTTGGATAAAGGGTGTGGTAAAGTGCGAAATGAGATTGCGCCGCAATCGATCTGCCGAGCTCAGGTTCTCCAGTTCTACCGAGCGCACCAGGTACATACGATCCTTAGCGCGCGAAGCTGCCACGTTGAAACGCTGGGCGAAGGTATCACGGGAGAGCGGCGCACCGACCTCGTTGGGTGCCGACACCATGGAGAGAAACATGATGTCACGTTCTTTGCCTTGAAACGTGCGTGCATCGCCACAGGTAATACGATGGCACTGCATGACTTCCGGCCCGAGCTCGTCCGTCAATCGCCCCCATATCAAAAGGGCCTGCTTATCGGCGAGCAGCGAGACAACCCCGATGGAACGGCCTCCCATGTTGGGGTCAGCCACAATCGCCTTAATTTCATCGACTATGAAACGCGCCTCGGGTCGATTGACGTCGCCACTGCGGTAGCCGTCCTCCACCACAACATCGATGAGGGGTGGGTCGAGACGTTCAGAGGTTTTTGGTATGCGTAGAGGCCGAAGTTCGTGATTGTAGAACTCGCGCTTCGAGTACTCAATAATCGGTCCGACACAACGGAAATGTTCCTTTAGCATTACTGAGCTTTTAGCAAACACTACTTTGAACAGATCATAGATGGAACGCTCTGGCGACATTTGTGGCCGATAGGTTTCCACTTGGTTGCTGAGGAAGCGGCTCATAAGGTTACGAATCTTTTCCTCTTCGAGACCCACGCCTTCGGGGGAGACCTGTTTATCGTCGCCGACAATTAGCGCTTTTTGGGATCGTAACAAGGAAGGCAATGCCGTTAGGTCAGATTGCGATGCTTCGTCGATGATGACGAGGTCGAAGCAGCCTAGTTCTGCAGGCAGCGATTCTGACACGCGGTAGTGTGGCATTATCCAGCAAGGCACTGCAGGGTTTGCTTTCGATGCCGCCATACGTGCATCTTGACGATAGCGTACTGCACGTATGCCCGTACCTCTGCCAATTCTTCGAATGGCGATTTGATATGCCTGAAGGGCAGCACGGATTTTGGGCGAAGCCTTCTCCGAAAGTTTTAGCCATGTTCTCTTCACCACGACTTCGCGATAGGCGAGCGACATATCGTTCTCAACTTCGTGGCGGTCCTTCGCCAGTCTCTTCAGCTCTTGTTGCGCGTCAATCGATTCAAGGTAGGTGGCCAGACGTTTTAGGCGCCAGGCTTTACGCCAATCATCTGGCAGAAGTGCATCCACTGTACCCTGAAGAGGTTGTTTTAGTGATGTGGCGTACTGAGGCGCACCAGAAGCTGCAATCTTGTTGCAAACTTGGCGCACTGTTTCGAGATATGTGCCTAAACCCAGCACACGAGACAGCTCCGCCATCAGCGCCGACCATTCAGACTGCATCCTGGCGTCTTCGATCACAGGATTGCCCAAGGTCTCGGAGAGGAACAAGCGAATAGCCTCTATGACGCGGCCGCTACGGGCTTCCAGTACCTTCTGGAATTGCTCCTTGGTGTTCCAGACGTTGGCAAGCCGGTTCTTAGTTAGGTGGTGCCGTAGCGCTTTTTCCAAATCAGCCAGTCGCTGCGCATTATCTATCACCTCGCGGACATAAGCCCATTGTGGAAAAACTTGAGAAGCCGCTGTGCAGATTTCTCCTTCCGCCTTCACCACTTCCTTCACCTTGAGGTAAAGGGAGTACTCTTTGGCGGCGTCCAAGCCGCCTTCCGGCCGATTTACGGCAACCACCTGAAGCTGGAGCTCGCGGGCAAGAGCATTCCAGCGCAAGGCCAGCTCGCGCAAGTGTTTCAAGAAGTCCAGATACTCGGCTACATGCTTCCAGCTCTCAGTGTCGGCAGGAGGATTGCCGAGAACAAGAATACTGCCCAGCTGCTTCTTCTGTGCTGACTTGCCCAACTTCAGACCAAAAGGTCTCTTGCCTTTAGTAAGATTCCGTAAAGCTTCTATAAACTCTGTATCAAGCTCAATGCCTGCGGGTGTGGTCACCGGCCGCTCAAAAAACGCTTTGCGCCTTGCTACAACCTGCTCAATTTCGGCACCGAGGGCTTCCAGCATTTTAACAAGGTTGTCGCTCTTGCTTCGTCGCAGCCGTTCGCGCATGGTGGTTGTCCAGAAACGATGTGCCTGTGTGACTTCATTTCGCAGGGTTTGCAGTGATTCCATTTGCACGAGGAGTTTCTGCGCAAGAGCGAGCGTCTCTTGGCTTGAATCGGCCAGCGCCGGAACGATACCGTTTTCTACGTCATGTTTAAGCGTTTCTAATTGTGACAGGTCCTGGTGGACCTCGAGTAGTGCCTTGGAGTCGGGAAACTCCACCAGTTGTGGTAGAGACGCATCGAGGTAGTCAATGTCTTGACACAGAGCGCGCCTTGCCTCGCGCAGCCGCACAACATCATCGTCTAGGAACTGTGGGGCGAACCCGGAAGCAATTCCGAGGGAATCTGGAATCCATTCGAACTGACCAGCGTTTTGGACCACCTCACGCGCAGCATCCTGAGGGTCGATTTCCTCAGTCTCCAACATGATTTTGGCGAGGTTATGTTTCGCCCAATCGCCGATCTTGCGATCAATACTGGCCAGTTTGCCATGAAGGGCATCAATGGATTCCTCAAGATGGCTGATGGCTTTCGCGGTGCTGCTACGATCGAGGCCCTGTACCTCGGAGGCAATCTTTTGGATAGCATGTTCGAACTGCTTCATACCATCCTGTTCGCTCGTCAGCAGCGAAATTGCGAGTGGGCGGATTTCCTGAGGAAGCTGCTCCTGCAGCACTGCCAATGCTGGATCCTTCATTGAGGTTACAAGCACACGCTTGCCCTCAGCTAGGTAGTGACAGATAATGTTGGCAATAGTGTGAGTCTTACCCGTGCCAGGCGGACCCTGCACGACAACACCGTCGGAAATCTCTAACAACTGGACAATGCGGACCTGCTCGTCGTTGAAGGCCTTGGGGAAGTATAGGTCATGAGCCTTCTTTCCACTCGTGCTGCACTCGGTGTGGTACGAGGCGGAAACTCCACGGAAGGACGGCAGTTCAACGATAGGGTTTGTCGTGTCAGGATCGGTCACGACAGCCGTCACTGCGGGCGGATAGGAATCAGCTTCCTCGGTTTGCTTCTTCAGCTTCTCCAGATCTTGCAGGAACAGGTTGTTGGTGCGTGGTCGTGCAAAGAGCACCCACGTGTCGGTGACTTTTAGGTTGTCGTCCGCCTTGGGCAGCGTTCTGTCCTCCGCTGGCACTTCGTTGGGCCAGTAAATTCCATTGGCGTGGAGATTGGCAACAGCAGTGCGAAGTATAGGCTCGTAAGTTCCGCGGTCAAAGGGCGAAAAGGTAGTCGTAGCTTTTCCAAAGAATTCCTTCGCTGCTTTTTCCAGATCGGCAACGCCAGGGTTATCGACGGATGCATACCAGTCTACCTCCATACGAGCGTCGACATCGCGGGGCCGGATTTCCACAGCCGCCGTTTTATCATTGAGCGACATCTCGACCAGCCGACCTACCAATGGATAGCTCACGTGTGTGTCATTAGAGACCCAAATACTAAGGCCCACGCCACATACGAACTCGATCTGTGCTTCTACAATACTGCCCTCGAGCTGCTGCTTAAGCGTGAAAAGCTGGGAATAGAGGCGGATGGTCCTGCGACGACGCCTTTCTTCTTCGGCCCAAGGACGCCACTTGGTTGCGAGGTAGCTATCGAACTGGGCACGAACCAAAGTGGCCTTCTCGTAGTCGGAAAGCGTGATTGTTGTTTCGGGATTAATGGCGGGTTTGCCATTCTCTAATGGCTTTAAAGATGAACAATGTGTTCCTGCTGCGATTAGACTTGCACCATCGGTTGCCTCACGCAGTCGTGGTTCTTCCGTGGGTGCTTGCGTCATCTGTACCCAAGGTCTGGATACTGCGCTACTAACATCGGGCGCTTTCATCTCATGGAGCCGCTCAACGACAAACCATATCTCGTCCTCACTTTCGGGACCGTTAACGTTAAGACTGATGCCCGGCAAACCCTGAATCTCGTGTTCGAAAAGAGCAAAAAGACCATGGGCGGCAACTGTAGTGGCTGGCTTACTACGTAAACGAGCGGACTGTTGCGAGAATTCGATAAGGGAGAGCAACCGGTTTTTTGCAATGCTCATGGAATTTCCCATTTCATCAGTCTGGGTATTCATTCGATATTAGATCTCCTACAATTTCATCATACTATTTAAGCTCACCGGGGCAAGCTGTGGGTATTCTGCTAAGGGTTTTGATGACCTATTTACAAGAACGCACCGGGAGTACCCCGTGGTACTGGTTTAATGATGACGGAAGAAGCAAGAGCCGCTCACCATTGCGAAAATCGAAGGTGGCAGCCTCAATAACGCGCGCTTCTGATGCCCATAAAAACCACCTGCTAATCTCAATTACATCTTTAAAGCTTTCACTCTTATATAGCCCCTCCATCTCGTCCAGAGTCGGCATCCGCCAGTCCATATAACCGCCGCCACGGTAATTCTCGCAATAGCTCTTGGCTTCCGGCCATGTAATGCCATCTCCGATGCTCATATTCGCCCACATAAGATTGGTCACTGTGTCCAAAACTGTTCCACCACCATAAGTAATGAACCTAACGTATGATTTTTGTTCAACCGTCTCAATAATGTTCTGATGTGTCGTTTCAATAATTTGCTGATCCTTACTCACCGATTGTATCGCCTTTATAGAATCCTCTATCGAACATCGAAACCATTCTTTCCCCTCTCTTTTATCAATCAAAATAGCGTGGACTTTTTGCTCAACTCGTAAGCTTCCCTGTCAAGCAGACAATTGAAAAATAGAATTTCCGGCGTTCTTTGACAAATATTCCGCTGGCGTCAGATCGTCCAGGGAATCATGGGGCCGCTGCTCATTGTATTCGATCATCCAC
>Ga0247842_10002398_pt1 | contig 28016 bp, 14 predicted proteins | sample LaCruzMarch2015__3_FD_192411 | JGI IMG/M metagenome (GOLD analysis project Ga0247842, IMG submission 192411) | Freshwater microbial communities from meromictic Lake La Cruz, Castile-La Mancha, Spain - LaCruzMarch2015_19m | ecosystem: Environmental > Aquatic > Freshwater > Lake | place: Spain...
ACTAATGGTTTAACCTCTACCTCTGTCGGTACTTCCCAAATCACCTTTGGTTTAGGTGGTTCCTTAACCACTGCCGGCTTTACTAGTATCAATATCGGTACCGGTTCCTCTGGTTTATCCATCTTAGGTCTTAACAGTAATACTCAGGTCTTAACCCTTAGACCTAATGGTAAAGTTGGTCTTGGTATCACTAATCCCCTTTACACTCTTCATGTAGTTGGTAATGGTTTATTCACTTCTGATTTAGGTGTCTCCGGTAATTTGAATGTCGGTGGTACTCTCACTCTCTCTGCTTCTACTGTTGCTGCTAGTGATACTTCTGCTCTCATGATTAATGGTAGTAATGTCGTCACCAAAAGAGCTCTTAATGGTCTCGCTTTTGATGGTCTTCTTAACCTCAAGGGTGTCAATGGTATCGGTATCACCGGTACCGGAGTTGGCACTACTATTGTTTTAAACAATACCTCGGTTACTGCCGGTTCCTATGGTTCCGGTACTTCTATCCCTACCTTCACTGTTGATGCTCAGGGAAGATTGACCGCTGCCGGACAAGCGGCTGTTTCTATTGGTATCACCAACACCTACACTGCCGGTACCGGTTTAAGTTTGTCCGCCACTAATGTCTTCTCTCACCTTGATCTTTCCTCTCAGGCTTCTTCTGATAACAGTAATGGCGTTGTCATTCAGGATGTTGGTCTTGACAGTCTCGGTCACTTAACCAGTTTAGCCACTGTTGATCTTGATACTCGTTACCTTGGTTTAGGCGCCACCGGTCTTTTTGTTAAAGATACTGGCGATACCATGACCGGCAACCTCTCCTTTAGTGGTGCCGGTATTGAACTTAATCGAGGACTTTCAGTCACCCACGGCATCTCTTGGTTTTCTGCTGCATATTCCAGCTGGGTAGATTACATGGGCCAAGCTGCTCAAACCGGTCTCGGACCTCACACCGGCGCTAATTCTCTGACTGCTCCCACCGGCACTCTTGTCACCAGCTGGGCCAAAAGAAGTTTTATTGAAAATAGTGCCGGCTATGGTTGGACCTTTGAGTCCGCTGCCCAAGGAAATACTGCACCCGCCATTGTTGCAGAAATAAGAAGCAGTGATGGTTCTATTAGAACCGTTGGTGGTCTTTCTGTCGGCACCTCTGCCAACATCACCACCTCTCTCACTGTCGGCACCAGCCTATCCTCTCCTGTATATTATGATTCTAGCCTTTTCAACAAATACTTCCTCAAACTTAGTTACAATGATACTAATGGCTCTTCCCTATCCTTGGCCAGTAAGGGTTCTATTAAATTTGGTGCCTACTATGATAGTGGTGTATGGAAACACATTACCGGCGATGTTCCTACTAAAATCGAAAGCTTGGCCTCCGGGCTCCTTTTAAGTATAGGTAGTAGCGGAAGTACTAATGATACTATTACTTGGGATCAAAGTTATGCCTTCCTAAGTCCGAACGGTGGCATCGGCATCGGCACTTCCAATCCTCTTTACGATCTTCATGTAGTCGGCGACGGTTTATTCACTCTCGGTTTAGGTGTCTCCGGCTCCCTTTCTGTTGGCAATACCATCACCGCTAGTAATCTCTTCGCTAACGGTCTCGTTCGAACTAATGCCAGTAAACAACTCATCGGCACTTCAGGTACCACCAATCAATTACTTCACGGTGATCTCTCTTGGGGTGATGTCACTCTTGGCACTCAAACTGGCGGTAATTATGTTTCCACGGTTATTGGTAACAGTCAAATCAGTGTTACCGGTGCTGCCGGTGAAAACGTTGGTGTCTCTCTGGCCATCGTAGCTGATTCCATTGGTGATGCCCAACTCGCCTTCAACACTGGTCAACATTTAACCACTGGTTCTTCTCCTCTCTTTGCCGGTCTAACTGTTTCTGCCGGCGGCATTGGTGTTTCCGGCGCTTCCACTTTTGCTAATATCCTAAATATTTCAACAGCTACAAATTGGCAACTTGGAAGTACCGCCTTTACCGGAACAATGGCTAATCTTAATACCCTAAGAGATGATTCCATGGCCGATGCCCTTCATCGTCATAGTGAATTAAGCGCCAGTGATGGTACTCCAAATCCAGCACTTGTAGTAGATGCTTCCGGCTACGTTGGCATCGGCACTGCTGCCCCATCTGTCAAGCTTGATGTCAACGACGGTGACTTATCTCTAAGTCTGGCTGTCGGCAACACCACCTCCGCAACTCACACCTTATCCATTGTCGGAAGAAGAGGTGCCGCAGGTCTTACCAATGCCTATAGCATACTTGATTTTGATAATATGGACGTCAACTCTGGTGATACCGCTGTATATACCGGTGCTAGAATTGCCTCGTTCAACGACCTTGGTGTCAATGACGGTAGTTTAGCTTTTTATGTCGCCACTGGTAGCACATTCCCTGCTGCCCAGCCACAAATGGCTATGATTATCAACTCCGCCGGCAGTGTCGGTATTGGCCTTAGCAATCCCGGCGCCGGCATAAGCTTACATGCCTATGATTCAATTTATACCAAAGCTACAAGCGGTTTATCTTTTGGTTCTGACTCCTGGACCGATGCCGGCTATACCGAACGCCTTTGTAAAGATGCCTCCGGTGCTTCCTGGATAACCGATTGTTCCGGATCACCCGGAGATATCGCCGAATATTACCGCACCAGCGATCCCACGATCGCCTTTGGCAACATCATAGCCGTAGAAACCGGAAATCTCTACCGGGTCAAAAATGCCACTCAATCCGACAATCCTTTAGGAATCATTTCTACTAATTTTTATGAGGTTTTTGGTGACAACATTCCCGAAAATGAAAAAACTCCTATCGCTCTTATCGGTCGCGTTCCCCTTAAAGTCAATTTAGAAAATGGTGTCATCAGAAAAGGAGACAAAATTGCTATCAGTAGTCAGCCCGGCATTGGTGCAAAAGCTATTAAAGCCGGTAATGTCGTTGCCACTGCCCTTGAAGATTATTATGGCAACACCAGATTTTCTGAAGGTACTAACGAAATTATTGGACAACTTCAGGATTTAATTAACAGCTCTCAACAGGAAATCACCAAATTAGAAAAAGGAAACTTAGAGTCCACCGCTGAGGAGATTTTAGAACGTGAACAAAAAATTTCCCAGATTCAGGAAAAAATTTCCACTCTCAATAACAGCTTGGGGTCAAACCAAGGCTATATTATGGTCTTCACCAACGTCAGTTGGTATGATCCCGACGTTTCCCTCACCTCCACTGGTGAAATTCATATTAATTACGACATTGACGAATCCGTTCTTGCTTCTCTTGGTCAAAACGATGCTCAAAACAAAATTGAATCTGCTCAATATAGTCTGACCGACGCTCTAGGCAACACCGTCTCCCGTATCGCTCAATTCAGTAAAGTTGCTGCTGCTAAAATCGAAGCCGGTTTAGTCAAAACTACTAATTTAGTTTCCAAAAGAATCATCGTCGAAGAAAAACTTGTCTCTCCCCTTGCCGAAATTGATAACTTAAAAGCCACTGATATCCAGTCCAGTGAAGCTACCTTTGACGTAGTTACTTCTAAAACCGGCTTCATTTCTTCCCTTCTGGTCTCCGATCTTCAGGTCTCCTCTGCTAGCTTTGATTCCCTTACCGCCGCCGAAGCCACTATCAGCACTTTATATGCCGACAATATTATCAGCCGCGAGGGTTCTTTTGGTGATCTTATGACCGAAAAAATCTCTTCTCTTCGCGATGAAATCAGAAAACTCATCACTCCTCCTCCCGAAGCAACACCTTCTCCTCTTGTCGCTGAGTCCAAACAATGGATTACTGATATTGCTTCTGATTCTGCCAAGTTAACCGGTAGCTTAAGCTTAACTGACAATTTAGTCATCGGTGGTAAATTAGCCGTCGATGGTGATTCCCAACTAGCCAATGCTTTTGTTTCCGGTACTTTCTCTGTAGGCGATATTATTATCAAAGAAAACTACATTGATACCGCCAGTACCGCTCTCTATCTTCAACATTCCGGTCTTGGCTCTGTTCATATCCTTGGTGACATTATGGTTATCAGTGATACCGGTGAAGTGACTATCAACGGCAAGCTTAATGTTGGTGGTAATCTTACTGCCTCCGAGGCCACCATCAGTGGTTCCCTGATTGCTAATATGATGGTGGCTCAGGATGCCAGTATCAGCGGTAAGCTAACCGCCAAAGAGATCGAAACTCAAAAGATTAGCATTGCCACTGAAAGCGCCACCATCATTGCCTCTGAAGCTACCTCTTCCGCCGAAGCTACCAACTCTGCTCAAATCAGCTCCAACGCCGCCGCCGGCACCGTAGTTCTTCCTGCCAACAAAACCGAGCTCACTGTTGTCAACAACAAGCTTTCACCTAATTCTATGGTCTACCTTACTCCCGTAGGTTCCACCGATAACCAGGTAATTTATCTCAAATCAAAATCTGAAAACTCTTTCACCATCGGTATTGATCAGGGGTTAGACAGGGACATCAGTGTTAACTGGTGGATTATTAATTAAAATTTAATTTATACTAATTGTACGGAACGGTTTAAAACCGTTCCCTACACAAATATATGGACTTAACCCTTGAGCAAATTCAAAAACTCGAATCTCTCGGTGTTAAACCCCTTTCCTCCACTCCTCCGAGATCTAGTAAGCCGATTATCATTCCCCTTATTTCCATCTCCGGTATCACTTTGATTTCTTTTGGTGGGTTAATTCTCCTCAAGAATAAATCCTCTTCCCTCATTACCCCTGTTATTAATCCTTTACCAAACGAATCAATCACGCCAACTCAAACACCCAAATCAATCCAACATTATCTCTTAACCTCTCAACAATATTTCAGCCAAGCTCTTGCCCTTCAGAGTCAACAAACCCCGGAAAACCAAACCGCCATGATCAATCTTCTCAACCAATCTATTATAGCCGCCACTGACTCCATCAAAGAGTTCCCGAACGATTATCGCGGCTACTATCAGCGCAGCCGGATTTATCAGTCTCTTGCCGACTCCAAGCCTGAATTAATAAATCAAGCCATCTCTGATCTCGCCTCTGCTGAAAAACTCAACCCCAATTCCGCCGAAATTACTCGTGATTTAGCCACTATGTACGCCAAAAAAGGCGATGCCGCTCAGACTCTGGCCTATCTTACCCAAACCGTCATTCTCGAGCCCACCAAAGCTCAAAACTTCTATGACCTCGCCCGCCTCCAACAGCAAACCGGCCTTATCCCTCAAGCTCTTCAAACCTACAACAGCCTTCTCCCTTTAATTACTGATCTTAGTCAAAAAGCCCAGGTCGAAAACGAAAAACTAGCCTTAGAAAAACTCGTTTCTCAAAATAACCTGCCCGTCCGTAGCCTTGGCGAAGGAGGGTCGCCTACTGTTGTCCCAACCATCACTTTTGATAATAATCCTCCTACTATTCAAGCCAACAGTAATACTGAAACTGGATTGATCATCGCCGCTCCGGAAACTTCAAAAAATATCAACGTCAACAATCTCACCGACACCAACGCCCTTGCCGGACAAACTATCCTCCCGGCAAATACTAAAGAAATCAATATCTCAAACAAAAATCTTGGTCCATCCTCACAGGTTTATATCAGCACCGTTAAGGGTGGTAAACATCACACTCTTCAGGTTCTCTCAAAAAGCAATACCTCTTTTACTGTTGGTCTGGATTCCCCCATTTCCGAGCCGATTGAATTTAAGTGGTGGATTATTAACTAAGTGTAGAGACGTAGCGCGCTACGTCTCTACTTAAAACAAATTTAAAAAAATTATCAGCCCTACGTCTCCACCCTCATACTCGCGATGACGTCGTAATACCCCTTCTTTCCCTTGCCCTGTCAAGGGAAAGGGTAGGGTTAGGGTTTAAAAAACATTAAGGTGCCGGCTGTACTGTCGGGTTAGCCTCTTCAACCGCTGTCGGTCTTGGAGTAACTTTCGGTGGCTCCATTTCCCCATTAGGAATAGTCACCTTTCCGGGTGTTGGCAACGGCCCCGGAGTTTTCAAAGTTTCCGCCTGTTTCGCTGCTTCCACAGAAGCCGCCTGTTTCTTAATCGCCTCATCCAATTCCTTCTTCCAAGTAGTCAACTCTTTTAATGCTTTATCGTAATCACCTGAATCCACCGGCACCAACGCCACCGCTTGTGACAGTCTCTGCACTGCATCGGCTAATTTATTACTATTTTTTGCCGTATATGCCCAATTATACCAGCCATTAGCGTAATCGGGCTTATTGGTAACAACCTGTTCAAATACTCTATCTGCCTCATCATATCTTCCCGAGGCAAACAGCAACCATCCGATATCCAATTTTATTAAAGGATTAACCGGATCCAAGATCGCTGCCTGCTGACTGGCCTGAAAACTCCAATCCGGCGCTCCCTCTACCACTCCCACTAAAGCCTTATAAATCGCCGCCAAATTTGTCCAATAAACAGGGTTAGAGCCATCCAAGGCAATCGCCGACTTCGCCTCTGTCACTGATTGCTGAATCAAGGTCGACGCCTTTTGTTTATCCTCTTCCGTCACCTCTTTATTCGACAATATCGCCTGTGCCAAACCTAAATTCACCTGCGAGAAAACCCTTCTGTATTCGGCATAATAATTATTTTGACCCTTCGCCTTAATTTGTAGATCATAAGTTAGTCCGCCGTTATTTAAAGACGATGCTACATAAGAATTTCTCATATATATCTCTCCCCGCAAAATTTTCACCCAATTAATACCGCCATAAACAATTCCCGCAGTCAAAACCACACTCAAAACCCAAGGGCTGATATTCATATTGTTTTCCCCTATATTCAAAACCAATTTTATTTCTTTGGTTTCAAACAAACTTCCTGCCAACAACCATACTGCCAAAAACAAGATCATCATATTCATCGGCAAGACTGCTAATAGCACTAAAAACAGCCCAACTATCCAGTAATCCCCTTTCCTTTTCAACCTTACCCAACAACTAAATAGCATTACCATCAAAAACAAACCTACAATCCCCAATTCCGTCCACAAATTCAATATTCCCATTGAAGAGGTATTGAATCCATTAGCCCAATATTGTGTCAAATTGTATTGTACCGGCCTGTAAAGATTAAACGCTTCAATAAAATTACCCAAACCTACGCCAAAAAACGGTGATCTTTTTAATGTCTCTACCGCAATCACCCAGGAACTATTATTATCAAGTATTACCAGCCCTGTCGTCACCAATCTATATATATCCAAAAACATAATCAAACCAAAAACTGCCGTCATCACCGCTTCAACTATATACCCTTGATTATTTTCCTTATTTCTCAATTTTGACAGCAGTCTTTTTACCCACTCACAAACCAAAAGTAATAAAAACACCGCCTCACCAATTAGTGACCCTACCAAAGACCATCCCTGACTAATCGACAAAATCGGGTTATTCTTCGGTAGTAAAATTGGCATCTTTGAGGCCGGAATTAAAAAAATTATCAAAGAGCTCACTGCCACCAAAATTCCTGACACTGACAAAAACCACAGCTGCTTACCTCTCTCATCCTTATCATTTACTTGTAGCCACAGGAAAAACCAAATCAATAACGCCACCAAAGTTCCCCAGCCATTTGGTGTCATTAACGTTCTTGTCTGCACCCCGGGGCCCAGTCTCGCCCATCCTATTCCCGCCCAAACAGTCAAGGCTAATACTAACCAAAAGGGCTTATTCACTCTGACAACATTTTTTTTGGTTATCAAAATTTCTGCCACCCACAACCCCAACCCCACCAACGCTGTTGACCCCAAAAACCAGTTCTTCCCCAACCCAAAACCATCGGTAACTACCGGTAAAAAGAAAACCGGGAATAACAACATAACTATTCTTACATACCATTTTAATATTGTTTGCATAAAACCAGAATAGCAAAACTATCTCCAATGTACAAACACAAAATACATCTTTTTACCGCAAATTTATCTTAACGGCATTTTATTATCGCCTCTTGAGTAGAAGTACAAACCCCGGGGTAAGTCATCCTATATGGGGTCACGTTTTCGCAAACAGCCCCATAATCGGCCAATTTCCTCGCCGTAACCCACCCTTCTGCCCAAACCCAAGGGTCACTACCGTCACAAACATAACGCGGCCCCTCTCCACAATCATCCGGCACCAAATATTCCGCGTTATAACCAAGCCATATATCACAGTCAGGATCACCTCCATAAAGAAAATGTCCCAATTCCAACCTTCCTGCTAGAATTCCAGTATTCCCTACCCCAAAAGCATACGTCACTGCACTATCACAATTATAATCCCAAATACTCGCCACCCCCGCACAAGCCGCATGTGGAGTTGTGTAGTAAGTTGCCCCCGGATTTATCAAATAAATAGTGTCACAGCAATCAGTATTATTTGAAACCCATACCCCCGAACAAACACAATATTCATTTGTGGAAGCACTTGGATTTCCGTAGCCGTCACTATCCGCATCCTGATAACATATGACCTTTGTACAACTGGGTGTCGGCGTCAAAGTCGGTACCAAAGTCGGAGTCCGGGTAGCGGTAGGCGGTACTAAAGTCGGCGTTCTGGTAGCTGTAGGCGTCGGCGTATTCGTTGCCACCAGCACCGGAGTATTTGTAGCCGTAGGAACAGGTGTATTTGTGGGAGCCGGAACCGGGGTGTTAGTAGCCACAGGCATTGGAGTATTTGTCGGGGATATGGGATCGCAAACCAATCCGAAATCTGTAAAAGAAGTATTTGAACTAAAAATTACATAATGATAAATTTTATTGTTTACAGAATAACCATAAGAGCAGTACTCGTTATATTTCGAATCTTCAACATTCTCCAGATTAGAAAAAATTGCCACTTTTTTCTGTTCAAGATCTGTCTGTACATAATATGGCAAATCAGTATTCGTATCTTCTGGTACCTGTTTCATATACAAAGTCCCGTCAGGAGCTGTCAACGCTATCCCCCAGGGAATATTATTATTAGAAGGAAAAGTTCCGGTATCACTGTAAACCGTCAATAACCCTTTATACAGTGAATTTAAATCTGCTTTTCTCCTGACATCATTTGCTTTTAATCTTGACTGTCTGTATTGGCCAAAAGTAATGGTCGACAATATTGAGATTATCGCCACCACTACTAAAAGCTCCACTATTGTAAAACCTGCCTGCCGGCAGGCATGGCCTGTATTTCTCATCTATTCAATAATTCTAGCAGATCCAGCCTATTTGAGTACTGCCAATGGGTCCAGTTTTCCTTTCGGTCCTATTACTTCAAAATGAAGATGGGGACCGGTCGACCGTCCCGTACTTCCCATAATTCCTAATTTCTGGCCTTGAGTTACTCTCTGCCCGGGTTGCACCACCATAGAATTATTCAACATATGCCCGTATAAAGTTTTATAGCCATTACCATGATCAATAATCACGTAATTTCCATACCCTCCGCCATTCCACCCCGCCGTCACCACTGTTCCCCCTTGAGCCGCCAATATGTTCGGGCTGTCTCTTGAAGCAATATCTGTTGCCTGGTGATACCAATAAAATTTTTGGCTGATCCGTCCCGATGTTGGCCACATGAAATTCCCCTCACCTTTAACTCCGGGAATCGGCGCCACTGTTCGGGCTAAATATCTTGCCGGATCAACAATAATTTCTTTGGGTTTTATTCCGTCCGGAATTATCAACTCCTGTCCTGCATACAAGGCAAAAATTTCGTCGTTACTAAATGTATTAAAAGGATAATCAATAATATTTTGTGCATCAACCTGGTGTTTCTTGGCAATACTATAAATAGTTTCTCCTCTCGACACTTTATATCTCACACCCGTTAAAGGAAGTATCCTTAATATCTGTTTCGGCTTAATTTGATCCACAGATTTCAAATTGTTCTCCCACATTATTGTGTCAATCGACACCCCGAATTTTACTGCGATCATCGATACTGTATCTCCTTCTTCAACTCTGTACTCTGTCGTTTCCCCTTTCGGCAACGCCGATATCTGTGTTTCTGCCGCCCCGATTTCGTCCGACGCCATTATTAAATAATTACTTCCTCCTGCTTCCTTATTTCCTGAAACCGCAATTAACTCCTCCACCTTTCCTGAAAATACTATCGCCAAAAAAGACAACGTAGCCATACTCACATTAACAAAAGTCTGGCTAAACCGGCCTCTTTGTCTGTACATCAATTTACCCAAGCCACTTTTTATAATTCCCACCCATCCCAACCACACTGCAAACACCCTCTCCCAAAACCTCCCCTGGTCAACCAAAAACCCTTTGATTAAATTTGATTCTTCTTCAAAAATTCTTCTATTCATCACTTTTTGACTTTTAGACTTTAAGACTTTTAACTTTTAGACTAATTCTATTTCTTTCCTACTTTGGCTAAGAATTCCTCATTATTCTTTGATTTTAACATCTGTTCAATAATCATCTCTGTTGCCCCATTGCTGTCATCAATAACATCAAACATTCTTCTGATTGCAATAATTCTACTCAATTCCGCCGGATCAAGTAATAATTCCTCCTTCCTGGTTCCCGATTTTAAAATATCAAAAGCCGGAAAAATTCTTCTTTCCGCCAGTCTTCTGTCAAGTCTTAATTCCATATTTCCTGTTCCTTTAAACTCTTCAAAAATCAGTTCATCCATTTTTGAGCCGGTGTCCACCAACGCCGTTCCGATTATTGTCAGCGAACCTCCGTTTTCAATTTTTCTTGCCGCTCCGAAAAATTTCTTCGATGGATACAGTGCCGCCGGGTCAAATCCTCCCGACAATGTTCTCCCGGAAGTTGGGATTGCCAGATTATAAGCCCGGGCCAATCTGGTAATCGAATCAAAAACCATTACCACATCTTTTCCTAACTCCACTAGTCTTTTTGCCCGTTCAATAGCTATTTCTGCCGCCCTAGTCTGCTCCTCCGGTTTTTGATCAAAACTGGAAGCAATCACCTCTCCCCTGATAAACCTTTGCATATCCGTCACTTCTTCCGGTCTTTCTCCCACCAATACCGCCATCAAGTGAACATCAGGATAATTTTTCGTTACTCCCGCCGCAATTTCTTTAAGTAAAATTGTCTTCCCTGCTTTTGGTGGCGACACCACCATTCCCCTCTGCCCAAACCCGATCGGGCAAAATAAATCTATAATTCTTGTCGATAATATTTCTCTGTCAGTTTCCAATTTAATTCTCTTTTGAGCATAAACCGGAACCAAATCCCGAAAATCTGGTCTTTTATTTGCTGAACTCAAATCCATTCCGTTAACCTTATCTAATCTCACCAACCCCCAGTATCTATCCCCTTCTTTTGGTGACTTAGCCACTCCGCCGATCAAATCTCCAAATCTTAAATTATATCTTCTGATTTGCATCGAGCCGATGAAAACATCTTTTGCTGACGGATTAAATTTGGGCCGAATATAGCCCTGTCCGTCCTGCATTATTTCCAAAATCCCGCTCACATTTTCGAAATTCGAGGCTGGTTGTGGCTGTGGCTGAAATTGAGGCTTAACTTGTTGTATGGGTTGTTTTATCTCCACCCTGGATCTCGGCGCTTCCACTTTAACCTCAATCGGTTTTTCTTCCACTTTAACCTCGGCCGGTTTTTCCACAACAGGCGCCACTATTTTAACTTCGTCCACCACAGAATCAGCAACTTTCTTTAGCATTTTTTTATGAAACTTCTAATAGAAAAAATATATGGAAAAACACACATCGTGCGGGAAAAATTCATGAAACTACCAATTCTAGAACTTTATCCCCGTCTTGTCAAGCTCTCCACTCATCACCCAAACATCGCCGCGGCGGCTGTTCTGGTATTTTTGGGTCAACAAGCGCTTTTGCTAAAGCCATTTCTACCACCTCTGTCCTTTCCGAGCCATCACCTGGAATTAAACCGGAATAAGTAGTCTCCGCTCCGGAAATTTCCAAATAGCCTTCATATTTATAAGAAACCAAAACAAAAGGAGTATGTCGTGGATCTACATTTTGTCTAAAATTCGGGTTATGCCATATAGTTATCACTAAAGTATCATCCCAGAGACCTTCTTGAGAAAACACCGGATAGCGGACACCAGCAACCCACTCTTTCGGCCGAAATGTTTCTTCTAGTTCCCGCCTAAGTTCTTCTTGTCCTTCCTTGGTCATCAACCCCTCTCTTCGTCTTTCCATCTCTTCTTCCTGTTGTTGTGTCAAGGGTTCATGATTAAAGGGGAGAACCGGCCTTTCTGTCACTTCTTCAATCATCGCCACCACCCCTAACCGGCGCAATTCTCCCAACAACAAGTCCCGTTGCTGTAAAACTCTTGGCAGTTCTTCCCTGTATTTTATTCCCAACTCTTTCCCTCTTCTTTTATCATCTTCAATCGCCTTCTTCTCTGCCAATCTCCGTTCATCTAAAATTCGTTCCACCTGTTCTTTAACTGCCAATTAGTTTACCCTCCTTCATTACATCCCTAAAAAATAATCCTTATAAAACTATGAAGAACATATCATCTTTTCTTTTTAATTGCAACTTATTGGGACACTCCTAATCAAGCTTTTTTGTTAACTTTTTATCAAAAGATATTATTGAAGAATTATTGCACTTTACCCAGGTTTTTCGAAAAAGATTCTCTCGCTTCCCTTAATTCTTTGTCGGACAGTTTAATCCCCGAAGATAAAGATCCCTCAAGCGACCAAAAATCTTTCCTTATAATCGCTTTTACTGAACCCTTTTTTCCAATACGCATATTTTATTTATAATCTTTTAAAGCAATAATCTTGGTTCCTTTTATATCTTTTTGGTGTTTAGGGTTATCAGTCACCAATGAAGCGCCAATTTTCTCCGACAAGTTAATAAAAGTTGCATCGTAATAGGTTATTTTATTCTTTACGGCAATTTCTAAAACCCTTAAAGCATCGCCTTCCTCAAGGGGAACAAATGTTATTGGTAAAGAATATAAAGCCGAAAGACTTACTTTAGTCGAAGACAAATCTAAACCCTTATAACCAATCGCGTTTCCGATTTCATATTTCGCTAGTTCCGGAGCATAGAGAAAAACTTTCTTTTTTTCACAATCCTGAAGAATTTTATCCGCCCGATCCAAATATTTTTCATCTTGGGAATTAAGCCACTTGACTGCTACAGAAGAATCAATAACCAATTTTTTTGTTTTAACGACAACCATATCTTAATGTAAAAAACGATCTTTAACGATGAATCCGGACAGATTACCTCTTTCCCCTTTAAAAGTTCTTACCAGCTCTATTTTCTCCCAAATTCCCTTCCAGTCAAGCTTCACTCCGGCTTCCCGATAAGGAACAACTTTTATTTCTCGTTGCATTGACGTCAAAATCGCCACTACCGACCCTTCCGTAAACCAACTAGCCCTATCCCGAAGCTTTTTAGGAATCGTTAACTGCCCTCTTTGGCGAACTATGGTAGTAGAAATCATATTTCCGTTCATATTTTCAGAATATCAGAAATTCTGAAAATAATCAACAACTTAACCAACTAACCCACCACACATCTTTTTAAAACCAATGTCCCTCCTTTCCTCAAAGGAGGGAATAAGGGTAGATTTTGATTTCAATGCGCTATCTGCACCACCCGAGCCATTTCCAAACAAAAAAACAGTTTTTAGGTTCTTCTTTTTGTTGTCCGCCGATGTTATAAGTTGCTCCTTTTGTTTCACTTACCTTCATCGAGCTGTCCGCAGAACCTGCTGTCGGGTTATAACCGGCAATAAACACCCTCTCCGGCGGAACCTCTATTCTTCCCTCTCCCTTTCGGACCGTCGCAAACTTAATTGTTGCCGCTCTGAACAATCCGGATTTTAATTTATCCGGCGCAATTCCCGTACTCAAGGCCACCAACTTTAAACAATATTCATTAGCCCCCTTCTTTGTCAGTGAAGTCAAAACCAATGTTTTAAAAGCTTCCTGATTTAATTCAATCAAATTGGAAATATTTTTCTCATCTAAAGTAATTTCCGAGCCAAAACACAAAGTTACATCCATCGAACTGACTTTAGCTAATTCTTCAGAGCCGGTTACCCTATCTGCTTCCAGCCATAATTGAACCGGAGTCTCTACTCCCAAGTCTGCATTTATTATTTCCGGTTGAATCATTGCCTTCGCTCCGGAAAAGTATGCCCCCTTTCTCGTTTCCTGCTTTTTTCCAACCAAATAAACAGTTGCCACTAACACCACCAACAAAAACAATATCGGCCAATAATTAATCTTCTTATTTTTTAACATAATCTTCACTGGAATCTCTTCCTTCTTTTGTTTCAAAATTTAACGCCGGAGCCGGCACTGAAATCGGTGAAACTGTCTCCGACACAGTACAATCAATCCCGGAGATACTGGTAATCCCCAACCCCTGATCATCTCCGTTTGGATTATACCCCGTTAAAGCATTAGTATTCACCCCCGACTCCACTATTATTTGAGAGGATCCTTCGGCTATCCCTTCAAAATCAATTCTTACTAGTCTCACTGCTCCGGTCAAAAAATTATCCGGGTTATTTCCTTCAACTATTCCCACAACCCTAATTTTCCCATTGTTTTGATCAATCTCTGTCAGCACTAACTCGAATGTTGTCGGCTTTACCAGGGCTACTCTCAATTTTGTTTTATCAAACTTTATTGTCAAATCAAAACCTGTTAATTTATTTGTTCCTGTCGATGCTACCACTGCCACCGGTATTGTCCGACCGATATTGATTTTTGTCACCCCGGACACCACCATTAAATCAACGCCGGAATAAGAAGCCCTCCCTCGGCTATCCTGATTCCTTTTTATCAAAATCAATCCACCTACAAAACCCGCCGCCAAAATTACCATTAACAATAATTTTGATATTTTTTTCATTGTTGATTGGCCTTCCAAATTGTTAAATCATCACCTGTTACTTTGCCGTCACAATTAAAATCAGATTTCCAATTGTCTCTCGTCTGGGGGTCCCCCAAATAAGCAATTCTCTCTTTTTTCCAAATCGCAAAGTCGAAAATATTGATTTTACCGTCGCAATTAGCATTTCCCAAAGACTTGAGTCTTACCCCCGACGAACATGGTGTGCAGTTTTGTTCGGTCGGAACAGGTGTCGACGTTAGATTAGCACCGGGTGTTGGCGTCGGTGTAGTCGTTGACCTGGGAGTTGGACTCGAGGCAAAACCAGAATTTTCAATAACCGAACACCGATTAGCCCCATCCCAACAAACAATATTCTCTTTGACTTTTATTAATTCCATCCCTGTAATTTTTCTACACTTTCCACCTCCGCCACATTGAGCATCACAGCTACTCCCCAAACAATTTCCAGAATATCTCAAAGAAAAATTTGGCATATTCGGCAAAGTTGAATAAAGCCTTCCCAAATCCGTTATTGTATAAACGCTATTGTTACTATAATAAAGATTGTATCTTGCACTACATACGGCACTACCATTATCACATCCGGCATAAAACCATGCGTATCGGGTAACTACAGGAGAGTTTTCAAAAACATTAACCAAACATCTCATCCTGTCTTTAAATTTTTCTCTCTCTGCAGTCTGGGTTTCATAGGGTACATTCCACAAGGTTCCCATTTCCGTCACCCACAATTCCTGGTTCATCACCACCTTCCCGAATTTTTTCCTCATTTCACTGTTAACAATTTCCAAAAAACGTCTCGGTATATCATCGCCACTTGGGCAAACACTATAATCCGATCCCCTGTTTGTCGATACCTCATCCTCATCATAAACATGAAAATGCCAGCCACTTGCGACATTGGCTAAATTTGCAATCAAAGAATCTCCCGCCCATTGTGTTTTCCATTGGGTAATATATCCTTTTATTAAATCTTCTGTGGTTGTTCCGGCTACATCATCAATTTTCCTATGCCAATCCCCCCAGCCCATCATAATTAATTTCGCATCAGGATCTTCCTGCAAAATTCTCTTCGCCACATTTCCCTGTCTCTTCACCGCATTTATCACCATATCCGCCGCATTAGAACCGATCAGTCTATCCTGGCCCTTAACATCAGGTTCGTTGCCAATCAAATAATAACCCTTGGCTGGATTAGAACAATAATCTGTTCTACTGCATATCTTTTGCATTTTTGAAGTAATATTGGCCAATCTATTTTGAAAAGCAGTATCCCCTCCCTCTTCTCTTGCTGCTATTCCGTAAAATAAGGGCACAAAAGAATTCCATATTTCCGCCGTCCAATTTTCCGAAGCATCTTCATGGTACGGATCAGGAAAAGGCCCCCAATTAAAAAACCACGAAGCTTTTAAAGTTTCCAATCTCTGGCTATTCACCGGCCCAGCCACTCCCTTTTTGGAAGATAAAACGCCTTGCCCTCGCACAACTTCTGCTTTCCATCCCATCAAAAGACATATCACTGCCAAAAACAAAATTACCCTTCCTTTAACCTTCATAAATCATTCTAGCATTTCTATTCGTTATTCAAAAACCCCACTTTCCAAATTCCAAAATCCACAATCGACACTTTTCCATCCCCATCAAAATCAGCCGAGGTTTGGTTACTCTCTCCTAAAAACTCCTTCTTCCAAATTTCAAAATCATCCATATTAATTTCACCGTCACAATTAGCATCACCCACATTCTTTTTTGTACATTTTGGAGCCTCAACCACCGTCACATAACGCATACACCCATTACTTGTACAAGCGCCCATATTTGACCATCCGCTTGGATTCAAACACCCATTTTCCGGCGCATTATTTCTATAAAGAATTTTTCCGGCCGAACAAAGATAGTTGCAGTTCGAACTTTCATAAGCATTCGTTTCAAATACATAAACTCCGGGCTCTGTCGCCGTAAAAGTACCAAACAAATTACCCTCGCCATAAGGATAACGGACAATATTTTGGCCGTCCACCACCCTTCCTCCGATGCCCAAAACTTTAGCACTGCTAATAAGTCCATAATTACTCACTGTTGACGTTAAATTTACAGTTGCTCCAACATTAACTGAAATATTTTCCGTTTGACCATTAAGGCTCAACCCGCTACAGGAAAAAGCCGGAGGTGTCGGTGTTGGGCTACCGCCCGAGTCATCACATTTAAACCAATTTGAAGCTGTTGTTTGTTTCGTCCCCGGCTTTGCTATCACCCACCAGCCGTACCACTGGCCAGAAGTCACTCCAATCTCAATACTTAAAGCATTGTCAGTTCCGAGGTCAGTAATATTATGATTAATATATTTATCCGCACTACACCCGGGTTGAGGGCAGGTTCCGACAACATAACTGGTCGCCCCTGAAGCTTTTGTAAAACTTAATCTGGCTTGAGTGGCACTGCTACACGAATACTGAAGATTGCCGGGAAAACCAGTCGCCGGGGTCGGCCCGCCCGGAATACTAGTTGGATCCGGAACATCAGGCCCCGGCCCGACCGCCCCCTCTCCCCAAACTTGTATCATGTGTATCGTTTCATCCCCGTCGCCGTTATTGTTAATCCTTATATCCGTCCGGCCTGTCAACTGATCATTAAAATAAGCATCCCCTATTAATATCTCTTTTCTGATCCACAAATTCGACCCGTTCTTTTGAATATTAATTTTTTTAATCTGGTTATTTTCGTCACTATATTCCAGCCCCAAAGTGTCGCTACCTTTATCCAGATAGGTCAAAATTATTTTATATCTTCTCTGTCCGTCCGGTCTCAATCCTGCATATTTCCATCCATTATCAATATCAAAATACATGTAATTATTTCCACTGGCCGCATCCGTTCTTCTGGCCGTATAAATTTGAGACACTACTCCGGGCTTTGAAGAACTACCGTTAGACTTATTGGTATATATCTGATCCCTGGTTTCGGTTGGCAAATCGTTTTGTTTAAGAGCCACTGTCCTTCCGCCACTCACCTCTTCTTTTCTGTAAATGTAAAAAGAATAATCCCCATAAACTCCGGACATTTGACAATTATTGTACGAATCTTCTTTTTTCATAATATCATGGGTATCCCTCATCGCCGTCCATACCATCGGGCTATCGGCCGGGGTTTTTTGCAATTGAGCGCCGACAAATTCCGACAGCCATGGTATTTTTACAAATGCCTCCCATTGATCGGCATGAAAATCAATCAAATCCGGCTTGTGGGCTAGCATTCCCAAAATCATCCAATAAGTCCCCCAATAATTTCCTTTTTGCACATCCGCAGACCCGTTAGTCATACTCGCTCCGTACTTCGATTCCAAGGCTCTCGGCACTCTTGGGTAGTTATACCAAACCCTCGATTCCCCGTACATATCGGAAATATTACTATACGCCCATATCCCCCAACCCGGCTCCCAGTTATTAGTTTTATAGCCGATTGGCGGATTAAAGCTCAAAGCTTTAGGCACATTAAAAGGTAAACCCTGCATGTATAAAGGAGTATTTGGAAAAGCTTCTCTGTACCACCCCATCGCCTTATCAATCAATCCCAAAAACGTCGCTTCACTACAGCCCATCGTTTCATGCAATTCTTTTTTATAATCACATCCATTTATATTTTTTGCATCCGTCGCTTCTCCTTCAAACCCAATCGAGATTAATTCCCCTGCCACCTTGCCGTCAAACTGTCTCCCTAATTTATAAATCTCATCCCTAAAAGCATTTTGCCAATCAGCATTGCAGTATTTCGGTGTACTAAGGGCCGGGCAAACTTTTCCCCCGGTGTCCGGCGGGTCAAGAATATACGACCCTTTTGCCGCCGTCTTTGCCGCCTGCGAGCTCAAATCTCCGGTACTGTCATAAAAGTAAAATCCGTGGAGTATTGGTTTTGAAATCTGTCTTCCGTCAGCCAAAGTAATTTTCATTGCCTTTGCATTATTAAGATAGTTATCCAATTGGTCGTAACTCATCATATTCCAGGTCTGGTAATATATTCCCCCAAATGGGCCGTAGTTAGACTGATTCGGATTTTTATTACTATAATCCCAGCCATAATAAATCACCGGCGGCACGTTATTAAAACCGGCGGTACTTTCCTCTGTCTTTTCGATCGGGCTACTTGCCGCCTCTCCGGCATTAACCACATTAAAATCCACTCTTACCACACTGGCTTCATAGCTTGGTGTCCCCTGAAAATATACCTGCATCTGATATCTTGCCGGCACATTTTGCGAACCTCTCCTCCCGCAAAAACCGGTATTGTCCGTATTGTTATCAGTCCTCAAAACATAGCTCGCCCTGCCATTACCGTCTGTTTGAACATCCTCTGCCCAGTTCCATCCTTCATCATAAGCAAACACTACTTTTTGATTAGCCAAGGGCGCCCCGCTCCCGTTAGTCAATACCGCTTCTACTGTTGCCTGGCCATTCAATGGCACCACCGTCGCCGACATATTCACTCTCAAGTGGGTAGCTTCTTTTGCCAAAACCACCCCTGGTCGTCCCCCAAAAAACATCAAAAATAATACCGCTAAAATCATTACTCCATTTTAACACCCCGCTTGACTTTTCAGGCCAAAGACACTATCTTTAAAACTGAAGAAACAACAATATTCGTGTTCCACCTGCTTTGAGAATATCGATAAAGTTGTTTCTTTTTTTCTTTTTATTTAAGTTCGAAGCTAAGAGTAGCAGACCTGCCCCCTCTGCTACCCTTGACCCCAAACTTAATCTACATCAAAATCAATTTCCCCCTAAGTTTCGCCATTTCTTTAATCTGCTTCTCTGCCCATTTATCTACCGAAGCCTTAGTATAAACAGACTTTATTCTCTTCAAAAAACTCTTCCAAATATTCTTCAGCATTAATCGAATATATCACCCTCATTTTTTACTGTCTATAACCCATAATAAACTACTCCCAAAAAACCCACTAACCTATATCTTTTTATACATAGTATTTTAAGTTCAAAACCAAACCTTTTACACCACCTCTAACTCTATGTGGAAAAATAAAATCTATTTAAACCATCTATCGTAGTTCTCGAATCGAACCCATTCCTATTACTTCCCTGTTCAATGCTTTTACTTCTTTAACTCTCTTCTCCCAATTTCTCACTTTTTTTACCTCTCCTAAAAGCGACACCTCTCCAACAAAAACCGCTTTGTCTTTTAATGCCTTCTCCTTATAACTTGAATACATTGCTGCCACCACTGCCAAGTCCGCTCCTGTATCTTCAATTTTTATTCCACCTGTTACTGATAGATACACATCATACTTATATAGAGGTAGTCCCAAAACTTTTTGTGTCACTGCCACCAACAATTTTCCCCGATTATAATCAATTCCCGAAAATACCCTTGTTGGCATTGGCGCAAAACTTTCAGTCACCAACGCCTGAATTTCTACCATCATCGGTCTGGTCCCTTCCATCACCACACTTACAGCAGATCCCACTTTTGCCGTCTTCGTTTCCACCAAACTGATTTCCTCTCCTTTTATTTCTCGAAGTCCTCCTTCTTCCATTTTAAACACCCCCACCTCATCCGTCGGACCAAATCGGTTTTTAGTTGATCTTAATATCCGCAAATCAGAAACCCTCTCTCCCTCAAAATATAAAACTGTGTCCACCATATGCTCCAATAATTTCGGACCGGCGATATCCCCTTCTTTTGTTACATGACCCACAATAAACATTGCTACTCCGTTTTTCTTCGCCGACTCTATTAACCGAAAGGTCGACTCCTTAATTTGACTAACACTTCCCGCCGTCCCCATCACTCCATCAGACATCATGACCTGAATCGAGTCCACCACCACTATTTTGTATACATTTTTTACTCGATCTAATAACTCCACAATTTCATCTGTTGAGTTTGTGGCTAATATATCGAATTTTTCAGGATTCAGCTTCAATCTTTTCACCCTCATCCTTATTTGTTCCGGAGACTCCTCCCCGGCCACATATAAGCCTGCCTGCCGGCAGGCAGGTCCACCTATCTTTCCAATCAATTCCGTCAAAAGCGTGCTTTTCCCAATTCCCGGTTCCCCGGAAAACAACACCACCAATCCTCGAACAATTCCTTTACCCAAAACCCTATCAAACTCCGATATTCCCGTAGAAAAGTAAATACCATCCCCGTCTCGGCCAGAGGCCGATCCGCCTATGGCGGAAAGGGAGGGGTCAGGGGTGGGTTTCGTCTTTCCCAAATTCACCACCTCCGCTCTTTCTCTTTTTCTTAATCTATTTTTTGAATTCGTAATTCGTAATTGAGAATTCGTAATTTCTTTTAAAGTGTTCCACTCCCCACACCCCGGGCATTGCCCCGCCCACTTATTAAACTCATTTCCGCAATTTGAACATACAAAAACCACTTCATTCGTTTTTTTCATCTCCTTATTTTACCAATTACAGGTTACTGTTTACTGATTACATTACTTTCCGTCGTTTCTAGCGCCTCTGGTGAAGCCTGCCTGCCGGCAGGCAGGTCACCACAAAAAAGCCCCTATCTCTAGGGGCTTTCTTAAGTCTCCCTTGTCAAAGGGAGATTTAGAGGGATTTAAATTATTTATAAATCACATTCTTCTTGTCCATTGCCACCAGGCCCAAGGAGATTTTTCTCTTCGCCACATCCACACTTTCAATATATACCTGTACTTTTTCTTTTTCTTTCAAAACCACACCACCAATTAGTTTAGACACATGAACTAATCCTTCAACTCCATTTTCTAATTTCACTAATGCTCCGAAATTAGCAATTCTTACCACTACCCCTTCAAGTTCTTTCTCTTTCGGGTATTTTTCCTCAATCTTTTCCCATGGATCAGATGACATTCTCTTTAAAGAAAACTGCAGTCTTCCTTCGCTTTTGTTAATTAGTTTTACTTTAATCTTATCTTTGGCCTTAAACATTGATGACACATTTTCCACTTTTTCCCATGAAATCTCGGAAATATGTACCAACCCCTCAAGAATCAATTTTTGCTCTCCGGCCATAAAACTGATTCGGACAAATATTCCAAACGGCTCTACTCTCACCACTTCAGCTTCAAAGTCATCACCGATTTTAAGATTTTCAATCGCATTGACTTCCTCGCCGACTTTTCCGGGCTCCGATACCAATCTTTCGGAAAATACAAGTCTATTTTTAGCCTGATCTACTTCTAAAACCTTGGCCTTTACTTTTTTACCAAGCATTTTCTCCGGATCACCGTCATATTTACTGCCTATTTGAGAACCCGGAATGAATCCAAAGAAACCAAATGGTGCTACCACCACTGCCCCGCCGCGGTTAAGTTCTTTTGCAAAAACAGTCACTTCTCCACCGCTTTTTTCTTTCTCTTTAAAATAATTCCATCCATAACCCGAAGCCGCCCCACGAATAGACACCAAAATTTGCCCCTTATCGTTTTCCGGAGATTTAATCTGAACTTCGATTTCATCTCCGATTTTTAAATCCGCCACATAATCTTTCACAAACTCAAATTCCTTTCCCATTACCACCGCATCTGTCTTTCCACCAACATCAATAAAAATCGCTTTATTTTTTATGGAAGTTATCTTTCCTTTAATATCCTGTCCTTTTTTCAAACCCAAAAGTTGTGTTCCCTCCAGTTTCAATAAATCCGCCATCGTCAAAATCTCCCCGACCTTCGACTTTTGGACTTTAAGACTTTGAGGCTTTGAGACTTTTTGACTGTCTTTATTTTTTTTAGCCATATAATAAAAAATCCCCTATTTCAGGGGATAAACGGGATTGTCTACCCTAAATAAATTAATAACATTTATAAAAATTTTAAATTTTAATCTGTTGAATCAAATTTCTTAAGTCTCCCTTGTCAAGGGGAGATTTAGAGGGGTTTCGTTTTAGTTTCTCGATTTCGGCCACGACCTATCTTCAAAATCCCTTGTGGGAAGCCTATTGTCGGCGCTGAGACGTTTCACTTCTCTGTTCGAAATGGGAAAAGGTGGTTCCATCTCGCTCCAATGACCGAAATCCAAAAACTAAAACAAGTAAGAAAAATTTTCTTGGCCTCTAAATTGAGTTGCCCCCGGTTTCTAGGCAACAATCGATCTATTACCTAAAAACCGTAGTTAATAATAAATTTCTTCAATCTATCCTTTGCTTAGCTCAAATCCTTACGGACCTTACACACGCAAAGTATTAACCGGTAGTCTCCCGGCGATCTTTCTTCCGACTTGCGTCGGAACACGATTCCTTATCTTAGGGTCAGCTTCCTGCTTGAGATGCTTTCAGCAGTTATCTAAATAAAAACGTGGCTACCCAGCAATGCCCTTGACAGGACAACTGGCACACCAGAGGTTTTCTCGTCTAGGTCCTCTCGTACTGTAGACGAATCCCTTCAAGAATCGAACGATTACTGTGGATAGAGACCGAGCTGTCTCGCGACGCTCTGAACCCAACTAACGCAGCGCTTTAATGGGCGAACAGACCAACCCTTGGCCCCTTCTTCAGGGCCAGGATGCGCCAAGTCGACATCGCAAATTTTACCTATAAATAGGTTGTTTTTAGACTATCCCTTCATCCTCTTGTCCCGATATTGTCGGGAGTAGGAGCTAGCGTATTAGCTATTCTGATTTTACATCAGAACAACTCCGTTCTATTTCAATTATGGAAATAGAAACAAGTCGTTACGGGGTCACTCCGATTTAACATGGAGGACTTCCCACGGTGTTGGCATGCTTGCGTCCACCGTTATGAGCTAGATATTAAGTTTTTTGAAAAAAACTTATAAAAAACCAAAAAGACCCATTGATTAACAAACTAACGGAATTACTTCCGCCCACCCCGATTATAGCCTTAATTGGCTAAGGTGCCGAACCGCATCGTCAATATGAACTATCGGATGCGACTAGCCTGTTATCCCCAGAGTAGCTTTTATCCAGTAAGCCCGTGCCTATACCAAATAGGTCACGAGGATCACTAAAACCGTCTTTCGACCCTGATTCCGAAATCAAATTGCTCGGAACTTCGCCTTGCGGCAAATTCGACTAGTAAGTCTCACAGTCAAGCTGGTTTATGCTTTTGCACGTCCAGTCCGATTTCTTGCCGGACCAAACCAACCTTAGTGTACCCGCGTTACTTTTTTGCAGGTGCCTGCCCCAGGCAAACTAGCAACCATACACGGTTCCCTCCCGGGTTTCACCGGGATAGGTTAGACTCAAAAATAACAAAGGGAGGTGTTCCATTGGCGCCTTGCGGCTCCCTCCTACGCTCGACAATCATTATATTCTTGTCAATGTAAAGATCTAGTAAAGCTTCATGGGGTCTTTTTGTCCTACAGTAATTAAACGGCATCTTCACCGCTCTTTCAATTTCACTGGATAGATGATTAAGACAGTTGCACAGTCGTTAAACCTTTCATACGAGTCGTAACTTACACGACAAAGGACTTCGCTACCTTAGAACAGTTAGAGTTACTGCTGACGTTCACCAGGGCTTGTATCGAAAGCCATTCCGACTTGCGTCGGAACCACTCTCTCATTTAACCTTCTGGCACCGGTCAGGTTTCAGCCCCTATACATCCCCTTACGGGTTAGCAGAGACCTGTGTTTCTGATAAACAGTCGCCATGCATTCTTTTGTTGTAGTCCCGTTGTTAAACGGGACAGGGTATCTTGCAAAGCTTACACCCAGTTAATTTGCCAATTTCCTTAATCATCTGTCTTCCAATCGCCTTAGTCTTCTCGACTTATCCACCAGTGTCGGTTTGGGTACGAATTCCCTAAATTCTATTTACGACGTTTTTCCTGGACAAATGGGTTTAATTCAATTGTTCCCTTACGGAAACTCTTATTCGTGCTTCGCTTTATGACGAAAAGGCGGATTTTCCAACCCCTTCTTGCTATACACTTAAAAGTCCAATCACATGGACTCTGAACCTCCCAACTGTCGTCACGCCCTAAATTAAAACGAATTCAAGGAAGGACCGGAATATTAACCGGTAGTCCATCCACTACGCCAGCACTATACTGGCCTCATGTTAGGATCGCCTAACCCTCAGACGAACAACGTAGCTGAGGAAACCTTGGATGTTTCAGCGTTCCGGATTCTCACCGGAATTTCGTTACTCATGCCCGCATTCTCGCTTCTGACCGCTCCACATAGGCTTTCGCCACAGCTTCACCGCTGTCAGAACGCTCTCCTACCGATCAAATGCGCAACACTAAAAACTAATTTAAAATTCAAAATTCAAAATTTATAATCAATTTTTAATGAATTAATTTAAAAAATTAATACATTAGATATTTTAAATTGATTAAAAATTAGAAATTAGAAATTATAAATTAAATTCTTGGTGCTACGCACCTGATCCTCCAACTTCGGTATCATGTTTTAGCCTCGTTACATTTTAGGCGCAATTTTTCAGCCATCCTTACGGACGGTCGATCAGTGAGCTATTACGCTTTCTTTAAAGGATGGCTGCTTCTGAGCCAACCTCCTGACTGTCTTAGAAAAACCACTGCCTTTCCCACTTAACATGAATTTAGAGACCTTAGATGTGAGTCTGGGATCTTCCCCTTTTGCCCGGCCAGCTTATCCCGGTCGGACTGACTGCCAAGCTATACTCTTCGGTATTCGGAGTTTGGTTAAATGCCGAAGGATTGCTCCTTCAAACGTTCATCCAGTAGCTCTACCCCCAAAGAGAAACACTTGACGCTATACCTATATATATTTCGGAGAGAGCCAGCTATTTCCACTTTCGATTGGCATATTACCCCTAACCACAAGTCATCGGACAGATTTGCAGCTCTGATCCGTACGGGCTTCCTGCCAACTTTCGTTGACATTCACCCTGCTCATGGTTAGCTCAAGTGGTTTCGGGTCATCTCCAATTACCTAATCGCCTTATTCAGACTCGCTTTCGCTTCGCTTTCTCCGGCTTAGCCGGATTAAACTTGGTAATTAGAAACACTCGCGGGCTCATTCTTCAATAGGCACGACATCACCTCGCCTTGCGGCGGGCTTTGTCTGTTTGTTAGCAAATGGTTTCAGATCTATTTCATCCCCTTATTTAGGGTGTTTTTCACCTTTCCCTCGCGGTACTAGTTCACTATCGGTCTGCTAAAGTATTTAGCCTTGGAGCTTGGTCGCCCCAGATTCCCGCGACATTTCACGTGGATCGCGGTACTTAGGTATTCAACTAAGACAGTACTCAAACTTAAAATACGGGGCTCTCACCGTCTTCGGCAGCCTATTCCACGGCTTTCTCATATTTTTTCCTGTCATAAGGTCGAACCCTGCAACCCCTCAATCTTGCGATAGAGGTTTAGGCTCATCCGGTTTCGCTCACCGCTACTAACGAAATCTCATACGATTTATTTTCCTCCGGGTACTTGGATGTTTCTGTTCCCCGGCTTACCTACCTCAACTTGCGTTGGGTACCCCAGCATTTCTACTGGGGGAGTTTCCTCATTCGGACACCATTGGATCATTACTTGTTGACAGCTCCCCAATGAATTTCGCTATCTTCTGCGTCCTTCTTCGGCTTTAGCAACCTAGGCATTCACCATTTGCTTCAACGAAATTTATTATTTAACTTTGGCAACTCAATTTAGTTGCCAAGAAATTGTTTTTATTACTTGTTGATTCAAACAGATTGTTAATGTACGGCAATCAGTTTAAAGGAATAAAATTTATTCCCTTATTCCCAACTGCTTTTTCAACTTTAAGACTTTGAGACTTTCAGACTTAGTAGTGGACCTGGGGAGAGTCGAACTCCCGACCTCTTCATTGCAAATGAAGCGCTCTGACCAACTAAGCCACAGGCCCAAGGCTTTAGTTCCTAAAAATAAAAAGAGCCGCAACTTGCGGCTTTACGAGTTCAAAAATACCAGAGTCTAAAACCCTTTAAATTTATATTTTTTATATCTCAACATCCGCAAGTGTTCCTATTCTACCTAAATAAAGCTGAATCGTCAATAAGACAAATGCTACCTACCGGTTAAACTTCTCAAAGGCAAATCTTATGGTTCTCCCGATGTTTTCTACACTCCCAAAAGCAATCAAGCCCACCGCCGCAAAGAAACAAAACACTCTCAATAATGCAAATCTATTCATAAAGTAATTGTACCATGCCAACCAAAACATACCACCCAATCTTATCAGGATGACGCTCTCTCCAGTTGAGCCTGTACCCAAATATTTTGAAGTTCTGGCCTCGTCACTATATCTCTTAAAGGATCACCTTCCGCAAAAATAGATCCATTATATGGCACCATCAAAGGTAAATTTCTATCCCTTCTGCTCCAGCTACAACCAATACAATTTCCTTGAGTATAAACCCTCGAAGCCATCTCAAATTCTTTCCACGAAGTTGTTCCGGATATTAACTCATTTATAAGTACTCCTCCTCTGGTTATCCAATTACAATATCTCAATTCTCCATCATGCCCCACATCAACTACCGGAGAACCACCTGGTTCATCCCAACACCTGTAGCTCTCTCTCCCGATAATTCCCGGCAATTGACTCAAATAAGCCACCGAATTAACTACCCGTCTTCCCTCTACTTTACGTCTGATCATCTCTCTCCCGACTACCACCAAATTTGGCATCTCCTCTTCGCTAAAAATAGCCGTCTTACCCCCAAAACACTTAACCTGTTGGGTGCATAAGTTTGTGTAAATTCCAAATCCTTCCAAAGATTCTTGGATATCCAAAACCTCACCTAAACTCTCTGGTGTCACCATCATATTTGCCGCGTAAGTAATCTGGTCACCATATTCTTCCTGCAGTAGTAAAATACTTTTCAGCCCCTCTCTCGCCTTAAGCGCCCTCGCGTTTTCTATACCATCTGTAATCTTATGGTCAAAACTAATAACCACTCCGTTTTTAAATTTATAGGTGCTTTCCTCCGCCAATACCCCTCCCACCCTTTGCCGCAATTCCGGATTCCTGGCTAAATGCAACCCACTGGTCGACAACAGCACTACCGTTCCCTGTCTGGTTTTTATATTTTGAACTATCCCCTCCACTCCCTCATAAGTGGCCGGTTCTCCGCCAATCACACAAAACAACCTCACTCCTCCTTCGTACAAAAAATCCGTTACTCTTTTCCACTCCTCAACCCTGATTTCTTCCTGTTTTAACCTTGCTTTTATTTCCCGAGATAATCCTGGATAAGGG
>Ga0247842_10002401_pt1 | contig 28007 bp, 27 predicted proteins | sample LaCruzMarch2015__3_FD_192411 | JGI IMG/M metagenome (GOLD analysis project Ga0247842, IMG submission 192411) | Freshwater microbial communities from meromictic Lake La Cruz, Castile-La Mancha, Spain - LaCruzMarch2015_19m | ecosystem: Environmental > Aquatic > Freshwater > Lake | place: Spain...
GGCCCGAACGTCACGTTCACTAACGACAAATACCCCAAAAGCCGGAATACCGGCTTCGCCTGCCTGCAAACCCGCATCGAAGATGGCGCCAGCATCGGCGGCGGCGCGGTGATCCTGCCGGGCCTCACCATCGGCGCCGCCGCTATGGTCGGCGCTGGCGCTGTGGTTACCCACTCGGTGCCCCCCGGGGCTACTGTGGTCGGCAACCCCGCTCGGACCATGCACCCAGCGCCACCCAGCAATGCTGGCAGCTCCGCATCCGCTCCCGGCCAGTCGGACCCCGCCGCGACCTGACTTGCCCCACCGTTCTACAAGGCAGAGCCCGCAACCGAACGTCTCACACGACCAGCAACCATGTCCATCGCCGACTGCAAGATTATCGACCTGCCCAAGATACAGGACCCCCGCGGCAACCTGACCTTCGTCGAGGGCGGCAACCACGTCCCCTTCGACATCCAGCGCGTCTATTACCTCTATGACGTGCCGGGCGGGGCCGAGCGGGGCGGGCATGCGCATAAGGGACTGCATCAGTTGATCATCGCCATGTCCGGCAGCTTCGATGTCATCCTTGACGACGGCAAAGACAAGACCCGTTTCCACCTCAATCGCTCCTACAACGGACTCTATCTCTGCCCAATGATCTGGCGCGAGTTGGACAACTTCTCCTCTGGCTCAGTCTGCATGGTCCTAGCCTCCAACCGCTACGACGAGGAGGACTATTATCGGGACTACGCCGCGTTCATGCGGGCGCGGTGGCAGGCGTGAGCGTCCCCTTCCTTGATCTGCACGCTGCCTATCTGGAACTGAAAGACGAACTGGATGCCGCCTACCGGCGCGTCATGGACTCCGGCTGGTACATCCTGGGCGAGGAAGTAGAGCGCTTCGAGGCCGAGTATGCCGCCTATTGTGAGGCCCGACACTGCGTCGGCGTCGGGAACGGACTCGATGCCCTGCACCTGACCCTGCGTGCCTACGGCATCGGCCCGGGCGACGAGGTCATCGTCCCTTCCAATACCTACATCGCCACCTGGCTTGCCGTCTCCCACGTCGGCGCCACGCCGGTGCCGGTGGAGGCGGACGAGCGCACCTACAACCTCGACACAGCCTGCATCGAGACCGCCATCACGTCTCGCACGCGCGCTCTGATGCCGGTGCACCTCTACGGGCAACCGGCCGACCTGGACCCGATCCTCGCACTGGCGCGGCGCTATGGGCTCAAGGTCATTGAGGATGCTGCACAGGCGCATGGCGCCCGCTACCAAGGCAAGCGCATTGGTGGTCATGGTGATGCGGTAGCCTGGAGCTTCTACCCCGGCAAAAACCTCGGCGCCCTGGGCGACAGCGGGGCCGTCACCACCAATGATCCGGAGCTAGCCGAGCGCCTGCGCGTCCTGCGCAACTACGGCTCGAGCGTTAAGTATGTCAATGAGGTACAAGGCTTCAACAGTCGGCTCGACCCGCTCCAGGCCGCCTTCCTGCGCGTCAAACTGCGGCATCTCGACACCTGGAACGCGCGCCGCACGGTGATCGCCGCCGCTTACCTCGACGGACTGGCGGACACCGACCTGATCCTGCCCCAGGTCCCCGACTGGGCCTCACCGGTGTGGCACCTGTTCGTCGTGCGCCACCCGCGACGCGACGCCCTGCAGCGCCGGTTGAACACGGCCGGCATCGGTACAGTCATTCACTACCCGATTCCACCGCACAAGCAAGCCGCCTATTTACGCGCCGGATTCCCGGCCGATGCCTACCCCCTGGCGTCGCGGCTGGCGGACGAGGTGTTGAGCTTGCCGATGGGGCCGCAGTTGGCGCGGGTTGATTGCGAGAAGGTGGTGGGAGGTTTTAAGTTTTAGGGTTTTGGTTTGAAGGGGCTTGGGATGGCGTATGGGTCATTTGAAGATCGAGAGGTATGGAAACGCGCTTGTGGGCTGGCGGTACAAGTTTATGAAGTATTGCACGAATGCCGCGATGATAGACTGAAGGATCAAATGACCCGCGCGGCGATTTCAATCGCCTCGAACAGCGCCGAAGGTGCCAAAAAAGACAGCAAAGCCGAATACGTGCGTTTTCTGCACATTGCAAAAGGCTCTGCTGCCGAACTAGGCACCCAAATGTACATCCCCCACCGCATCGGTATTACCAGAAAAGAACCCACCCAAACCATGACCATCGAACTCAAAGAAATCTCCAAATGCTCCACGCCTTAATCATCCACCTAAAACCAAAACCTAAAACCTAAAACCTAAAACTTATAACTTCCCTCCCCCTTGAACACCCAAACCCTGATCATCGAACCCGGCCTTGCCGAACGCCACTACTGGCGCGACCTCTGGCGCTACCGTGAGCTGTTCTACGTTCTGGCCTGGCGCGACGTCTCCGTGCGCTACAAGCAGACCATCATCGGTCTGGCTTGGGCGCTGTTGCAGCCCTTCTTCACCATGGTGATCTTCACCGTCGTCTTCGGTAAACTTGCGCGGCTGCCCACCGAGGGCGACGCCCCCTACGCCCTGCTGGTCTACGCCGGTCTGCTGCCGTGGCAATTCTTTTCCAGCGCCCTGTCGTCCGCGTCCAACAGCCTCATCGGCAACGCCAACCTCATCAGCAAGGTCTACTTTCCGCGCCTCATCGTCCCTACCGCCGCGGTAGTAACCTCGTTCATTGATTTTCTTATCAGCTTCGGCATTCTGATCCTGCTCATGCTCTGGTACCAATTCTGGCCCGGCTGGCAGATACTCACCTTGCCCTGCTTCGTTCTTATGGCTTTCCTCGCCAGTTTGGGACCGGGGCTGTGGATCACCGCGCTCAACGTCAAATACCGCGACTTCCGCTACGTCATCCCCTTCATCGTCTCCATGGGCCTCTATGTCTCTCCCGTGGGCTTCAGCTCCAGCGTCATCCCGGAACAATGGCGGCTGCTCTACGCCATCAACCCCATGGTGGGCGTCATCGACGGCTTTCGCTGGGCCATCCTCGGCGGCGAGGCGCATATCTACTGGCCTGGCTTCCTCCTGAGCTGGGGACTCATCGGCTTCTTCCTGTGGCTGGGCGTTCGCCAGTTTCGCAAGATGGAAAAGAGCTTCGCGGATCTCATCTGAACCATGTCCACCTTTGCCATCAAAGTCGAAAACCTCAGCAAGTCCTACCTGGTTGGCCACAATGCCGCCCGGACCGAACGCTATACGGCCTTGCGCGACGTCATCGCCCGCAACGCCCGCGACCTGGCGCGCAAGACCCGCGACATGATCCATGGCCGGGCCATCGTCCAGGGCGACTCGGTGGAGGAGTTCTGGGCCCTGAAGGATGTTTCCTTCGAGGTCCAGCAGGGTGAGACCCTCGGCATCATTGGCCGCAACGGTGCCGGGAAGTCCACCCTGCTCAAGGTCCTCAGCCGCATCACCGAGCCGACCAGGGGCCGCATCACCCTCAACGGCCGCGTTGCCAGCCTGCTGGAGGTCGGCACTGGCTTTCACCCCGAACTGAGCGGACGGGAGAACATCTTTCTCAACGGTGCCATCCTCGGCATGACGCGCGGCGAGATTCAGCGTAAGTTCGACGAGATCGTCGCCTTCGCCGAGGTTGAAAATTTCCTCGACACCCCCGTCAAGCGCTACTCCTCCGGCATGTATGTGCGCCTGGCCTTCGCCGTCGCGGCCCATCTGGAGCCGGAGATCCTGGTGGTGGACGAGGTACTGGCCGTCGGCGACGCCCAATTTCAAAGAAAGTGCCTTGGCAAAATGGACGAGGTGGCCCGGGAAGGGCGGACCGTTCTCTTCGTCAGCCACAACATGGCGGCGCTGCTCGGCCTCTGTTCACGCGCGATCCTCCTGGATCAGGGTGCCCAGATTCATGACGGTCCGGCCGATGACACCGTTCGCCACTATATCGAGATGGGCAAGACCGACCTCGGCGAGAAGATCTGGCCCGACGCGCAGAAGGCGCCCGGCACGGACAAAGTCCGATTGCATAGCGTCCGCTTGATTTCGGAAGCTGCGATTACCAGCGCTATCGAGATCGATAAGGAAGCCACGGTTGAAATCGAATTCTGGGCACAACGCGCTGGAGACTACATCTCAACCAGCATCCACCTGCTGAACTCCATGGGGGTCGTCGTGTTGGCAAGCGCCAATATGCATTCGGCCAACTTGGTCCGGGACGAGTGGTTTGGCAGACCCCACGAGCTTGGTCTGTATCGGACAAGCTGTACCATCCCGGCTAATTTCTTAAATGAAGGGCGCTACAGCATCAATGTCATCATCCTCACCGACATCATGAACGCTGAAGTATGCGAAAGAGAAATCCTCGCCTTTACCGTTCATGAAACCGGCGCCATGCGCAAAGAATACAGCGGAGCCTGGATCGGTGTCGTCCGACCCAAGCTGGCCTGGTCCACCGCGCTCATCAAGCCCGGCGTGGCTTGGTGACTCCATGAAAGCCGTCATCCTCGCCGGTGGCCTCGGGACCCGCATCTCCGAGGAAACCCACCTCCGCCCCAAGCCCATGATCGAGATCGGCGGTCGCCCGATACTTTGGCACATCATGAAGCTCTACTCCGCTCACGGCGTGAACGACTTCGTGATCTGCTGCGGCTACAAGGGCTATATCATCAAGGAATACTTTGCCAACTACTTCCTGCATATGTCCGACGTCACCTTCGACATGGCCACCAACCAGATGGAAGTCCACCAGCGCCATGCCGAGCCTTGGCGCGTCACTCTGGTGGATACCGGCGATGACACCCAAACCGGTGGCCGCCTCAAGCGCGTCGCGGCGTACGTCAAAGACGAGCCCGACTTCTGCTTCACCTATGGCGACGGCCTCAGCGATGTCGATATCGGCGCCCTGATCGACTTCCACCACCACCATGGCAAATGGGCGACCATCACGGCCGTCAGCCCACCCGGTCGCTACGGCGCCCTGCAACGCGACGGCGACCGGGTCACCGGCTTCACGGAGAAACCCCGGGGTGACGGCGGTCTGATCAACGGCGGCTTCTTCGTCCTCTCGCCGTCTTGCCTGGACCTGATCGAAGGCGACCACATGCCCTGGGAGACGGCGCCGATGTCGCAACTCGCGCAACAAGACCAACTCATGGCCTTCGAGCATCGCGGTTTCTGGCAACCCATGGACACCCTGCGCGAAAAGAACCTGCTCGAATCCCTGTGGGAAAGTGGCAAAGCACCCTGGAAGCGATGGGCCTAGCCACCATGTCCAACCCCAATCCATCATTCTGGGGCGGCAAACGGGTTCTGCTGACCGGCCACACCGGATTCAAAGGCAGTTGGCTCGCGTTCTGGCTGAACCGCCTCGGTGCCGAGATCACGGGTGTTTCCCTGGTCCCCGCCACGCAGCCGAATCTATACGAGCTGGCTAACGTAGAAGTTGGGATACAAAGCGTCATCCAGGACATCCGCGACCCGCAAGCCCTTGCGCGAATCGCTCGTCAGGCCAACCCCGACATCGTCCTCCATCTCGCCGCTCAGCCCTTGGTGCGCGCCAGCTACCGCGATCCCCTCGGCACCTTCTCCACCAACGTGCAAGGCACGGCGAATCTGCTGGACGCCCTGCGCGGGCTGGATGCACCGCGCGTCGTCATTGCCATCACCACCGACAAGGTCTACCGCAATCTCGAACAGGCATTCCCCTTTCGCGAAACCGACCCCCTCGGCGGACGTGACCCCTACAGCGCAAGCAAAGCCGCCGCAGAGCTGGTCGTCGACTGCTATCGTGACGCCTTTTTCAGTCAGAAGCCGGTCGCCGTCGCCTCTGCCCGCGCCGGCAACGTCATCGGTGGTGGCGACTGGTCGGAGGATCGCCTCATCCCGGATGCCGTGCGCGCCTGGAGTACACACCGGCCCCTCCAGGTCCGTCGCCCCGAGGCCATCCGCCCGTGGCAACATGTGCTCGAACCCCTCTCGGCCTACCTCCACCTGGCGGAACGGCTCTGGCACGATCCAGCGCTGGCGGGCGCCTATAATTTCGGTCCGCCGACGCACGAGGCCGCGTCCGTTCGTCAAGTCATCGAGCACGCTCGCATCGCCTATGGCCAAGGCGAAGTGATCTGGGGAGATGGCTCTGAAGGCCCGCACGAGGCCGGCTGGCTGACCCTCGAGACCAGTAAAGCGCGCACCCAACTGGGCATTGAGCCCCGCTGGACCTTGTCACAGGCGGTTGAGCGTACCCTACATTGGTACCGCGATCTCGCGGCAGGCACGTCAGCACAGGATCTCTGCCTGACAGATCTGAATGCCTATGCAACCTCTGGAAAAGAACGATGCACGCCGTAAAAGCCATCTACCGCAAAGGCCATATCCAACTGCTCTCTCCACTCCCGGCGGAGGAGAATGCCGAATTACTGGTCGTCGTGCTTGATCGCGTGGGTCGCACCGGCATACCCGCCGAAACGCTCCGGCCAACCGCCCCAACCTCGGAAGACGAGTTTCACGCCTTGGGCATGGCCAGCTTCGTCGACAACGACGACGACCACAACGTCGACTGGGAAGAGGTCTTTGATGACAAGGCTAGGTGATCTCGTCCTGCTGGATTTTCCCTACACCAACCGTGCGGGCAGCAAGGTGCGGCCCGGCGTCGTGATTGCAGTGGGTGGCGAGCGTTTCGGGAGCGATTTGCAGATCGCGTACGTCACCTCGGAGGTCGATTCCTATATCTACGATCCACAGGCGGTCTCTATCCGTCAGGACGATCTTGCCGAAGGACGCCTCAAGCTCGACAGCGTAGCCCGTGTCGATAAGGTCATCACCGTTCATCAGAGCCAATGCCGCAAGGTCGCCCGACTCACCAGCACCAAGCGGGACGAGCTCCTGCGCAAGGCCACCGCCCATCGCGTCACCCAGTACGCCAGCCATCAGTTCGCACCGAGCGTTTTTCAGCCTGGGGTCACCCCCATTCCCGCCGCCGGCAAGGTCCTGGACGCCGCCGAGATCCAACACATGGTCGAAGCCGCCCTTGATGGCTGGCTCACCACCGGTCGCTTCAACGACGCCTTCGAGGACCGGCTGGCCAAATTCCTCGGCGTCAAGCATCTGATCACCGTCAACTCCGGCTCGTCCGCCAACCTCATCGCTTTCAGCACCCTCACCAGCCCTAAGCTCGGCGAGCGTGCCATCAAGCCGGGGGACGAGGTCATCGGCGTCGCGGCGGGGTTCCCGACCACCGTCAACCCCATCCTGCAGGTCGGCGCCGTGCCGGTCTTCGTGGATGTCGAACTCGGCACCTACAACATCGACGTTAGCCGCCTCGAAGAAGCCATCGGCCCCCGCACCAAGGCCATCATGCTGGCGCATACCCTGGGCAACCCCTTCAACCTCGGGGTCGTCACCGCGTTGTGCAAACAGCACAACCTCTGGCTCATTGAAGACTGCTGCGACGCCCTAGGCTCTACCTATAACGGCCAACTGGTCGGCACCTTCGGGGACATCGGCACCCTAAGTTTCTACCCAGCCCACCACATCACCATGGGCGAAGGGGGTGCCGTCTTCACTAACAACGGCCTCCTCAAGCCCATCGCCGAGTCCTTCCGCGACTGGGGCCGCGACTGCTTCTGCGCGCCCGGCAAGGACAACACCTGCAAGAAACGCTTCAACTGGCAGCTTGGCAGCCTGCCCGAGGGATACGACCACAAATACACCTATTCCCACGCCGGCTACAATCTCAAGATCACCGACATGCAGGCCGCCTGCGGGCTGGCGCAACTCGACAAGGTCGATGACTTCATCGCCCGGCGTAGGGCCAACTTCGCCTATCTCAGGGAGCAATTGAAGGGATGCGAGGAACATCTCATCCTGCCGGAAGCCACCCCGCACAGCGATCCCTCTTGGTTTGGCTTCCCCATCACCCTGCGCCCCGCTTCGTCCATCTCCCGCCTCGACCTGATACGCCACCTTGACGCCCACAAGATCGGCACTCGGCTCCTGTTCGGGGGGAACCTGACCCGCCAGCCCTATTTCCAGGATCGGCACTACCGCGTGGTCGGCAACCTGACCAACACCGATATCGTGATGCACCAGACCTTCTGGATCGGGGTCTACCCCGGCCTGACCCTGGATGCTCTGGAGTTTGCGGCATCAAGAATTGCGGATTCATTCGCCCAGAAATAATTTCACGGTTCCTACTATGACTTATCCTGCCGTCTTCAACTATCAAAAGGCCGTTAAAGCAAATTTCAATTTTCTTAAGGCGGCTCGTAACGCCCAGGAAATCTACCTGCGCGCCATTCCGATTGAAGACGAGGGATTCCTTTTGCCGGTCTGCGATGCCCATCGCCATGATGAGGCATTAATAGAAAAACTGACCGAGTGGCGGAACCGACATGTCGAGGCTTACCCCACCCAGTTCACCGCTACACCGGAAAGTACATCTCGTTGGCTTACTGAACGCTTGCTCGCTGTACCAGATCGCATGCTCTTTTTAGTCACTGATTGGCTGGGTACGGTAATCGGGCATATCGGCTTTAATGGCTGCATCAACGAGGATTGCCTCTTTGAGATCGACAATGTGGTCCGCGGTGTAGAAGACGGACCAAAAGGGCTCTTCTCGAAGTCGATGTTCGTCTTGGTAGAGTGGGCACGGAAGAGTCTTAACGTCAACGGGTTTTTTCTGCGCGTCATGGATGATAACGCTCACGCGATTAACTTTTATGAACGCAATGGATTTGTGACCGAGCGCCGTATCCCTCTCGTCAGAGAACAGCGTTCCGAAATGATCAGCTATCGGGAAGCCGCGAGCGGTGAGCCAGTCGCCAAATACTTTCTGCGCATGATTTGGGCGCCGGAGAGTACGGGACTGGGTCAGGCCATGATTCTAACCGCAGGGCCATCAGTGACCGAACGTGAAGGGGTTTACGCCTATGATGCGGCACTCCACGGCTGGAACCGAAACTGGTCAGGTTATTTGTCTCGGTTCGAGCGGCAATTTGCTGAATATGTTAGCGTGAAGTACGCGCTTGCAACCTCTAGTTGCACTGGGGCCTTGCAGATTGCCTTGATGGCACTGGATATTGGGCCAGGTGATGAGGTTATTGTCCCTGACCTCACATGGGTTGCGACCGCGAATGCGGTGCGGTACGTGGGCGCAACCCCAGTGTTCGCAGATATCGAGTTGGATACCTGGAATCTTGATGTCAATTCCGTTGAGCAACTCATCACGGATAAAACCAAGGCAATCATGCCGGTACACATGTATGGGCATCCAGCCCGCATGACTGGATTGGTGAGTCTGGCTCAACGCCACAACCTTAAAATCGTGGAAGATGCCGCCCCGGCGATTGGCGCGGAATGGCAGGGTCAGCGTTGCGGCTCATTTGGAGATTTCGCTGGTTTTAGTTTTCAAGGGGCCAAATTGTTAGTGACGGGCGAGGGTGGCATGCTGGTCACCGATAATGAGGCCCTCTATCAAAAGGCCCTGAAAATCTGGGATCAGGGTCGCAACCCGGCACGGGCATTTTGGATCGATGCGGATGGCGTAAAATTCAAGATGTCCAATATTCAAGCAGCGATTGGATTGGCTCAACTGGAAAGGAGCGATGAGCTGATTGAAATGAAACGTCGCATCTTTTCGTGGTATCAGGACGGACTTGCGGATCTTCCTCATATCACACTCAACGGCGAGGTAGCGGGTGCGCGAAGCATTTATTGGATGAGCAGCCTTAGACTGGACGAAGCTGCTTCAGTGACAAGAGATGGCCTGATGGAAATTCTAAAGCAGTATAACATCGATAGCCGCCCCGTCTTCCCCGCTATCAGTCAGTACCCAGTTTGGACGCTACGCCAGGCATCTCAACCCGTGGCCCTGAGAGTAGGCGCGCAGGCATTGAATCTACCAAGTGGTGTTTGCTTAAAGAAAGCCGAGGCCGATTACATCTGTCGTATAATTCGTCAGGCGTTCTAGCTCAGAAGTTATGGATATGGCGATCAATTGCAATATGTCGATGACTTCCAGCATCACAACCGTCATCTCGATGTCGCTTCGCCCTGCCTTGATTTCGATGTTTACGAGCCGGAAAAACTGCCGCTCCAAAAGTTTCTCCCCCTCATGGCTAAAGGCGCCGTGGTAGCTTTCAACGAATTGAATTGCGAAAACTTCCCTGATAAAGCCGTAGCCGTCTCCGAAATCACGGGTATCGATAAATTCAGACTGAAGCGATTTCCTTTCGAGCCTTGGATTTCATACCTGGCGTTATAGAGCAAGCAACAGCATGGCGAGCGGTGAGTTAGCTAATATCATTCGGCGTACTGCGATAAAGATGGTGCATGACGCCAAAGCATCGCATATAGGGAGCGCGCTGGCCATATCGGATATCACCGCCGTGTTATACGACCGCATCTTACGCCGCGAGGTCGGTTGTAACTGTGGTCATGAGCGTGATCGTTTTATTCTCAGCAAAGGACATGCCTGTGTTGCTGTTTATGCTGCACTTGCCGAAGTCGGCATCATCCCGAAAGATCAGCTCTCCACATACGGCCAGGATCATTCGGTCATGATGAACCACATCAGCCACAAAGTTCCGGGGGTCGAGTTCTCGACCGGCTCTCTCGGCCACGGGCTGCCCTTCGGTGTCGGCAAGGCCATCGCGGCCAAGCGCCAGGGCGCGGACTGGCGCACCTTAGTGCTGATGAGCGACGGTGAACTCGACGAGGGCAGCAACTGGGAAGCGATGATGTTCGCGGCCCATCATGAGCTTGATAACCTGATCGCCATCATTGATTACAACAAGCTGCAAAGCCTCACAACCGTTGCGCAAACGCTCGGGCTTGAGCCATTGGCCGACAAGTTTAAGGCCTTTGGCTGGTCAGTTCGTGAGGTCGACGGACATGATCATGTCGCATTGGAGCAAACGCTTGGCAGCGTCCCCTGGCAGATAGGCAAGCCCTCGATCCTGATCGCGCATACGGTCAAGGGCAAAGGCGTGAGCTTCATGGAGAACAAGGTGGAGTGGCACTATCGCAGCCCGAATGACGCCGAACTCGCACAAGCGCTGGCCGAGCTTCAAGAGGCAGGTTGAAATGCGTAATGCCTTCATCGACGAACTGGTCGCGCATGCCGAGGTGCAGTCGAGTATCGCGCTGGTCGTCGGCGACCTCGGTTACTCGGTTATCGAGCCTTTCGCCGACCGGTTCCCTGAGCGCTTCATCAACGCCGGGGTTGCCGAGCAAAACATGATGGGGCTCGCCGCCGGGATGGCCTCCGAAGGCTATCACGTCTTCGTCTACTCCATCGGCAACTTCCCGACCTTCCGCTGCGCCGAGCAGGTTCGCAACGACGTCGACTACCACCAGCTACCAGTCACCATCGTCGCGGTCGGCGGTGGGCTCGCCTACGGCCCCCTCGGTTACTCGCACCACACCGTCCAGGACTACGCACTGATGCGCAGCTTGCCCCACATGCTCATCGCCGCGCCCGGCGACCCCATGGAAGTGCGCGCCTGCATGCGCTATCTCATCCGCCACCCGCAGCCCTCCTACCTGCGACTCGCCAAGGCCGGCGAGCCCTGCTACCACGTGGAGGTCCCCGAGATTACCCCCGGGCAGTGGACCGCTGTTGGCAAGAGGCCGGCGGCAGCAACGGGCGAAGACATCCTCCTGACCACCGGCGCGGGCCTTGGGATCGCAATGCAGTGGCAGCAGGCGGGCCATTATGCCAGTCATCGCATCACTACCCTCCCACTCTGGAGCCAAGCCGCCAAGGCCCGTCAACCCCAGCAGGTCGGAGCCGCGCGCCAAGTCGTGAGCGTCGAAGACCACCTGATCGACGGCGGTTTCGGCTCCTGGCTGCTGGAGGCCGTGATCAACGAAGGCGGCTTGAGCGAGCGGGTCCGTATTCGCGGGCTCAAGCCGGAGGTTTGTGGGATGGTGGGGTCCCAGGCGACGTTAAACGCGGTGGGTGGGTTGGAACCAGCTCAGCCTGGGCGGCAGATTCCACCGCAATGACCGTGCTTTTCCACTTGACAGGAATCATTACCCCATGTGAGGCGGCCAATACAGCATCAAGCGTTTTCGTGGGACCGCCTCTCTCGAATGGAGTCAAATAGCGAGTTTCTGCTGTCTCATCGGCGCTGGCGATGCTGAAAATTCCACCCTGCCTGACGCCGTTTATGCAATACTCTCATCGCACTGATTCAGCTTTAACGAACCTGATTTCCTGTATGCCGACACCATCGAAGCCATCGCCATTGATGTGACGGTAGGCGAGTTGTCCAATGCCGTGAAGCCCGACCACGACTTCGGGCTCCATGTGCGCGGGCGGTCGAACGATGGCACCCTCTGGGATGTGCTAGAAGGAGGTGACGAAGACCTCCTAACCGTCCGCCTTTCGGTGGATGCCACCACCGAAACTGTGTGGCAACTGGTCTGTGATCGGATTGATGATGCCCGCAGCTTAGATCGACAACTGCAGCGAATCAGCTAAGCAAGCGTCGCAAGGTGATTCTCTATCGAGGAGCTTTTTAAACTATATATGAAACAGTTAATCCTAAGGTTGTTGACTCGCATTATCTGCTGGCTACCAGAAAAACAGGCCATCGCTTTACTCGATGCACTTTGCGCTATTCGTCCTTCTTTGGTTCTTCCACTGATTCTGCGGTTGCCCCGCCATGCCATTGTGACCAAGGCTTGGAAATACGCTGGTTTCTACGCAATCCTAACGGACGACCAACTTGATAAGTTCGAATATCGCGTTATCGATCCTGAACGGATTGAGACAGTACCGTTCCCTTATGTCACCGGTTTATCGACAGGAGGAAATTACGCTATATTAAAGCCCAAGACGGCAATATACAGATTCACTGATGTGGTGTTCCATCCCTTGTCAGACGCGCTAAGAGTTGGTGACAAGGTATATTGGGAAAAGTCATCGAGAATCCAGTTTGCGAAAGCGATACCAATGGATCGCGATCTGCTCGCCTACGACAAGGAACATCGTTCACTGTTCTTGCGGAATTACCCTCGAACTCAGAAAATTAAAAATGGGTTTAGCGTAACAGGGGTGAATATTAACAGCTGGGGTCATTTTATTGGTAACTTTTTTCCTAAATTGATCGCGCTGAAGTCGATTAACGACATGGAACTTGTTGTTCTGTTGCCCACCAATGTTGATGAACACATTAGAAGCCTGGTGGAAACATGCGTGGCACGACTTGGCCCGTACAAGGTTCTGTATCTGGACCCTGATGTGCCGGTTGTATGTGAATCGTTATATTATTGCGGCTCCCCGAGTTATCTCGCGGATCATGCGAATTATTTGCATCCCGCCGATATTCATATCAGTCAATATTCAATCAGGGCACTTCATGAACTGGTCGGGCTGACTCGTATCGAAAACAGGTCCTTAGGGACCCGTAAGATTTTTATTGGTCGCACCGGCCCCAGAAATTTAATTAACTACCCGGAGGTCGAGGCCTTCTTTATCGAGTTGGGCTTCGAAGTTATTTATCCACACCTCTTGACGTTACGTGAAAAAATTTCGGCATTCGAAGAAGCAACACACATTGCTGGTCCACTCTCAAGCGGTTTTGCAAATAGCATTTTCAGTCGACCAGGAACGAAGATATTTGCCTTTATCAATTTCGCTAGGAGTTTGGACTTGTACTTCGCTCCGTTCACTTTGGACCCCTTTTTCATGAAGACGTTTTTTGTCAGTGGTGACGAATCTTGCACGTCCGATATTCATAATTCATACCGGGTCTCCCTCGACAAAATCCGGGCAGGTCTCGCTGAAACGGAATTCCTTAGTTGAAGATCCTCACTGGTGCGTACGGGCTTTTCTCTAATATTTCGATTTGGTCAAGAATCAAATGCAACACCTGTACTTTTTGAGAGTTGCAATATCTAATGTATTTTAAAGCGGTTCTGACAAGTTGCCTTTATTGGATACTTGATAATAATCAATTTATGGGGAAAATTTTATTAATCATTCTCGAAAATATTAAACCGAGTTGGCGTTATAAAGCATTAGTGCCTTACGTTTGGATGGATCAAGAAACCATTGCGAAATCTCGTTTACTTATGAGTGGTTTTGAAACCTCAGTATTCGCACCATGTTTCTTGGGGGATCCAAAGTTACGATCAACTGTCCAGCTAAGTGAACTCCGCTACAGGCAATTTCTGTCAGCCAAAGTGAGCGCACGTGGATCTAATGTTTTTTGTTTTCGTGCGAATCGAATTGTTATTGAACGGGTTGTCGGGGTTGATCCCGAATCGGTTTCATATGCAACCGGGTTGGTACTTTGGCAGGGTAAGCGAAATGCCTTGATTAATACACCGGCTCACGATGATTGCATAGAAAAAGGTATTTTCCTGAGTGGAAATGGATCGTGGAACTATTATCACTGGCTAATTGAAATACTCCCAAAATGTCAGTTAATAGAGGCTTTGCCGTCGCCACTAAAGGATTATCCATTGCTCGTGAGCGAGGACGTTATAAATATTGCCTCTTTTATTACTACGTTGGATCGCATTATGCCGCATCATAGTCGCGTCATCATGCGTAATGATCAAATTTATTGTGTGGACGATCTGGTATGGATAGATACTCCAAACAATTTGCCATTTAACATGAAAGGGAACAACATTTTTAAGACCGATCATTGTAGAATCAGGTCTGAGACTATAGCATGGCTTAGGGATTCTCTTATGTATTCAGCAGCACCTAGGCCACCCACATCCGCAAATCGGATCTTCTTAAAAAGAAAAACGATTCGTCGACTCTATAATCAAGACGAGGTTGAGGTCTTCCTGCAAAAGTACGGCTTTGCTTCTGTTGATATGGAAGAATTGTCATTCGATGAGCAGGTGGCGGTATTCAGCGGTGCAAAGTGGATTGTCGGACCTACCGGCGCGGCATGGACAAATCTTGTTTTCGCGCAGTCGAATGCTATCGCATTATGTTGGATGGCAAGTGGTTATGGTGATTTTTCCGCCTTCTCAACCCTTGCTGGCATAGTTGGGGTTAATATGAATTATATTACTTACGATGTAAAGATTGATTCTACCGGGGGGCTCTATAGTTCTAACTATGCGATGAAAGTTGAAAAAATAAAGAATGCCTTACATGATCTAGGTCTAGATCCGATTAATTGAACTTGCAAACAAGCAGCTACGAATAAGTCTTGGAGACATCTGCATGACCAGGGCCTTGATCATAAGACGAGCCACGTTGCGAGTCTCGGAGTCGTCGGTCCGCCAAGTGGATCCTATAGATCAAGAATTTATCTCGGCATCTCCGGTAGGAACATCACGGTTAGCGGCAGCGATGGCCAAGGCCCCCACGACGGTCCTTGGTCCCCTCCCGGGTCAACCTCTCTGGTGGCTTATAGTCCATTCGACCGCGATGTGCTTCGTCGGGATCCACATATTTTTCGGATTGTAGAATGACTGACCAAGACCGCCCATTGGTAACATTTGCCCTGTTCGCTTACAACCAGGAGCGATTTATCCGCGAGGCAGTGGAGGGAGCCTTGACGCAAGATGATTCTCCGTTGGAGATCATTTTGTCGGATGATTGCTCGAATGATAGTACATTCGAAATGATAAAAGACGTCGCAGAAACATACTCAGGTACTCATCGGGTTTTAGTTAATAGGAATGCGGTCAATCTGGGAATCGGAGGACATGTAAGAAACCTAGGTGCGATATCAAATGGAAAAATATAGTCACGGGCTTGAACAGGATGTTTCCGTCATTGACCTTATCGGACGATGCGATATAGTAAGTATACCTATCGTCGTCGTCGCCTTCCTTGCCGCGCGCCTGCTGCCATTATGGTCAGCGACCGTCGTCGGAAGTGTGGCAACCATCGCGGCAACAATGCTGTGCCTACGGGGGCTGGTGCAGCGCATCGGGGCGGGACATCGTATCGTGCGGATGGCTTGCCGGGTGCCGGGGGGCGGCTCACCTGTGGCTGATAAATCCATTGAACGACGCGACGCGTTTCGTCCCGATTTGCCTCTTAACCGGATAGAAGAATGACCGAGCATGACCGCCCGTTAGTGACCATTGCGCTGTTCGCGTACAACCAGGAGCGCTTTATCCGCGAAGCGGTGGAAGGGGTGCTGGGGCAGGATTATGAGCCGCTAGAGATAATTTTGTCTGATGACTGCTCAGCAGACGAAACTTTTGCAATTATCAAGAACATGGTCAAAGAGTATGCCGGATCTAATAAGGTTATCCTGAACAGAAATGAAAATAATCTCGGAATTTGTCCTCATGTTAGCAAAATCATGTCTATTGCAAGCGGGGATTTGATAATCGTAGCTTCAGGTGACGACATTTCTTTGCCAGGTCGTACATCGACGCTTGTGGAAAGTTGGCTTAGCTCGAACCGTGAACCTGATCTTCTCTGTTCGGATTATTTCTTGATCAATGAATCAGGAGCGATGCTGCGCGTTGGTAAAGGGTGTAAGCTAGAAAATATGACTCCAGTAAGAATTGCTGAACACGGATTCTCCGTTCTCGGCGCTACTGCGGCGTGGACAAAATCTCTCTGGCTAAGGTTTCCTGAAATCCCAGCTCCTGTCGTACACGAAGATCAAATTATGTCATTCCGAGCAGCTATGGCTGGAGGAATCAAGTACATTGAGATGCCACTTGTACGGTATCGGTATGAGGTAAGCACTTGGATTGCTCGCGGACGAACTATGGATCCAAGTGAAATGCAGGCACGAACCGCAAAAATTAGTTACAATCAAATGCTTGTCTCGATCGTACAACTGACGGACGCGGTATGTGGAAAGCGGTTAGATTTACTTCCACTTATAAACTCGCGATTTAATATGCACCGTATGGTTTTTATGATTTATGGTGGGCAGCTAAATTTCGCCAGCGCCGTCTTGCAAAGTATCAGGCACGGGACTGTTGAGAAACGCCTTCTCAAAGCACTCGTTCAGGCTTACTTTCCATGGCTTCATGGATATATCCTGCGGGCCCGTAACAAATTCGCTCATATTGGTAAACGGATGAAGCCACAAGAAATGAACGAGCGGTAAACACCGTTCCGATCAGCGAACCGATCGGCAATCGTGGTCATTGCTCGACTGACACGGGCATTCCTTGGTGCATTCGTCCCGCCGTGGGCGTCGGCAAATCACCTGACATGAGCCGCCGCCATCGTTAGGCTTGGGTGGTGGGCGGTCACGGCAGGAGCGACGATCCACGATGGGAACTGAAGCACCCGCCGTTGTGTTCGCCGAACCGGTCAGCTTTTCAGCGGCGGTAACATGGCATTTAGATATCGATGGGTACGGCGCAAGTGCGGGGTCAACACGACGAAAAGAAGGGGCGCGGGGCAACCTGATGTTCGGGGGTTGACGAGCGACCTATTGCGAAGAGATAGTTCGCCATGCCCAAGATAAACTTTGTGCTCTACAACGGCTTGCCCGAGGACAGCCGGGCACGAGCGACGGAGCTTACCAGGCTGCGCGAGCTGGCCTGGGATCAAGGGCGTGTAGAATGCAAGGCGCATATGTGGGTGTGGCCGGCCTACTGTGCTCTGAAGCACACTATATCGAACGTTAACGTTGAGTTGTCGGTCGCTCCGAGGCCTGACGCGGTAAACTTTATCGCAGCCAACGGGCTTAGAAAAGTTCACGGATTTCATCCAGGTCGGTTTTTCACAGTCGCGCTGCGTGCCGATGGGCGCCCCTTTCCCTATGCACATTTTGAGGTCGTTCAGAACCGGCATTCGGAAGGGGCGAATCGGATTTATATTCCACATTTGCCTCAGCCTGGCTTGGTTCCCCGCGACAGATCCAGGTCGCGTGTTACCCGTGTGGCATTTGCCGGAGAATCCGGAAACCTCTTCCGTAACATTGCCGAGTTGATCCCGCTATTTCGGGACATAGGGCTTGATTTCGCTCTTAAAGGTCCCGGCGACTGGCACGATCTATCGGACGTCGATCTCCTGCTAGGGATACGCTCTCTGGATCGGCAGCGGCATCACAGCAAGCCGCCGACAAAGCTCTTCAACGCCTGGCATGCGGATATTCCGTTTATTGCCGGGTTTGACTCGGCATACGAGCAATGCGGGTTACCCGGCCATGACTATGTTAGGGTGTCTAACCTGTCCGAGTTGAAATTGGCGATCCAAAGGCTCGCCAATGACCAAGATCTGTATCGATCGATTGTCGAGAACGGCAAAGTCTCACGGGCACGCTACACGGTCGAAATAATTGGACATACGTGGGCCGAAGTGATCGATCAAGCAATCTTGCCAGCTTATTGGAGATGGAGATCAGGTTTTGCCGGCACCCGAATTGCTGATCTCGGTAGAAGAGGGGCTTTTCGCGTGTTGGAATCCAAGGCACTATGTTTTTTTCCTCGGGCTTTATTTAGACTGTCCCGGTGAGGCTGAGCTGACGCTGTTTGGTCTTTGAATAAATGATACCGAAGGAACAATTCCCGGTTGTCATCAGGAGCCAAGCCCTTGGCGCTTGGTAACGCTAAGAACATTGTATGCAGATGCAGACCGATAAGCTAAGGCATCGCTGCCATCGTTGTGGTTTACGCTCGGTGAGGACACCTCGCGGCTGTCGCACGGAGATCAAGGTCTCTACGGCTTTCAGTCTCGCAGCCTTTGCGAAGGCGACCGTTAGGGCCTTTACAGGGCGAAGGGATTTTCCTTCCTGTGCAATCTACCGCTGAGACTGGCTACACATACACCATCGCCCGTACTATCACTTGGAGTAATCCGGTCCATGGTAAAGATTAACATTCTGGGTGATTTTTTTGCAGGCACTGCATTGACCGAAAGATATTTGTCGCAGGGTATTGAGGCTTTATTACATAAGGATTTTTCCGGCCTCCTTCGTGAGGCAGATTTGAACATACTTAATCTCGAGTCACCTTTAACCACGTCATCTAGGGCGGCAAAAAAAGCAGGGCCTGTCCTAAAGGGAGACAGGCGAATTTTGCACGCGCTTTCCGAAAGCAACTTCCATCTTGCCACGCTAGCGAACAATCACATGATGGATTTCGGCATTTCGGGTTTGGAAGACACAGTACGGGGTCTAGATAGTCATGGAATCGCCTATGTGGGGGCGAGCCTGTGTCCAAGAACGGACGGTCATGTTTTCCAAGGCCATGCAAAGGGTATCAAGGTTTCGATTATAAACGTAGCGGAGCAGGAATTCGGGATTGTAGGCGACGGTGAGACGGGGGTTGCGAAAGAGGATATTGGGTCAATATTTTATTGGTTAGCTGAGGAGAGGACGCGATCGGATGCCGTTGTGCTGGTCATACATGGCGGCTCGGAGCTTTATCCGCTTCCCTCGCCCGATCGGTTCCGGCGCGCTCGGCTATATGTGGACTATGGGGCGGATGCTGTAGTTTTTCATCACACGCATGTGGTTAGCGCATTCGAAAAATATAATGGCAAGCCAATCTTTTATGGGTTGGGCAATTTTCTATTTGAGAAGGCGGGTGCGGCGAAGTCCTGGAATACTGGAATGATGGCACAGTTGGTAATCAATAAGCGCGACGATACTGTCACCGGGGAGCCCGTTTTTTTTCGGTATGAGAACGGTTGCGGTGTGAGCGCTTTGGATGGTTACGAATTAGATCATATTCGTGAACATGTCGATAGTTTGAATCATACTATGGGGGATGTCGGCCGGTTGCGGGACTCATGGAAGGACTTTTGTATGGAGCGGAGGCTTGGGGCCTTGAGATTAAGTAACCTCGTTCCGCGATGGCAGGGGTTTTTGCTTAGGCAGGGAATTCTAAAGCGGCCGATCTTTCATGAAAAGTCGCTCTTGGGTGGATTGAATGTCCTGAGGTGCGCCGCACACAGGGAGGTAGCAACGACAGTCTTCGAAGAGGAAGCAAGGGCTAGGTTCAAAACTCTTGTATAATGAGGGTATGGGAGGAAGGGGGCAGTGATGACGCGTGCTTGCTAGCGTGTTGGCGTTACGGAAGCGCTGAAGTATTCATATGCCGGCGACTCCTTTCAGAAATAGCAGGCTTGCGCGGCGCCAAGCGAAAACGAAATCCCGAAGTAATCTGCGATCCCCTAAGGTAATAATGTATATAGTCTGGTTAATTAAGGATGGGGGCGACTGCGATCACCAATCTGTCAGACAGTTAAGTTTTCACGACGGGTTCGCTTGTTGTAGACGCTCATGGTTGGTATCTGAGTTTCGCGTCGACATGGTGAGTCATGTGTCGCTGCGCGTAGTCGGACAGGAAGATCCCCGCGGCGGCGAGGCGCTCACGCTCACACTGGGCGTCAGGCTAGATAGATCCTCCCAGTGCTCCGGAGGGTCCTGGATCGAGATCCAGATTGATCCAGGCAAGGATCGGGTGCATGTGATGCGCGATCCGGCGGGCTTGATGACGGCATTTTTCGCACGGATTGCCGGCGGGTATCTTATCAGCGACAGCGTGCCGGCACTGCTCGAATGCAACGCTATTTCGCGAGCGGTGGATTTCGAGGCTTTGAACGAGTACTGGTTTCTTGATTTCTGCATCGCACCGAGGACCATTTGGTCGGACATAAGGGCTGTACCCAACGGGCACCGGGCTGAGCTTCCTTTGCATTCCGGACGGGAGGCTGTCTACGAGCAATGCTGGATTCCCGGACTTAGCGCAGCCGAGCAGGCCCCGCTGCCGGCGGCGAGTGCTCCCGCGGCCCTGCGGAAAGTAATACTGGAGGAAACTGAGCTTGCGATGACCGCGGCTCCTAATGGCTTTGTCAATCTTTTGAGTGGGGGCATCGACTCTTCCGTGGTCCTGGCTGCTTGCCACGTTCTTGGCCGTCATCCCGATTATGCCATCACGTTCAAGGGAAATGGGGATGCCGACGAATCCGGCCTGGCGGCGGTTACTGCCGATCGTCTAGGTGTCCAGCTGGAGATCGCACGGGCGGATGCCAGCGATCTAGTCACTGACGCTCGCGAGGTCACACGCATCTGGGGCCAGCCATATGCCCATGGCTCGGTACATGCCATGCAGCAACTCCTCAAGCATGTCCCGACGGGGGGCATACTGCTTACTGGGGATGGCGGCGGGGAGGCCTTTGTGGGATTGCCCCCCCGACTATCGGTCTGGCGGTGGGGCGCAGCCTCGATCTTTCACGTGATGAACTCACTTCCCTATGGCTTAAGACGGAACCTGTATGAGCGTTTCGCCACGCGCTTGTTCTGGGGTCGGGCGTTTTCTTACGCTCTAGAACTGCACGCGGCTCGGGATGAGGGGGAGAGGGAGGTGCGGAAAACACCGTTGGCGCAATGGGAGACCGAGGTGGTGGTGCGGCCCGAGAATCTGCGCCTTTTCTCGAAGGACCGGCTCGCTGAGGTACTGGCCGCGCTCACCGAAAAGTCTGCGCTGCCCAGCGAATCGTTGTTTGCTCGAAGTCTGATCTTTTGGTGGGGCTGTGAAGGGGTTTACGCAAAAACCTGGCGTTTGTTGGACGCTCAGGGTGTGAACGGCCTGGGTCCGCTGACCTCTCCTGGTTTTTTCGATACAGTGAAGCGAATTCCGCTTACCCAGCGGGGCACACGGAAACAGGCGTTGCGCGACGCATTCGCGGATGTCTTGCCTCCTGAAGTGGTGAATGCGCCCAAGAGAGGATTGACGCCATTGAACCGCCAGCTATTGGCGCAAGAGGCCGATGCCGGCATCGCGTGGATTACCGACGGCGGCAGCGTGGCCTGGGACGCATTGTTCGATCGCGACACGGTAGCGGCATTCTGGAAGGCACACCGGGACGGCAAAGTGTACCGGAGCAACCTTTTGTACAAGGCGATCATCTTTCGCGCGTGGTGCGACCAATGGCAACCAGAGATCTCGGGAAAGCGTCTTTGACTAAGGTGACGGTCGCCATGCTTGGCGCCCGCAGGCACTACGCCGTGCCGCGCCTGCTTCACGAGGCTGGCTTGCTGGAGCGGTTTTTTACCGACAGCTACAGCGGCAACAAGCCCTGGCTGGACCGCGCCCTGAAGAGTGTCCCGCAGCGGATGCGGCCGCAGGGTCTTCAACGCTGGCTTGGCCGCCGCGATGCTGTGCTGTCGCCGCATAAAGTGATCAGCTTTGAGACCTTAGGGCTCGGGTATGCTTGGGCGCGACATCGTGCACGCGGCGAGGATGAATTGGAGAGGGTGTACCAAAATGCTGCTGTTCAGTTTGCCGAACGCATCGGGTCTGTAGGTTTTGGCAATGCCTCTCAGGTATGGGGGTTTAACGGTGCGGCATTTGAGCTGTTCAAGACGGCCAAGCGACAAGGGCTGCGCTGCATTCTGGAACAGACGAGCAATCCCAAGCCGATCGAGCGAACATTGATCCAAGAGGAGTACGCACGCTGGCCTGATTGGGCGTTATCCGCCCCCGGCATGCGCCAAGGCGTGTTGTTGGAGGAACGTGAGCGACAGGAGTGGCAGCTCGCAGACTGCATCGTGGGGGGCTCGGAATTTGTTGCGGGCGGACTGAGGCAATGCGGCGTACCGGAGGGTAAAATCCGGGTCGTACCTTATGGAGTCGATCCGACCCGTTTTGCACTTAATACCCCGCTGACGCAGAAGCAGCGCAGCGGCCCGTTGCGCGTTCTGTTTGTTGGTCGGGTATCCGTCATGAAGGGGACACCTGACCTGCTTCACGCCCTGGCGCTACTGGGGCCGAATTGGGTCCACGCCCGTCTGATCGGTGGGGTTGACCTCGATAACCGAAAACTTCAGGCGTTTAGCAAAGTCGCCGAGATCGTTGGGTACGTCCCACGCACGGAGTTGGGAGCACATTATCGGTGGGCAGAGGTGTTTTGCTTTCCTTCCTTGACCGAGGGCTCAGCTACTGTCACCTACGAGGCACTGATGTCCGGTGTGCCAGTGGTCGCCACACCCAACGCCGGCGCCCCGGTGCGCGATGGCGTCGATGGCGTCCTCGTCCCGATCCGCGATCCGCAGGCCCTGGCCAATGCCCTGCAGCGCTACCTGGATGAACCGGATCTACTCTTAGCGCATCAAGCGGCGGCCGCGCAAGATCGGCACCGCCTCGGGCTCGACGCCTACCGCGTGAATCTGGTTGGCGTGGTGCTCGGGCTCGCCGCGTGCGCATGACCTCCGGTTCGGTTCGGCTGATCTGACCGCGCCAGAATGAGTGAATTTCTGCTCGGTATCCTGATCGTCTGTTGCCTGCTGATCCTGTCCTGGGGTCTGAAGCGCCGCTCGCGTATGATCCAGTACCCATTTCTGGTCGCCGCGGTGTACCTCGGTTGGATGGTCCCTCAGTTCCTGGGGCTGACGAAGCACCCCTATCTCCCACAAGGGGCGCTGTCGAAGACCCTCGTGATGGCCATCCTCTGCCTGGGGGCCGTTTACTTGGGTTACACGATCAGCCCACGGCCGGCCCGCCTGTTCTGGTGGCGATTCGACGATCGACGGCTTCTGTTCGGAAGCCTGGTGTTGTCACTGCTCGGTGCCTTCTTCTTCTTTAAGGTCAGCCAGCTCGCTGCGGAGGTCACCGCCGAGCATGGTGGCGCTTGGACAGGCGCCATCACCATCTATATATTTTTCGCACGGTTGCTGACCATCGGCCTGGTCATCGCGATCATCCTGCACCTGATGAAACCGCGGTGGCAGACGCTGGTGATCATCAGCTTCGATCTGCTGTTCTATCTCGATCGCATCATCATCAAAGGCCGCCGCAGTGCAATGGTGGAGCTGGCTTTGATGGCGCTGATGGCGGCGTGGTTCTATCGCCGTTGGCTGCCGTCACGATGGGTGATTGTTGCCGGCTTGGTCGGTGGCGCTCTGGTGATCAATAGCATCGGCGACTATCGCTCGACGATGTTGGGAGAGGATCGAACGACCTGGAGCGGTGCGGGCCTGCAGCAGATCATGGAGATCGACTTCATAGGGAATCTGCAAAAGATTGCCGAAGGCGAGTCTGGGAACCATGAGTTGCAGAATGCAGTGATGAATATCGAGGCTACCGACCATCTCCTTGTCTTCGATTATTGGCTGAGCCTTTGGAATCAGTTCGTGTTTCAATTTTTGCCGGGGCAGTGGATCGGGCATGATCTCAAGCAAGCATTGATGCTTCATTTCGATAACGATGCACAGACATCTTCCGACTATGTGCCTCACTTTGGGTCCACCGTTACGGGCCTTTCCGATGCCTTTCAATCGTTTTGGTATTTTGGCGCCATCAAATTTTTTCTGGCGGGATTGATCATGCGCCGATGGTACCAAGCGGGCGTCAATGGCAATATCGCTGCGCAAATGATCCTGATGCTGATCATTTCTGATTCCCTACAACTCATTACGCATAGCTCCCAGGGCTTTTACATGGGCTTCATCGAACTCGCCGCCTTCTTGCTTCCTGTCCTCTTTTTCGCCCGTACCAAACCTGTCCGCTATGGTGCCCCGCGTTCATGCGCGGGAGAAGCGGCGGACTTTCCAAGGCAGCGCGCCTGATGGTCAAGCGAGTCGCGATCCTGTTCCACCGCCTCGGCCCTTATCACCATGCGCGTCTCTCGGCCGTCGCAGCGGTTTGCGACTTGGTCGCGATTGAGGTCTCGCGCATCGACCGGACCTACGCTTGGGCGGCTGAAGACGGCGTACGTGCCTACCCGATTTTTACACTTTTCGCGGAACGGGATATCGCCGAGGTGCCTGTTTCGGCGGTGCAGCGGCGCGTGCTCGAGGCGCTTGACGCGCTTGCACCTGATGCGATGGCCATCCCTGGCTGGTCTGACCTGCCAGCATTGGTCGCGCTGCAATGGTGCCGACAGACGGGGACGCCGGCCATCCTGATGTCTGATAGCACGGCGCATGACGAGCCGCGCCGATGGTGGCGCGAGGCGGTAAAGGGCCGCGTGGTGCAGATGGCTTCGGCGGCGTTGGTGGGAGGAGCACCCCACCTGGATTACATCACCCGGCTCGGGATGCCGGCGGAACGGGTGTATCTGGGCTACGACGTGGTCGACAACGTCCATTTCTCCGCCGGTGCCGAGGCGGCGAGGTTGCAAGCCGCCAGTGAGCGGGCGCGGCTGGGATTGCCGGCGACGTTCTTCCTTGCCTCGAATCGCTTCATCGAGAAGAAGAACCTCCCAGCCCTGCTTGATGCGTACGATCGCTACCGGCGACGCGCTGGCCCCGATGCCTGGCATCTGGTCTTGCTCGGTGACGGCCCCTTGCGGGCGAAAGTCGAGGGGATCATCCAAGCGCGCGGCCTCGGTGGCTGGGTACTCTTACCGGGCTTCCAGCAGTATCGTGAGCTGCCGGCCTATTACGGGCTTGCTGGAGCTTTCGTCCACGCGAGCACATCGGAGCAATGGGGGTTGGTGGTCAATGAGGCGATGGCGGCTGGGCTGCCGGTACTGGTCTCAAACCGCTGTGGCTGTGCGCCAGACCTGGTTTCTGATGGTGAGAACGGTTACACCTTCGCCCCGACGGACGTTGCTGGCCTTTCTGACCTGATGCTCGCTGTGGCCTCGGATGCCTGCGACCGCTTAACGATGGGCCGGCGCAGCCGCGAGATCATCACCAACTGGAGCCCAGAGACCTTCGCCAAGGGCCTGATGGATGCCGTCGCTGCGGCGCTGGCTGCCCCGCGCCGAGCCTTTTCCTTACGGGATCGGGCATTGCTCTGGGCGTTGATGCGGCGATGAAGATTGCGTTTGTTACCGCGTCGGTCTCGCGCCGGGCGGGCGGTCTGCTGTTCGCGGTGCGTCGGCTGGCGCAGACCCTGATCGCATCGAGCGAGGCCGAGGTGCAGGTGCTGGGCATCGAGGATGAGCACTCCCGGGACGATCTATCCGAGTGGGGGGCGGCCGCGCCGCAAGTCTTTCGTCGCTACGGGCCCGCTGCTTTTGGTTATGCGCCCGGAATGGCGCAGGCACTCGGCTGGTCGGGCTGCGACCTTGCCCACACGCATGGGCTCTGGATGTATCCGTCGCTGGCGGTACACCATTGGTCCCGTACCCGCGGGCGTCCATACCTGATCTCGCCACATGGGATGCTCGACCCCTGGGCCGTGCGCAATTCCGGCTCGAAGAAACGTTTGGCCGGTTGGGCCTACGAGCATGGCCACCTGCGCGGGGCCGCCTGTCTGCATGCCCTCTGTCGGGCCGAAGCGGAGGCGCTTCGTGGCTACGGCCTGCGCAATCCGCTGTGCGTGATCCCAAATGGCGTGGACCTGCCCGATCAACCCCTGGAGCCGCCGCCGGCCTGGGCATCAGTGCTGCCGCCTGGGGCTCGGGTGCTTCTGTATCTCGGTCGGCTGCACCCGAAGAAGGGACTCCCGGGTCTGATCGAGGCTTGGGGTCTGGCACGCGCGGCGGCGCAGGCGGCCGGTTGGCATCTGGTCGTCGCCGGCTGGGATCAGGGCGGGCATCAGGCGCAATTGGTCGCGCAGGTCGAACGCGCCGAGCTCCAGGGCCAAGTGCACTTCGTCGGGCCTCAGTTTGGTACGGACAAGGCGGTGAGCTACGGACAGGCCGATGCCTTTGTGCTGCCGTCGTTCAGCGAGGGGCTGCCGATGACCGTGCTCGAAGCCTGGTCGCATCGCCTGCCGGTGCTGATGACGCGGGCCTGCAATCTGCCGGAAGGGTTTGCGGCGGGCGCGGCCTTGGACACGGCGACGAATCCCGACTCCATCGCCGCCGCGCTTCAACGGCTGTTTGCCATGCCGGACGAGGAGCGAGGCGCGATGGGCGAATGTGGTCACCGTTTGGTCGCCGAGCGCTTCACCTGGCCGCATGTCGCCGAGCAGATGCTCACGGTCTATCGCTGGGTGCTTGGAGACGGGCCGATTCCAAGTTGTGTGGTGGTGGATTGATGTGGGGGCGTGCAAGGGAATGCCGTTGCTTCGTCGTTGTCTGCGATGTCGATGAGGGCGTCTGGGCAAATCCTGGGGCGGATGAAACACCGGTCATTCGACCCGATGCGGCGCTATCGCCTGTTGAGGCGGACGCTGCTCGCTGAGGGCTCGACTATTGGATCTGTCGCGATTTAGCATCGGGGGCTTCGACCGCGGCCGGCGGGCCTGGGTGGAGGCGTTGTGGCTTCTGGTACAGGCATTGCTGGTGGATTCGTGGCTGCCGGGAACGGCACATCGCGTCTGGCTGTTGCGCGCGTTCGGGGCGCGGATTGGGCGCGGCGCGGTGCTGAAGCCGCATCTGCGCATCAAGTTTCCGTGGCGACTGGCGCTGGGCGACCACGTGTGGTTGGGCGAGGGCGTCTGGATCGACAATCTGGGCTTGGTCGAACTGGGGAGCCATGTCTGCATCTCGCAGGGCGCCTATTTGTGCACCGGCAGCCACGACTGGGGCTTGCCAACCTTCGATCTGATCGTGCGTCCGATCCGTGTGGCCGACCGCGTCTGGGTCTGCGCCCGCGCAACCCTGGCGCCTGGCACGCGTGTGGGCGAAGGCGTGGTGGTTGCGCTTGGCGCTGTGGCCTCGGGCGACTTGGCGCCATGGCAGGTCTATGCCGGTGCGCCGGCGGTTGTAGTGCGGACGCGACCAAACTCAGCGGCGGTTCCGTTGCCGCGCAGTCGAGGCGATCAAGCAGGTACTGGAAATCCGCGTTGCGGACCGGTCGCCGGCCTGGGCGGGGCCGACGTGGGCGCGCCTTTCCCATGATTAGGTGGCGTTGGCCTGTGGCACTGCGCCCTATCGCGCAACATCCGTATCAATGGCACCGGAGAGTGCCTGTTGGGCGACGTTTTTTTCGACAGGCTCTACATGAATTCCAGGATATGGCGCTGGTGATCCATGGGCTTCGGCGGGATAATCTGTTCGTCGACATCGGGGCCAATATAGGCATCTTAAGATTGCGTGTATTCGAGCACTTTGGTAATGCTTGAAACAAACATCAGGAGTTGAATTGCAATGCGCTCTTTTCGACATTGGACTTCAAGATACATCAAAGACCGACTTGCGTTCACTAGCGTCCCATCGCGTTTCGTGTACACACCTGTAAGACTCTGATATTTCTTTCAAAAGCGGCGTTTCTCTGGAAAATCGACTTGAAGACCGATCGCTCCGTGCGCCAATCTTCCGCCCCATCC
>Ga0247842_10002402_pt1 | contig 27992 bp, 19 predicted proteins | sample LaCruzMarch2015__3_FD_192411 | JGI IMG/M metagenome (GOLD analysis project Ga0247842, IMG submission 192411) | Freshwater microbial communities from meromictic Lake La Cruz, Castile-La Mancha, Spain - LaCruzMarch2015_19m | ecosystem: Environmental > Aquatic > Freshwater > Lake | place: Spain...
TTTGGCGTCTGCCTGTGTTGCATTACCTCAACAGATAAAGGGAACGAACGTGTTTGTGTGGAAGGACCAGTGTTTAATGAAAGCAGACTGAGATGGTAATGAAAGATCTATCTGTCAATATCGCAGGAATTCATTTCAAAAATCCGGTGACCACCGCTTCCGGAACTTTTGGATATGGCGATGAATTTCTCGATTTCATTGATCTGTCGAAACTTGGAGGAATATTTGTCAAAGCGGTAACCGGAAAGAACCGCGATGGAAATGCATATCCGCGAATGGCGGAAACTTCTTCGGGCATGTTGAATTCCGTTGGGTTGCAGAACAAGGGGATTGATCATTTTTGCCGTGAAATTTATCCAAGGATCAACCATTTTAATACCCATATTATTGTCAATGTATCGGGATCGACTGTAGAAGAGTATGTTGAAGTCGCTGAACGGATCAATGAACTTGAGATGATTCCAGCCATTGAGCTAAACATATCCTGCCCGAATGTTAAACTGGGAGGGATGGCCTTTGGAACCCTGCCGGCCATGGCAACAGAAGTAACTTCAGCCGTTCGCCGCGTTTACAAAAAGGTATTGATGGTGAAACTTTCGCCAAATGTGACCAGTATCGGCGACCTTGCCAAAGCGGTTGTTGATGGTGGCGCCGATGTGATAACCCTCATCAATACCCTACTGGGAATGGCCATTGATGCCGAACGCCGCCGTCCTGTGTTGTCAACCATCACGGGCGGATTATCCGGCCCGGCCATCAAACCCATAGCATTGCGTATGGTATGGCAGGCACATAAAGCTGTGCATGTGCCAATCATCGGTTTAGGAGGCATAATGAACGCCACCGATGCCATTGAGTTTATGCTGGCCGGGGCCTCTGCTATCCAGGTTGGAACGGCCAATTTCATCGATCCTGCTGTATCCGTTAAAATCATTGGTGGAATTGAAGCTTACATGGATCGGCATAAAATTAATAATGTCGCCGACCTTGTTGGAGCGCTCCGGACTGAATAGACTGAGACATGGATTTATCATTAATAAGAGACAAATCCGCTCAGTGTCCTTAGTCCGTTGAACGTGACTTGTCGGAGCAGGCTCAGTTTTTGATTTTTGATTTGTGGCTTTGAGTTTTGATCTTTGAATTTTGATCTTTCTTTAATTAACCGGTTAACACCAACATAATCAAGCTAGTAATGAAAACTCCCCCATCCGGAATTTCTTCTTTTATTCCTTTGTCTGCTTTTTTTGCATTGTTTGCAATATTTGCATTTTGCACCTTGAATAATTCGGGAACACTTATCTCACTGACTAATCAAAATAATCCTGCCAAATGGGTTAAACCATCCCTGACTCCCAACGACTGGATGGCCATGCAGCGCATCTATCCGTATGACCATATCAACCAGGAAGCATTTCTTGCAGCTACCAGCCAGGTACAACAGCTTATGCAATCTGCTCCTGACCGCAATTTCCCCTGGACGTTCACAGGTCCTGACAATATCGGCGGAAGGATTACGGATATTGAATCGCCGGCCGGGAGTCCTTCAACACTCTATATTGGGGCATCCACGGGAGGAATTCTAAAGACAACCGACCTGGGAATCACATGGGCCAACCTCTTTGACGATGTGCCCGTAATCTCTGTTGGTGATATCGCCATTGATCCGAATAACGCCCAGATTTTATACTGCGGCACCGGCGAAGCAAATTCAGCGAGTTTTAGTTTCTTGGGCAATGGCATGTACAAATCGACCGATGCGGGCGAATCTTGGCAACATATCGGGCTGACGAATTCGGCATATATTGGCCGGGTTCTGGTCGATTATTCCAATTCACAGCGGGTTTTTGTTGCTGCATGCGGGAATCTTTTTACGGCCACTGATGAAAGGGGAGTTTATCGCAGCGATGATGGGGGTCAAACGTGGCAGAGGGTGCTATTTCTTACCGACTCAACTTCGGCAATTGATCTGGTGCAGCATCCAACCAATCCACAAATACTATATGCCTCAATGTGGGAAAGGATACGGGGGTTGACCTACCGGCAGTCGTTTGGTGAAACATCAGGGATATGGAAAAGTACCGATGGCGGTACGACCTGGAATGAAATGACAACCGGATTGCCTTTCGGCAATAATGTAGGAAGAATCGGCATTGCCATTGCCAAATCGAATCCCGATATCCTTTATGCGTTTTATGACCTTGCCGACAGCGAAGTTGCTGTTTATAAATCGTTGAACGGAGGAACATCCTGGACACGCACCAACGATGGTGCATTATATGGGATGAACAGCAATTTCGGATGGTACTTTGGGCAGGTAAGGGTTGACCCCGAGAATGCCAACAGGGTTTTTGTGATGGGTGTCAACCTGTTCAGGACCGAAAACGGAGGGAGTTCATGGACCGACGTATCCTCATGGGATTTTCATGTAGATCATCATGCCATGTTTTTCGATGAAGTGAACAACAGGATCATTGAGGGGAATGACGGAGGACTTTATAAAAGTCAGAATAACGGGAATAGCTGGACAAAGATCAACAATCTTCCCTTGACCCAGTTTTATGCCATTGACATTGATTACCAGTTGCCCGAACGAATTTACGGCGGCACCCAGGATAATAACACCATTCGCACCCTTACAGGAGGAACCAGCGACTGGGAACCCATCCTGGGAGGTGATGGCATGTACACCCTGGTAGACTATACCAATTCCAACACCATTTATGCCGAGTACCAGTGGGGGAATCTTTACCGGTCAGACGACGGTGGTTCAAACATGAATTATATTTCCGGTCCGATGTCGGGCGACCGCGTCAACTGGTCAGCACCGCTGGCCATGCACCCGGATAATTCATCAATCCTCTACTTTGGAACTTACCGGGTATGGAAATCCACCAACAAGGGAAATTCATGGCAGGCAGTCAGCCCTGACTTAACAGCAGGCATCAATCAGTATTTCTACACAATTACCACCATCGACATCTCCCGTGTCAACCCTGCTATTGTGATCGCCGGTACCGGTGACGGGAAAGTGCACGTTTCGACTACTAATGGACAAAACTGGCAAAACATCTCAGCCGGTCTGCCAAACCGTTGGATAACAAAAGTTGCGGCTGACCCTTTCAACGCACAAACCATTTATGCCACCATTTCAGGCTTTCGCTGGGATGAACCCCTGCCCCATGTGTTTAAATCAACCAACCTGGGTTTGAACTGGATCGACATAAGCGGCAATTTATCTGAGTTTCCGGTAAACGACATCGTTCTCGACCCCGATCTTCCCGGACACATTATCGTGGCTACCGATGCCGGTGTTTATGGAACAGAGAATGGCGGGGAGTATTGGTACTGGATGTGGGACAACCTCCCGGCAGTGCCAGTCTGTGCCATGAAAATTCATGCTCCCAGCCGAACCGTTGTTGCGGGAACATATGGATTATCTACATACACAGCAAACCTGGATGATTTAATGACCGGCATTTCTCCGCTGAAAACAACTAGAAAGGTTAATCTGACTGCTAATCCAAATCCGGTTATGAGCAGTACAACCTTTATTTTTTATATGCCCGGAGAGGATCATATCAGAGTTAATATATATGACTTGAACGGCGACCTCAGGCAAGTGGCTTTCGAAGGAGATTTAGCCAAAGGAACTCAAAAAATCATATGGAACCCGGGTGCGGCCAATGCAATGAACCATGGGGCATTTCCTGCCGGTCTTTACCTGGTAAGAATCGAAGGAGACCATTACTCAGCAGCAACTAAAATCGTGAAGTATTAAGTCTGCTCCGAAAAGGCAATTTAACGGAAACCCGGACAACAGGTAACGACATCTCAGAGGACAATTCTGCAGGGTCTTAACCGAGGCATCAATTCACAATATTGACCTCTGTTTCCAACGAGATTCCGAATTTTTGAAATACTGAATCCATAATTTGATTTGCGAGACCGATAATTTGTTGACCGTTTGCTGTGCCGTAATTTACCAACACCAATGGCTGGTTGGGATGAACGCCTGCATCGCCGGTTCTGAATCCTTTCCATCCGCATTGTTCAATAAGCCAGGCTGCCGGAACTTTTACAAGATCGGGATCCACGGAAGATTGCGGGTAAAATGGCATTTCGGGAAAAAGTTCATGAAGCGTAGAAAACCTATCTTTTCGAACAAACGGATTCTTGAAAAAACTGCCCGCATTGCCTATCTCCGACGGATCGGGCAGTTTACGCCGGCGTATACTGCATATGGCTTCTCTCACCTCCCTGATCGTTGGATCCGTCACCTCCCGCTTTTGAAGTTCAGCTCGTATATCACCATAATCTAGCTTTAAAAAGGATGCCACTGTTTCCTCATCACCCTGTTTCGCTGTTTCCCTGCTTCGCTCAATCCCTGTCATTCCATCTGCATTCGATGCTCCAACTTTTTTCAACCTGAATGTGACATTGAGTATGATAACCCTGCCTTTGAGCGCCCTTTTGAATATGCTATCCCTGTACCCAAAATGACAATCTTCGTTGCTTAACCGTCTTTGTTTCCCTGAATCAATTTCAGCTATCTGCACCGATTCTATCACATCTTTTACCTCCACACCATAGGCTCCTATATTCTGAATGGGAGCTGCACCCACTTTCCCGGGTATCAGGGAAAGATTTTCAAGTCCGGCCCATCCGCGTTCAACACAATATTGAACAAATTCATCCCAGTTTTCGCCCGCTTCCGCTGTGACAAATACCTGCAGATCATCCTCTTCCCTGATCTCAATGCCCTTCGAATTGATCTTGATGACAATTCCGGCAAAATCGCTTGTAAACAAAATATTACTACCCCCTCCCAGGAACAGGATCGGCATATGGATCATGTGGCGATAATTGAGCAGCGTTAAAACCTCTGAATGCGTCTTCGCTTCAACAAAATACTTTGCCTCCACCTCCATCCCAAAGGTATGGTGGGCTTTAAGAGAAACCTTCTGGTCTAAGTGCATGGATTTGTGAAAGGTCAAAATTAAACGAATTCTCCGAAGGTTTGGTGGAAAAAACTAATTTTGTTATCCTGAAATACAAAACATACTTCGTGCTTTGTGCTTTGTGCTTCGTGCTTCGCGCTTCGTAATTCGTAATTCGTAATTCATAAGTCCCTTGCCAACCGCCATTGTTTCTGTTACCAACGACCTTACTACCGATCAGCGGGTTGACCGAACATGCCAGGCATTGGTAAAGGCAGGTTACGAGGTAATGCTGATCGGCCGTCGACAGAAAGACAGCCTGACGTTGAATCCCCGCTCCTACCGGATGCACCGAATGAGACTTCTTTTTGATAAGGGTCCGCTCTTTTATGCCGAATATAACATAACCCTCTTTTTTTACCTGCTTCTTCACAAATTCGATCTGCTCGTCTCAAACGACCTTGATACCCTCCCGGCTAACTATCTTGCCGACTTTTTGCTACATCCGGCCGACCATTTTCGTTACCGGTCCTCCTTAACCAATCATCGATCCGATCACAAACCCACCAGAGAGACTAGCCAACCCGATTCCGGATCCCAAAATTCAAAGGTGAATGACAACATGTTGAAAAGCAATGCATTTACGAACTTCCGAAAAAAAACAGACGAGAGCAAGCGTAAATCGGGAAATTCTAAACATCATGTCCGTCACCTTCACGACTGCCATGAATACTATCGAGGAGTTCCTGAACTCGTTGGCCGCAAATCGGTGACCCGCATCTGGCAGTGGATTGAAGACCGGATTTTTCCCAGCCTTGAACATGTTATTGCAGTGAATCAATCGATAGCCGGATTATATGCTGAAGAGTATGGCAATCACATCGGGGTAGTGCGCAATGTGCCCTTCAGGAAATCATTGGATGGCGCTTTGAGCAAATCGATCTTCCATATCAGGGATGATCAGAAAATAATTCTCTACCAGGGCGCTGTGAATGTTGACCGGGGTCTGGAAGAAGCTATTCTTGCGATGAAATACCTTGAAACCGATGCAATCCTCGTGATTGCCGGCATAGGTGATATTTTCGATTCATTGAAAAAATTTACAGAGAAGAATGAACTGACTGAGAAGGTAATTTTCCTTGGACAGGTTCCTTTCCAGGAGTTACATCCTCTCACCCAGCTGGCCGACATAGGCCTTTCGATCGAGAAGGATGTAAGCCTCAATTATCACTATTGCCTGCCAAATAAATTTCTTGATTATATCCAGGCCAATGTTCCGGTGCTTGTTTCCCCGTTCCCTGAAATGAAATCCATCGTTGACGAGTACCAGATTGGTGAATTTATTGAAAATCATGAACCGGAATCACTGGCTCGAAAATTTGATTCAATGTTACAAAATGCGAAAAACCTGGCTGTTTATAAACACAACCTGCTGAAAGCTGCCGGGGAGCTCTGCTGGGAGAACGAAGAAAAAAATTTACTTTTAGTCATTGATAAAATGAGGTGAATTCTTAATTTTTAATTTTTGATTGTCTCTTGACAAAAATCAACCTTCATATCGTCTCTTTCGACATTCCTTTTCCGGCCAATTATGGCGGGGTGATTGATGTTTTTTATAAAATCAGGGCATTACACCGGGCGGGGATCAGCATTCAGTTGCATTGTTTTGAGTACGATCGCAAACCGGCCCCGGAACTGGAAAAGCTTTGTACTTCCGTCCATTATTATCACCGCGAAACAGGCTTTCTAACTAATGTCAGCCTGAGACCCTACATTGTCTCCAGCCGTCGGTCGCCTGATCTCATAAACAACCTGCTGAAAGACCAGAATCCCATCCTTTTCGAAGGGCTCCACACGTGCGGATTCATGGCAGATGAAAGGCTTAAGGGACGTTTCATGATCTATCGTGAAAGCAATATTGAACATCACTATTATTATCACCTTTTTAAAGCGGAAAAAAACCTGGGGAAAAAAATATTTTTTCTTGCCGAGAGTATCCGTCTTCGTTACTTTCAGCATATACTGAGCAACGCATCGCTGATGCTTACAGTATCAAAGGATGACACACAATACCTCGCATCAGTATTTCCCCAAAACCACGTATTATACCTTCCCAGCTTCCACAACAATGACGAGGTGAGCATAAAACCTGGCCGGGGGACATATGCACTCTACCAGGGGAAGCTATCTGTACCCGAGAACAGTGTGGCGGCAGAATTCCTGATCAATGAGGTTTGGGAGGATTCATTCCCTGAACTGGTTATTGCCGGACTTAACTCACCAGCATGGCTTACCCGGCTGGGCGCAGAAAGAACAAACATCAGATTTGTGCATAACCCATCTGATGATCAGATGCTCAGCTTAATACAGGAAGCGCATGTAAATATCATGGTCACTTTTCAGCCAACCGGTCTCAAATTGAAATTGCTCAATGCACTTTTTTGCGGTCGTTTCTGTCTTGTAAACCCCCAGATGGTCGTGGGAACATCTCTCGATGGACTTTGTCATCTTGCATCAAACCCTATTGGATTTAAAGAAAAAATCTCCTTTCTTTTTAACCAGGATTTTGATGAAGCGCACATCCATCACAGGGCATTTGCACTGATGAAACACTATTCAAACCAAAATAATTGCAAATTGCTTGTGGAGATATTAACTTTGTGTTGATGTTTAACGTACCTTTAAACGTTCAAAGCCTCCTCATATGAAAAAAATTTTAGTCCCCGTTGATTTTTCAAGTCACACTGATATCACATGCCGTTATGCACTTGAATTTGCCAAGGCTTCCGGCGCTGAACTCAAACTATTCCATACTTATTTCGACCAGATTATCATCGCCGACACCAGTTTTCCTGATACGCTCGATATGAGCACGATCTATAACGAGGAGCTGATGAAAGAGATTTTCAGGCAGGCAGAACATAACATGCAGGAGCTGGAAGAGAAAGTAAACCATCTTATTAGTAAGGAAAATCTGACCAATATTACAATAACAACCAATGTAACTGGTGGCGAACTCGAACACGAACTAAAGGGAATTTGCAGCGAATTCCATCCCGATCTTGTAGTAATGGGGACAACAGGTAAAGGCAACAACATCAACGTTTGGGGTAAAGTTTCCACTTTCATTATCGATCATGCAAAGGTTCCTGTAATCACCGTACCCGAAATGAAAAATTTCAGAGGGTTTGAAACCATCATGTTCGCCGCTGATCTTTCAGATGGGAATGCTGCAACGATTTCGGACCTGATTGAGCTGTTTTCCGCATTTAAAATCAACTTGCATGTGGTAAATTTCATTACCAAATCAAAACCATCTGATTCCCATGCCAGGATGAAGAAGCTGCAAATGATATTCGAAAAAGAGGAACTGGCGGGAAGGATTAGCTTCGAAGTATCAGAGGTAGAATCTGATAACCAGAAAGCCGTTGATCACTATGTGAAAGATAAAAATGTTGACATGATTGCATTCCAGCCTCACAAACACAGTCTGCTCTATATGCTTTTTACTAAAAACATCACCAAGAAAAACCTTTTTGCCACCAACATTCCCCTTATTGCTGTTCCGGCCAGGACATAAATTTTAATTTGCTTTTACCAACCTGTAATTTTCATATTTGTAAATCGACCAATGTTGGTTTTCAAATCCGTTACCTTTTTTTTGACTAAAGTCGAAATTGTTTTGAAGTAAATTCATTTTCACTTCACCCAGGCATCGTTGAATATTGGTCCCGAAATTTTTCAGCGCCGACAGAAAATAGAATGACATATCAAATCCCTGGAATGCAAGTAATGAAGGATCTGATTTATATGTATTCTGGTACTGGCGAACAAACTTTTTTACATATAAATTATCGTAATCAATTAAATTCGCTGACATTACATGCGTTTTCAGTGTGACCAGGTATTCTGTTTCGAGTCCTTCCATTGCCGCCCAATCAGGCAATCCTACAACCACAAGGCTATATTCATCGCGTAGTTCATACATTCGCCGTGTCAGATCAATGGTATAGGCCGGATTTTCGGAAAAGCAAATCAGAAAATTTTCTTTTTCCTTCGAAAGCCGGCCGATTGCTGCATCCTGTCCCTCAACAATCTGAACATTCATATTCAGATCCTGGCATTCCTTCTTCAGTCGCTCAGGCGCATCCTTGTCGGCATACTGACCATTGCGTACAATCAATACCTGCCCGCGATAATAAGACTGAGCCATGAAAGCAGCCAGCTGCTCTGCCTGTGTCCTTTTCGAAGGACGTATTTTGAACACATATGGATTTCCGGAAACAATGTCACTACGCTCCGATACCGGATTCACAATATTTATTTTGTTTTTTTCGGCGAAAGCTGCGACCATCTGAAAATTCCTGTGATACAACAGACCAAAAATCAAGTCCATCGATTTTAATTCAGGTTTCTTTAACAATTGCCTTGTCCTTGCAGTATCCTTATCAACATCATACACATAGAGTTTTATCCTGAGCCCCGTTTTTTCAAGGGAATCAAGCGCCAGACGAAATCCCTCGTAAAAAGGGAGGAACTGCAAAGATTTCGAAGTTTCAAAAATGTCGGGGCCGGGATCTTCAGATTTAAGCTGATCAACTTCATCCAGATATAGCGGCAACATCAAAGCTACCTGATAAACCACCTTTTTGGTTGTCGTGTCTTTTCCGCATGGAAGCAGCTCCACCTGTATGATTGAGTCGGGCTTAGGCAAGGTGTCTGTTGCCGGCACTGTTTTCTCATTCGCGGCCACTGGCTTTTCTTTTTTAATGACAGGCTTTGGTTCAGTTACGGCAGGCTTCAATCCGGCCGTTGGTATTCTGAGCTTCTGATCAGCCTTTAAACCCTCTTTAACCTGCGGATTTTCTTTGATCAGTTCATTTACATCCACATTATAGGCTTTTGAAATCCGATAAAGGGTCTGCCCTCTTTTAACGGTGTGAATGTAATACTCCTTGCCATCAAATACCTCAACAACTTTCGACCGGATTTGTTGCAACTGTTCCTGTGTTGTCTGCGAGATTGCACAAAGCGAAATCAAAAAAAACACACCTAACGAAAAGAACAACACAGCTTTTTTCATAATTTTTTGATTCACAGGACCTTTGAAAAATATAAAATTCAAAATTGAGTCCACTCCGAAAAGTCCAATCAACTGGATCCTGAGCGGAGTCGAAGGATGCAAAAACCTGATAATAAGGACACTTCGACTTCGCTCAGTGTCCGGTTTTTCGTTAAATTGCCTTTTCGGAGCAGACTCAAAATTCAAAATTCGATATTCGTTATTCGATATTCAATATTCAATATTCTACTCCCCTCCTACTCCCACTCAATGGTTGCCGGTGGCTTCGAGCTGATATCATACACTACCCTGTTTACACCTTTAACTTTATTGATAATGTCATTACTTACCCTCGCCAGGAACTCGAAAGGCAAATGAGCCCAATCTGCTGTCATGCCATCGGTAGAAGTAACAGCCCGTAATGCGATAACATGCTCGTAGGTACGTTCATCGCCCATCACACCAACTGTTTGAACCGGCAACAGCACCGCAAAAGCCTGCCATACCGTATGATATAAATCAGATGCCCGGAGCCCGGCTATAAAAACATCGTCGACCTCCTGTAAGAGTTTAACCTTTTCACGGTCAACATCACTAAGAATCCTCACGGCAAGCCCGGGACCCGGGAAAGGGTGACGGTTCAGAAATTCGGCATCAAGTCCAACTTTACCGCCCACTTTCCTGACTTCATCCTTGAAAAGACTGCTGAGTGGTTCGACGATTTTCAGCTTCATATATTCGGGTAACCCGCCTACGTTGTGATGTGATTTAATGGTGGCGGAGGGTCCCTTCACAGAATGTGATTCGATAACGTCAGGATATATGGTTCCCTGGGCAAGCCATTTAATGTCCTGAATTTTATGGGCTTCGGTATCAAAGACATCAATAAAAGTCTTTCCTATGATTTTACGTTTCTTTTCAGGATCAGCAACACCCTTGAGAGCATCGAGAAACAGATCGCGGGCATCAACCCCTACTACATTTAAATCCAGCGTTTTATATCTCTCCAGTACTTTTGAAAATTCATTTTTCCTGAGTAATCCATTGTCAACAAAAATGCAAAACAGGTTCTTTCCAATGGCCTTATGCAATAACATGGCTGCAACTGAGGAGTCAACGCCGCCTGACAAACCAAGTACTACTTTGTCGTTGCCAAGCTTTTGCTTTAATTCTGCAACCGTGGTCTCCACAAACGATTCGGGGGTCCATGACTGATGACAATCGCAAATATCCACCACGAAATTCTTCAGCAGGGTCAGACCTTCGGTGGTATGATATACTTCGGGATGAAATTGAATGCCATAGGTTTGTTCTCCAGCAACCTTGTAACCAGCAAATTGCACATCGGCAGTGCTTGCAATGACCGTAAAATGATCAGGGGTGCTTAAAATAGTATCGGCATGCGACATCCAAACCTGGGTTCCCCGGGTCATCCCATGCAACAATTCACTGGATTCATTGATAAAGGACAGATTGGCGCGACCATATTCACGGATTTTGGATGGTGCAACTATGCCCCCTGACGATTGGGCCAGGTATTGCGCTCCATAGCAAACACCAAGGAGAGGGATCGCCCCCCTTATCTGTGTGAGATCGGGAAAGGGCGCACCGTCATCACGAACCGAATAGGGACTGCCTGAAAGGATAACTCCTTTGAAATTTTTATCTGGTGAAGGAAACTTATTGAACGGATGAATTTCACAATATACATTCAATTCCCGCACCCGGCGTGCAATGAGTTGGGTGTATTGCGAACCAAAATCAAGGATTAGTATGGTTTCTTGCATCTTACAAATATAAAGAAAAAATTATCGGATCAAAGTCGCCTTGTAAAGAGAAGAATTCCCAACGGCATCGGCAACCATCAATACAAACTGATTCTTCCCGGGCCGCATATACTCATCAAATGTGTATGTGAGCAGCCTGTTTTTCTCATCATAATCCATCAGGATCCATTTCCCATTGAGGGTTCCCCGGTAAACTTTTATACCCGCAAGATTATCGGAAATCTTGATTTGGATGCTGGATTGTTTTTTGACTTTTTTACCTGAAAAGATGTTGATTGGTTTTATCACCGGAGGTTCGGTGTCAACTGCCACGGTATAGTTTCCAAAATCGCGGATCCGTGCAGTTACCCATCCATTTTCATAGGTTCCTCCCCTGCTGCTGAATTTGTTGCCAGACTCAACAGCCACAATGACAGCTTTGCCCGCAAGATGGGCGGGCAATGATTCCGCCTTGATTGAAAGGGAACAATAGGTGTGCAGCGGTGTGTATCTGTTCTGAAGATGATGCACATAGGCATACGACCCATTCACAGGGGGTGTTACCGTATATTCCAGGGGCAGGTCTTCATAAAGGGCTTCCCCCGGAACATAAAATCTGAGGTTGCTTCGTTCAAATTTATTATCATTTTTAAAAGTCAGGAGTTGCGCCGGGACATTATCTGGTGTAACGCTCCGCCCACTGTTATTCACTTTAGGATGGCTTTTTACCCGGAAAACGAGTGTAGCCGTATTTCCAAATGCATCACTCACAACATACTGAACATCATGCAACTGATTATCATTAAAATAAAAAATTCCGCGATTTTTAACTTCTTTGTAAACACTCAGCTTGTTATTGGGCGCCACGTATGACCGCTGGATCTTCCGTTTGTTCTGAACAAAGGCAGGATAGTCCATCAAACTGTTGACATAACGGGTTTCGGCAAAAGAGAACTGTTCTATATTCTGGGAGAAAATCTTAGTGCCATCTATTGTAAGATCGATGGCATGAACCCCGGTTTTCAGGCTGCCTTCACCATTATCGGAGGTTTCGACTCCGAAGATTATACCCCCGGAGACTGCAACCGTATCTGAAATTTTCAGCGTGTACTTCCCATTGAAAGGTATTACAGGAATGAGTACAGCTTGACCAGCGCCGTTTACAGTGGCATTTTCGCTAAACGGATAAATCTTCACCCATGAAATTTTCGGACGAATTCCATCCTGTTTCACAAAGCCAAAATCAAGAGGGTCGATAACTTCCTGCGTCTGGGTGTCGCGGATTTCAAAATGAAGATGCGGTCCACCCGAAGCTCCCGAATTTCCAGAATAGGCAATCAGTTCTCCCTTCTTTACCTTCAGTGTGCCGGCAGGAACCTCGACATCGATTGCAAATGATTCCATTTTGTATTGCCGGTTTTTTACCCAGGTTGCAACGGGCCCGGCATATCCCTTTAAATGCGCATATAGGGATGTATAGCCGTTTGGATGTGAAATATACAATGCTTTGCCGAACCCGCCAGGTGCAACATTGACTCTTGAGACATAACCATCGGCAACAGCATAGATGGGTTTTCCCTGTAAACCTCCGGTGCGGATATCAATCCCCGAATGAAAATGATTTCTGCGGATTTCAGCGAATGAACCCGACAATGAAACAGGAAAATCAACCGGGGAACGAAAATAATTAACCGGATACTTAGCTTGACCCTGCAGGCAAATTAAGGGAAGAAAAAACAGCAAAGCTACTGCGATCCATCGGCCAATGCTCATAGTTATCGGGCAGGTAAAAATGAAAAATTCTTTGAATAATGCAACATTTGTTTGGAAAAATCATCCGGGTAAGTAATCATCACATCCGAAATGGTATCTCCGGCATAGACCAATGCATATTCGGGGTTGATAAAACCCGCATAGGGAGCTATATTCAGTTTCGCATACCGCTCCAGCACCTCTTTATGTAAACCGGGATCAACCTTTACAGCATAGGTCTCCACCAATTCCCTGGCAGCAGCATAATCGCCTTCCGATGTAATGCGTTGAATGATTTTCAACAATTCGCCAAATTGCCACCGCAGGTTATCATAATCATTGATCCTGATATAGGTTTTCCCATTTTTGCTGACCTTTTCGACAATATTTTTATTTTTTCCCTTTTCGAAAATCCAGTTTGCGATCAGCGCCCGGTCGCGCATGTGCGACTCCTCGATGTTTTTTCCCGGCTGAACCCGGACAAGCTGCGTCATCAGGCCGTTACGCATGAAGTTATCATATTCCGCTTTGGCTACCTGATAATCTTCAACCAGACCGAAATTAACCAACTCCGGATCTTTAATATAGTACAACGCAAACAGGTCAGCACGGGCCTCTTCAATCGTTGAATGATAATTCTTGAGTGCATCAGCCCTCACTCCACGCTTAAGCTGCCCCGAGCCATGTCCCAGGCATTCATGGAGATCAGTTGTCAGATTGCCGGCCAGATGACCATATTTCCGGGCCCGGTCAATCTCCTCCTGTGAGAAGGCAAATTCTTCAAGGAACCCATTACCTTGTGAAGCCTGGTCGTAAGCGAACGTAATATTATCCATAGTGACTGACTTGGAACCATACTCTTTTCTGATCCAGGGAGCGTTCGGGAGGTTGATGCCAATAGGAGTTGTCGGGTCGCTTTCACCACCCAGTTGTGCCACCGTTATCACCTTGGCGCTCACACCCTTCACTACTTTTTTCCTGAATTCAGGAGCCACTGGCGAATGATCCTCAAAAAACTGGGCATTTTCACTGAGGATTTGAGTTCTTTTGGTTGCCTCTTCGTCCTTGAAATTTACAATCGACTCCCATGATCCTTTTATCGCCATAGGATCCCCATAAACCTCAATAAATCCATTGATAAAATCAACCAGCGAATTCAAATCCTTAACCCAGGCAATATTGTACTCATCCCATGTAACAAGGTTTCCTGATTTATAATAGGCGATCAGCTTTTCAACCGAAGCATGTTGTTCGGGGGTCTCAGTTACCGTAAGGGCCTTTTCAAGCCATAGAACAACCTGTTCAATCGGTTGGCCGTATAGTCCGCCCACTTTATAAACCCTTTCAATCAATTTTCCCTTTTCCCTGACAAGCTTGGAATTAAGACCAAAGGAGACCAGCGTATCTTTTTTATTTCTTTTAGCATTGCTTTTCATTTCAGCATAAAAGGTTTCCACCTCTTTCTGATCGGGACCGTCATAAAAGTTCGAAGCTGAGCCCAACACCAGATCTTTTGTTGGATCAAGGCACACTCGCTTGGGCGCTATGTTTGGGCTGAACAATAAGGGTGTCATTTCTGCAAGGAATTGATCGGCATTCTGGGCTTCGGAAAGCGGTAGTAAAACAGATTTTGTACCCTTGACCAAAATGGAAAAATAATCCTGTGTAAACTCCGGAAAAAATTTATCCGTAGAATAATGATGATGGATGCCGTTGCAAAACCAAACCCTTTTGAGGTAAACCACAAATTTTTTAAAATCGTCCGTTTCTCTGTTGCCATTGAAATCTATGTATATGGCCTCCAGCGTTTTACGAATCAACAGGTTGTATTTATAATTCTGATCATATGTAATATCGCGGCCACACAGTGCTGCCTGGCTTAAGTAATAGATTAGTTTCTTTTGATGCAGGCTGAGCTTTTCAAATCCCGGCACCTGGTATCTCAATATTTTCGCATCCGCAAACTGCTCAGTAAGAAACCTAAAATCTTTCACCCCCTTATTATCTTCCGGTTTTCCTGTGTCAATGCATGACCAGGTAAGTGCTGCGATCGTCATTATTGCCATTAAATTAAAGTATTTCATAACACGCTCTTTGACCCGCCTCAGTGTATTGTAAAATATCACGTGTTATTGCGTGACATCAACAATTTCTTTCCCTTCGAAAACCGGAACCACCTTTGTCTGATCCAATTTAAAGGAATAGGGTATCACATCATCAAGGTTCAGTTTTTTAAGACGGTGCCTGTGTGCAGCTTTTTCAATATAACCAAGAACATCGGGACGAGCCAGGTGCCACAAATCAATCGCAGCTGCGGCTGAATCACAATGTGTTGTGAACTTCCGGCATTTTAGCAGCCGGTCGGTCAGCGCCCCGGCAAATAATGTATCTTCAAGACAAAATTTATTTTTCCAGCCTGAACAAAGAATCACCACATTTTTATCCTGCTGGATCAGCCAATCAACCAAGGCCGAGAGATTGATAAATGCGCCCATGGCAATTTTCTCTGCCTTTCGGGCAATTTCCAGGGCACGTGTGCCATTGGTGGTACAATACACCAAGGTTCTGTTGCCAATTGCCTCTCTTGTGAAATTAAAAGCAGAGTTTCCAAAATCGGCAAAATCGAGTTTCCTGCCATCCTGCTCAGAAGCTACCAGGTAGCCCTTGTCTTTCATGGCTTTCGCCTCTTCGAGTGTTGATACCGGAATGATGCTTTTTACTCCATTGTTAAAAGCGGCACAAATTGAAGTGGTTGCCCTAAGGATGTCAACAAGCACCACGATAAAATTGTCCTTGACCTGAATCTCAGAGAAAAGCCTGGGAGAAAAGCATACCTCGATACAACAGGATTTCCCGGTTTGTTTATCCATCCTTATCAATAAAATACAATTTCACATTTTGGAAGGATAGCCCTCAACTTATCAACCCGTTTTGCTGACACTTTCGTGTTGAACATCTTGACCGATTTAAGTTTGGTCATACCGTCAAGTACATCGATACTGGATACTCGGGTATTGAAAAACTCAAGTTCCTCGAGGTTTACCAGCTTTTCAAGGTATTTCAGGTTTTTCACCCTGGTTCCACTGAATTTCAGTATTGTCAGATTCCGCAAATTCTGCAGGGCATCGATATCCTCAACCTGGGTATCTGAGAAATCAAGTTCGATAAGATTATTAAGGCTCGATATTGGACTAAGGTCAGTAATGGGGTTTTTCGGACAACGCAGCTTTTTAAGCTTTGTCATTTTGTTGAGTGGATCAAGCTTTGTGACTGCCGTACCTGAAAACTCAAGTTCAGTCAACCGCAACAATTTTTTAAGTGGATCAAGATCAATGATCCCTGAATTTTCAGATATCACGACTCTTGTTAGTCCAGCAATCTGATGAAGTTGAACTTCATCAGGGGCGCCCTGAATTTTTATCTGTTGTAAAAGCACCTTTTGCCATGCAGGACTTAATTTATTCCATAAATCCTGGATTTTACCAGTCTGAAAAACCAGTATGCAATCCGGATTCTTATCAGCAAAGGCGCTCCCATCCAATCGATCAAGTTTTGTATCGTCAGCATAAACATACTTCAGGCTTTTCATTCCAAATAACGGACTCAGGTCATTGACATCTGTGCGATTAATTATGATCACTTCAAGGTTTTCCATCCCCGACAAGGGCTGCAAACTTTCAATATCTGTGTTTGAAGCATTTATTACCTTTAGATTTGTAAGATCCTTTAAAGGGTCAAGTGAGGTGATTCCAGTGGATTGACACTGAAGGTTCTGTAACAGGATAAGTTTACTTAGCGGGGCCAGGGAGATTATCAACTTTCGACCTAAAATGTTAATACTGTCAAGCATGACCAGTTTGTGGAGTTGCTCAGTGGACGGTGGACGATCAAGCTTAATGTAAAAATCGAACTGGTTCTGCCATTCCGGTGTCATATTATTCCACCAGGCAGTCAGGTCATTTGTAGCATATATGAGCGATGCATCCGGATGCTTCTGAATGAAATTCAGTAATTCCTTCTGGCTCACAGGCGACTTATTGCAATAAACCCTTTGAAGTCCAACGAGGTTATCCAATGGGGCCAGGCTCCTCACCCAGGTACTGTCGCAATAGAGGCTTAGCAGTTTCGTCAGATTTCGCAGGGAGTCCAGGTTATCGATTGGGGTGTTTGAAATGTTAAGATTTTCAAGGTTCGTAAGGCTGGCAACAGGTCCCAGATTATGAATCTGGGTGTGGTTTATCCGCAAATCGGTAATTGAGGTCATATCCCTGAGTGAACTCAGGGAAGTCACTTTTGTTCCACTGATATCAAGGATTGAAAGGGACTCGAATGTGGGAATCATCGACAAATCACTGATTGGCGTATCCTTCATCCGCAACTGTTCAATCAGCAGACAATATCGTAAAGGCTGAAGTGAGTCAATGTTGGTATTCGAAATATTAAGAATTTCTAGATTGTTCAGGTTACGCAACGGCATCAGATCATTTACCGGCGTTCCGGAAAGATTGACGTCCGTCAGGTCTGAGAGTTTACTTAAGGGTTCAAGATTGGATACTGTTTGATTACCTGATAAATCGATGCTACGGGTATGCATGATCTGTTCGAGATACTTGTAAAATTCAGAACCCATGATGCTTTTCTTCTGCCCGCCGACCACGGCAACCGAATCATTAAAACTCTCAATCTGATCCATGGGTAATGTCCCCTCAAGCTTCATATCTTTGGCAAGAACCGACTTCCATCCCTGTGAAAGCCCATTCCACCATTGGCGCATATCGTCCTTTTCATTCAGCTTTGTGGTATAAATGCTCACTATTTTAAGCTGCTGCTTTACCGAATCGAAATTAATCTCAATGTACCTGACTTTATTGGCATTAACAGAATCACCGTTTATAGTTATCCCTTGCAGGCTCCGGTTTGCAGTTACTTTGAAGTAGATAAGTCCCTGTGGATTTGTCTCAACGTTTACACTTTGTACTGTGTAGTTGAATTTAACATTCCTGAAAAAAAAGTCAACGTCACTCAGGTAAGCCGGCATATCCTTATAGAGCGGCACCAAACGTTTTTCATCCAGGTCATCTTCCACCTGCACCTCATCATCCCAGCACCATTTAAGATAGCTTTGCGATATGATCGTTTGCTTTTCATTCACAGTATTGCGCTTGTCGCCAATGAAATTCAATGAACTTTCGAAAAAATCGACCAACGGAACCACCTGCGTCTTAAATTCATCGATCTTGTTCGCCGCAATCATCCCGGGCTTATATTTCTCCTGAGTATCCTTACTGCCGGCGCTTGGTTTTTTATTTGCCGGCGTTACCTGGCTTTTTTGTTTGGTGGTTGTCTTGCTTTGTGTTGTTGCCGGTTTTTTCTTGGTGGTACTGGTCTTTTTCTGAGCCAATACAGGATTATTGCCAAATGTAACCGCTAATAAAAGCAATATTATGATTGTCCTCATTCAGGTTTATTTAACGTGTGTGTAATGCCCCATCAAATCACTTTTCTCCTGATCATTCAAACGGAGTACATTGGATATCAGCCAGCCGGAATTAACGTTGTTCCGGTTAAAATAGGAGATTTCGAAGTACCAGTTCGGAATCTGAAAAACGTGGAACTTGACATTATTTACCTCAACAAAGTTAAGGTTTCCATTCTTCATCTCCATCACAAACAGAGAGGTCATGTCAGGGACATAACCAAGTTCAAGATAATAATCAAGGTTTTCAGTCTCCTTAAATGCTTTATGTAAATTCATGAAATCAAGTTCATGACTCATGGGGTGAATAAAGTATTTCAGGTTGGTAGTATCCTGGAGATGGGTAAACCACGATTCAAAGCGGTCGAAATAAACGTTTGAAATCACCCATTTATAACCTTTCGCCTGCTTCTCAATTTTGAGATAGAGAATAAGAGTCACCTTCTCCTTCTTATAAGTAAAAGTAGCTGCAACTTCAGCAAACCAATTGTTTGAGGTAAAGTCAATAAATGCAGGGTTCTTTTTATTGAGAACATCATCAATAAATACGAATTTAGCATCTGAACTAATAACCGGACTATCATTATCAAACAGAATATTCAGATATTTTTTTCTGGTTTTCAAGTCGCGATAACCGTGGTCTCCGGCATATAAACGTTTACCCTCGACATCCTCTTCCCCGTTAAACCTTAGAAAAAATTGGTTTACCTGCTTGGTTTGCGCATAAAAAACTGACTCGTCACCGGTGAAAGAGCCAATCGACCCTTGCGCCAAACAAGTGAATGGCATCCATAAAACTAAGATCCATGTGAGTTTTCGCATAGAAAAGAAATTAAAAATTAAAAATTAAAAATTACATCTTGTAATTCGTAATTTTTAATTCGTAATTATTTGGAGGTTTCTTTTACCCTGATATCACCGAGCATCACGTCCCAGAAACCGATCAATCGGCCGCCGATCTGGGTTTCTTTGCGCTTTACGTAAACGGTAATATCCTTTTTGGTGGTATCTTCGTATACAAGTCCTTTTTCCTTGTCATAAGCCTGGAACCGCTGGAAAATTGTAATAACCCCCACATACGTTCCATCAGGTTGACGTACAAGGTCGCTCACATACTGGATTTTGTACCAATCGATGGTCACGCGGTCATAATTGAGCTGCATAAGCCGATCGAAATACTCACGCACTTTATAGTAATTCACATCTTGCCGGCCAAGGGATGAAACGCCAATTTCACTGTTTTCCATAAACAATTCGACAGCACGTTCTATGACCCGTTGTGCATCAGACCATGGGGTGTTTTTATCGCCAATGATGCTGATATACTTGCTCAAATCGCGAACTTTTTCAAGGGCCAGACTATCAACTGCCTGTTTCCGTTTTGGGGAGAGATTATCCTGAGCGGCAACCCTGTCCGACATGGCGAAAAGGGAAACCAATATGATTAATGAAAGAAGTTTTCTCATGGTTGCTATTTTTTAATTAAATCGAGTCCCTTTATTTTTCCATTGGCATCGGTCATAATGGCATCAATGGCGTTTTTATTAGCCTTTGTGTCCTTGAGTAAATTCAAGTACCGTTTGATGTTCGTTGGTTTGTCGTAATCCACCATGGATCCTTCACGGCTTATGATGATCAGCACTGGAACCTCATCCGATGAGAAATACTGAAGTGTTTTCTGAATCGTTGCATCGGCTTGCGATAGATTGCCTGCACTGGCCGTATTTGCAATGGTATTAAATGCATTTTCCAGTTGAGACTTTAAAGGCAGGTCAACGCCTCCGGAAGACCTCATTTCCTGAATTTTCTTTTCCAACCGGGCCATCAGCTCATCATTGTCAGCGCTTTTTATATTCTGGGCCTTGATTTTATCAAGTTCCCGTTGTAATTCGTCTGCTGATTTATTATCCTTGTTCAGCAATAGATCATACAGTGATGCCTTCGCAATATCTGCCTTTTGGGCATTTATTTTCTCTTCCGCTAGTATAGATTTAAGTTTCGCCTGTGCATCGACGATCATATCATCCAGGATAGGATCGCCATAGTTTTTATTCATGATCTCGTCCACAATCCTTTTTTGCTCATCATAGGTTAGTGTGGTAGCGCCGGCGATGATCGGCTGCAATTGCTTTTTTGCATTTTCGATCTGTGCCTTGCGTTCCTTTTTTGACAATTTTCCGGTCGATTTACAACCTTCAGTTCCCGCTAAAACCGTTGCCATCATTAAAATGATGACAAACTGCTGCCAGCGAAACGTTTTGATTTTCTTTATTATCTCAGACATATCCGTTCAATTTATATTAAACCATTTTTTTTCACTCGTCATTTGTCACTCGTCAATTGTCATTGTTTATAAAAAGGGAACCTGACCACCTTTGCCCTCAGAATTTTCTCCCGTATCTTGATGTGTATCTCACTGCCCTCCTTTGATAAGGAAGATGGCACATAACCCATGCCCACTGGTCTCTTCACCGACGGGCCCATCGTTCCTGAAGTAACTTCTCCGATCTTGTTTCCCTGAACGTCAACTACTTCGTACTCATGACGGGGGATACCCATATCAACCATTTCAAAACCAACAAGGCGATGTGCGGTACCCTCCTGTTTTTGCTTCAGCAAAACCGCCTTATTGATAAAATCCTTGGCATCGGTAAACTTGGTGATCCATCCCAAGCCTGCCTCAATGGGAGATGTTGTATCGTTAATGTCGTTTCCGTAAAGACAATAGCCCATCTCCAGGCGCAACGTGTCGCGTGCTGCCAGACCGATCGGTTTAATGCCAAATTCTTTTCCTGCTTCAAACACAGCCTCCCAGATTTTCGGTGCATCTGCATTAGCCATGTAAATTTCGCAGCCTCCTGATCCGGTGTATCCGGTAGTGGCGAAAATGACATCGGGAACCCCCGCGAAAGTCAGCTTTTTAAAGGTATAATATTCCATATCGGTGACCTTGGTATCGGTGAGTTTTTGCATCGCCTTTAGCGCCAGCGGTCCCTGGATGGCCAGTTGAGAAATTTCATCCGAGGCATTGTACAGGGTTGCTCCCATTTTATTCTGTTTGTTGCACCAGGCCCAGTCCTTATCAATGTTTGCTGCATTCACGACCAGCAGGTAAGTCAGGTCGTCCACTTTGTATACCAGCAAATCATCAACAATCCCCCCGGTTTCGTTGGGGAAGCAGGAATATTGAACCTTGCCGGGAATAAGCTTCGAAGCATCGTTCGAAGTAACCCATTGAATAAAATCAAGCGCTTTTGGTCCTTTTACCCAGAATTCGCCCATATGCGAAACATCAAAAACCCCAATGCCCTTGCGAACTGTTTCATGTTCTGCGTTGACACCTTCGTACTGGAGTGGCATGTAATAGCCGGCAAACGGGACCATCTTGGCCCCCATCGCTTCGTGAAACTTTGTGAATGCTGTATTTTTCATCTGTTATAATTTGTTTTTTAATGGTCACATGGAATCTGATGAAAATAATATGATCATGAACGTAGCAAAAGTAGGAAAAATTGCGCGGTTGACTGCTGAATGTTCATATATTACAGCAAATGTTCATATGTTCCGACCAATTATTTTATAATTTTGACCCATGTTATTAACCAGGGAAAATACACCACGGTGGCTCATTTTCGTCATCGACCTCACCATCGCCGTTACATCCATTTTACTTGCTTATCTCCTCCGTTTCAACTTTTCCATCCCTGAATCGGAATTGGAACCGCTTCCGCAGATATTGCTCTACATGGCGGTGGTCAGGTCGGTCAGTTTTATGATCGCCCGTTCCTATGCAGGGATTATACGATATACCAGCACCGGTGATGCACTGCGTGTGTTTGGAACCATCCTCTCGGGAAGTATTGTCTTTGCCCTGACCAACCTTGTTACCTTTTTCATCATCGGGCACTTTTTTTTCATCCCATTCTCTATCATAATCATCGATTTCCTGGCTACCTCCTTTGGAATGATCACCTTCAGGCTGATCGTTAAACTGGCCTTCCTGGAACTGCAGCGCCCCGAGCGCGAAAAGATAAATGTTGTGATTTATGGCGCCGGTGAAGCAGGGATTATTGCAAAACGCACCCTCGATCGGGATATGGGTGCGAAATATAAGGTTCTGGCCTTCATTGACGACAGCAGCCATAAACAAGGCAAGAAACTTGAAGGGGTCGACATCCTTCACCCGGATAAACTGGATAAATTGCTCACTTCCAATTCCATTGCACAGATCATCCTGTCCATTATGCATTTTGATGCACAAAAGAAACAGGATTTGGTAGATAAATGCCTGGCCTACAACACCAAGGTTCTCACAGTCCCTCCCATGATCCGGTGGATCAACGGTGAACTTAGCTTCAATCAGATAAAAAAGATCAACATAGAAGATCTGCTCGAGCGAGATGAAATCAAACTGGATGTTCATCGCATCGGGGAGGAAATAACCGGAAAAACCATCCTGGTAACCGGCGCTGCCGGCTCAATCGGGAGTGAGATCGTACGGCAGCTTGCCCGTTATGCCCCAAGGCAACTTGTACTCATTGACCAGTCTGAAACACCCCTGCATTACCTCTCACTTGAAACCCTCGAATACAACCGGGGATCTGGTGTTGAGTTCATACTCTGTGACATCTGCAATGAATCCCGGATGAGCAAAATTTTTGACACCTTTCATCCCGATGTGGTTTATCATGCTGCCGCTTACAAACATGTACCTATGGTCGAGAGCAATCCGGCCGAAGCTGTGCTCACCAACATCAGGGGCACACAGATCGTAGCAGATCTCTCCGTTTATCATGGGGTGCGAAAATTCATTATGATCTCCACTGATAAAGCGGTAAATCCGACCAACGTGATGGGGGCATCAAAGCGAATTGCCGAAATCTACACACAGGCGCTTAGTAAAACGGCTGATACGCGCTTTATCACTACCAGATTTGGCAATGTGCTGGGATCAAATGGGTCTGTCATCCCCCTCTTCAGGAGCCAGATAGAAAAAGGGGGACCGCTAACCATAACCCATCCTGAAGTGGCCCGCTTCTTTATGACCATTCCCGAAGCATGCCAGCTTGTTCTTGAAGCCGGCGCTCATGGAAAAGGAGGAGAAATATTCATCTTCGACATGGGAAAATCGGTTAAAATTCTCGACCTGGCAAAAAAAATGATCCAGCTTTCCGGACTCACCCTGGGTAAGGACATACAAATAAAATACACCGGATTGCGACCGGGTGAAAAACTTTATGAGGAGCTCCTTAACATCGAGGAAAACACAATCCCAACACATCACCCCCTTATTCTGACAGCAAAAGTCCGGGAGTTCAGCATGGTTTCAGTCAGGCACGACATTGACGAACTGATTGCCATGGTTCCATCGAAGTCAAACTTCGACATCATCCTGAAAATGAAACAAATGGTTCCCGAGTATAAAAGTCAGAATTCGATCTATGAGCAACTGGATACATGACGAGTGACAAATGACGAGTGACAAGTGACAAGTGACGAGTGACAAGTGACAAGTGACGAGTGACAAGTGACAAATGACAAATGACGAGTGGCAAGTGACTACTTTTTCCCAATTTTTAATTTTTAATTTTTAATTTTTAATTATCGGTGCTTACCATCCTCGGTCCTACGGCAACCGGAAAGACTGCCCTCGCGGCCCATCTGGCATATGAACTGAACGGTGAAGTAATCAGTGCTGATTCACGACAGGTATACCGCGGGATGGATATCGGGACCGGCAAGGATTACAACGATTATCTTGTCCAGGGTACCCAGGTCCCATACCATCTGATCGATATTGTCGATCCGGGTTATGAATACAATATCTTCGAATATCAGCAGGATTTTCTAAAGGCATACACCAATATCATTAACCGGGGGAAAACTCCCATTCTCTGCGGGGGATCAGGCATGTACCTCGAAGCAATTTTAAAGGGATACCGGTTGACAAAAGCCGGAAATGACATGGAATTTCTTTCATCACTGGATGATAAATCGGATGATCAGCTGATCGAAATACTCAAATCATTCAAAATACCCCACAACATCACCGACTTTGAAGATCGGCCCAGGCTTGTTAAAGCAATCCTGGTTGCCCGCGCTGCAAAAACATCCATGGATCAAAAAATTCCTGAGCCTAGTCTGGATAGATCAGTCGGGGTTCAGCCATTTCCGAAAATCGATGCTGTCATTTTCGGGATCAGCTACCCCCGAGGACTGGTCAAAGCGCGGATTACCAAAAGGCTCGAATACCGGCTTGAACATGGCATGATCGGTGAGGTTGAAAAATTGCTCTCCACCGGCATTGCCCCCGAACGGCTCATGAAATACGGTTTGGAATACAAATTCGTGGTCATGCATCTCTCCGGGAAGATCTCACGCGATGACCTGTTACGTGAGTTGAATATCGCCATCAGGCAGTTTGCAAAACGCCAGATGACCTGGTTTCGCCGCATGGAGCGCCAGGGAATAAACATCAACTGGATCGACGGGCGGCTGCCACTGGAAGCAAAACTGGAAGAGATTCGCGTAAAAATCAGGGATCACAATTTGGGTTAACTCTTACTGTCCTTCAGGATCAGGCGGAGCGAGGTGTCCTCGGTAATATAATTCCATGCCCAGTTTATAAAAATGATCAGCTTGTTCCGTACGCTTAAAATTAGCATCAGGTGCAGGAACATCCATACCATCCAGGCAAAATAGCCATTAAAAGATAAAAATGGCAAATCCACAACAGCCTTGTTCCTGCCGATGGTGGCCATGGTACCAAGGTTCGTATATTCATAAGGCTTTAACGGCTGGTTCCGGATTATTGCCTTTAGGTTTTTAGCCAGATTCTTCGCCTGGTTAATAGCCACATTGGCTACCTGGGGATGTCCCTTCGGATAAAGTGGCGTCTCCATGATAGCAATGTCTCCCAAGGCATAAATATTTGAATAGCCTGCAACAAGATTGGTACGGTCAACAACAATTCTGCTGTTATTTACAAGTGATTGGGGATCAAATCCCGGAATGAGGTTACCGGTAACCCCCGCCGTCCAGATAACCTGACGGCTTTTGATGGATTCACCGTTATTCAACGTGATGACCTGCCCGTCGTAATTCTTGACAAACACACCCGTCATTACCTCAACGCCCATTGATTTCAGATACCGTTGCGACGATCGTCTGGCCAGATCGCTCATGTTGTTTAAGGTATACGGGCTGCCTTCAAGCAAAATAATATTGACATTTTTAAAATCGAATGGGGCATAATCCTTCGGCAGAATATCCCTTTTAATCTCAGCGAATGAACCCGCCAGTTCCACCCCGGTGGGGCCTGCACCAACAATGACAATATTGGACAGGTATTCACGCTCCGCTTCACTGGCCGACAACAAGGCTTCAAAATTCTGAAGGATGTTATTCCTGATTTTAATCGCGTCGTAGGTCGTTTTCAGTCCATAGGCATACTTCTCCAGCTCATTGTTCCCAAAGAAATTCGTCTTGCAGCCAGTTGCAACAATCAGATAATCGAAACCAAAATCACCAATGGAGGTGTGAATTGTATTGGTCAAAGGATCCACATTCAACACCTCCGCCATTCTGACCTGGGTGTTCTTCCTGCCCCGGAACAGCTTGCGCAATGGAAAAGAAATGCTGTTCGGTTCAATCTGTGAAGTCGCAACCTGGTAAAAAAGTGGCTGAAACTGATGATGATTCAGTTTATCGATCAGCAATATATCGAACAATTTCTGATCAAGTTTTTTTACAAGCTGTATACCCGCAAAACCACCTCCGGCAATAACTACTTTTTTTCTGTCCACCTGTCTGATTTGTTAGCGAAAACAAAAGTAGGATGAATAATCTGGATTTTAATTTTAGTTTTCACCTTTAATGTACTTTTACCTTTTAAAAACTCAATAATGCCCCTGTTTCCAACTGCCTGTCCCAGGAATTGTTACAGCTCCTGCTCATTCCTCGCAAGGATCGAAGAAGGCAGACTCACCGGCATTGAGCCCAATCCGGCCAACCTGGCAACAGCCGAAGGACCATGCCTCAAGGGGCTAAGTTATGTTGAGCGTGCGCATTCAGCGGACCGGATCCTTTATCCGATGCATAAAAACAGCCGGGGAGGATTTGACCGGATCCCCTGGGATCATGCCCTGGAAGTGATTGCAGCGAAACTCGTTCACCTCCGTTCAACTGATGGCCCTCATGCGGTCCTGTTCTATGAATCGAGCGGAATGGCAGGGCTTACCAACGAATTCAGCTCCAGGTTCTGGGAACTGTTCGGAGGCGCCTCAACCACCTATGGAAATCTTTGCTGGCCGGCGGGTCTGGAGGCAGTCAGGCTCACCCTCGGCGAAAACAAACACAATCTCCCCTGGGACCTCCCAAATAGTAAACTGATCATCCTCTGGGGGAAAAATCCGGCCGAAACAAACATCCACCAAATGGTTTTCATCGAAAAAGCCGCATCGCAGGGAGCCAAAGTAATTGTGATCGATCCGCGCCGGACACCCTCATCCGAAAGAGCCGATCTGCTGATCCAGCCAAAACCGGGAACCGATGCTGCCATTGCACTGTCCGTCGCGAATTACCTGATTCAAACGGGCCAGCTTGATAGGCAATTCATTAATAATTATGTTTCTGGATTTGAATCATTCGCCGGATCCATTCTAAATTGGACCTTTGCAAAGGCTTCAGCCATAAGTGGTATTCCGATTGAGCTTATTGAAGAAATGGCCAGGGACATTGCAACAGTTAAACCCATGACCCTTATCCCGGGATATGGTATGCAACGGTTTTCCAATGGAGGACAAACCATCCGAACCCTGCTGGCACTCAGTATCCTCACGGGAAATATCGGCAAAAAAGGAGCATGCTTTCATTATGCCAACCTGCAATCTTACGTGTTCGACAAGCTGAAAGAACCGCTCTCCTATTATCCGTCGGTCGATGCAAATCCCATCTTCCGTAGAATCATTTCAAAGGCTTCACTGGGCAAGGATATCATT
>Ga0247842_10002404_pt1 | contig 27976 bp, 29 predicted proteins | sample LaCruzMarch2015__3_FD_192411 | JGI IMG/M metagenome (GOLD analysis project Ga0247842, IMG submission 192411) | Freshwater microbial communities from meromictic Lake La Cruz, Castile-La Mancha, Spain - LaCruzMarch2015_19m | ecosystem: Environmental > Aquatic > Freshwater > Lake | place: Spain...
TCCGTTGTAATTAACAGTATTACCAGAGGCAGAAGCAGTAAAGGTCGTGACACCAATTGAACTGCCGCCAAAGTTGAGAGTGCCAGTAGCGCCGTTGGTAAACTCGCCGGCACCGGTAATTGATGTAGGTACGGTAAGATTAGCGTTGTTAGTTAAATGTCCGCCACTTTCAATATCAAGATTACCGCCAATTGTTGTGGTACCGGTAGTAGTGACTGTTTCCCCATATTTGCCATTGTATACGTGAATATTATTATAGGTAGTGTAAGCACCCATCTGACAGGTAGCACTAAATGTAATGGTTCCTGTACTTCCAGTCAGTGTGCCGCCATTGCCAAAGTCGCCACTTAAATATAACGTTCCCGCGTCTGTAAAAGTGAATTTCGCATGCGCCGCTGTACCACTGAAACTGACACCACTTGAATCAACCATTCCTGTGCTTAAGGTCACAGCCGAATCAGCTGATGTTCCTCCGCCGATGGTAATACTGCTATCTGCAATAAAATGACCCGTTCCAACAGCAAAGGTAGAAGTGCCTGTTCCCGTAGAGGCAGTTAAATTGAGTGTTCCTGTTGTATGCAAAGTTGGGCTGCCGCTAAAATTTATTGCGTTAGAAGAATTAACGGGATCATTAAAAGTTATTACTCCAACTGAGTAAGTGGGAGTGACATCTAGCGTCACGGTAATACCAGAATTAATAGTAACCGTATCACCGGAAGCCGTAGCTCCGGGGTAACTATTAGCGCCACAGGTTCCACCCCAGGTAGCGCCATCACTCCAGTTGCCACTGACACTGGCAGTACAAACGGCATCAGCGGCGATTTGCCAAGAGCGTTTTTCTTCAAAAAGAGTTTTCCCTTTATCAGTATCAACAAACTTTAAAGGTCCGAGAATATAAAATTGTGGGCTAATATTAGGCGCCTTAAATTCATATTCTAGATTTGTGATTTCGCCCGCTTGCAGATTAGGCGTCCATGTTAAGGTTTTTATTTTATCTTTGCCTTCAACCTTCAGTCCATCTTGCGGTTTAATTTCAAAAGAATCCGGTACAAATTCCCTAACCTCGCCGGAGAAAGCAGAGTTTGCTTTAACTGTTAGCTTCATTTTATAAAAATCAGGAGGAAAAATCCTTGTCGGTCCTTCTCTTTTAATGACAAAATCAGGGTTCTCTTCCACATAAAATCTATCTTCAATCTCCCTGGCGCCATTAGTGGTTTCCGCTTTCAATTTCATTACGTAAGTACCGGAATTCTTGGTTTGGTAAGTGGCAAAATAATCCGGTGAATTTGTTACCCCCTTGAGCCGACACTCTTTAGAAACAGTTACGTCGTGATTATCCGTAGATAAATTTGTGGTATTTCCACTAGGATCGGTAATTTCTAAATTAACTTTGGCGTCGCAAACCATATTGCCAAAATCATTCAAAACCGCCATACCGATAAAGGCCTCTTCTTCGGGCTCATAAACGGATCGATCAGTGTTAATAGCTAAAACTCCCCAGGTAAAATCTTGTTCTAAATTATAGGTTTTGGCAGAATTTTTTACTTCAATATCGAGAGTATATTTCCCGGGTTTAATTTCTTTTTGATTATCTTCGCCGAGAATCACCTTTATTCTATCGTCACTAACTCGTTCAATCTTAGATGCTGTTTCGGTTACCGTTCCGGCATTATCCTTAACAATGACTTTAATTTCTTGGTCGTTAAACTCTATGGTTTGGCCGTCAGAATCTTTAGGAAGAGCTACGTCTTGATTTATCTCCTCGGCATGGGTCTTTTTAACAAGAGGAAATTTCTTACCCGGTAATTGGATTTCAAAGGTGGGTTTTTCATCTAAATGAAAGGATATTTTGGTGGTAGTAAATTGGGGCGATTGCAAAACCAGGACAGAACTAAGACCCAAAAAAAGCGCGATAATAACAGCAATTACCGAGCTCCATTTAATGCCCTTTCGAACCTGGGGTTTTGCTAAGACCCTTTTAACAGTTAGATAAACTCCGTCAATTCTACGCAAAATCCCTCCCTATGCCAAAAATAGAAGCCGAAATGTCGCCTATAACTATAATATATAACAGAAGGTTCTGTCTAACAAGGAGTAAAAAGGGGGATAAGTGGGTTGACAAATATAAATCTTTTTGTTAAAGTAAAATGTCGATCTAAATAAGGCCGCGCCTGCAACGCCTAAGCGGCGAAGCGATGGCGGGCAAGGAGGGGAGAATGAGTTTTGATGAAAAAATTTCTCCCTTTTTTAATTCTATTAGTTATAGCTATCATAACTATCAGTTGTCAGTTATCAACCATCAGCAGAACAAATGCTCAAGATGTTACTTATTCTGCCACCGTTCTGTCTCATTTGAGTTGGGAGAGGCAAGGAAATAATTTAGTTATTAGCACTAATGAACCCGAGGGGTTTACTTTAATTACTAGGGAAAAAATTATTACTAAAAAAGGGCCTGTTGTTTTTACGGTCCCTTATGAAGAAGGTTTTTCTCTAATTGCCAATTACTAATTGGTTTACCTCAAAATTACTCTTTTTCTTCCTTGAGTGATATTGTCATATTTAGGAACTCGATTTTTAGCTTTGTGGCACCAGCGAATAATAAGATAGATTACCAATGCTAATACAATACCCAAGATTACAAATAGCCACCAAGGAATAATCCAAAAAACTAAATTAGCAGTTAAAGAACGTTTGGCGGCATCTGTGCCGTAAAACGAAGCAAGTTCAGCTTTAAAATAGCCAATATTTTTCCAGCTGGCGCCTGCAGGCTTCCACTGATTTTCAAAGCGGCGAGCGCTATCAGGTAAAACATTGCCACTATCTTCATTAAATTTAACGCTATCAACAATTACTCCTCGCCAATTTTTAATTTTTATCTCACCAGTAGGTTTAAAATGAACATTGCCATTATTATAAATGCGAGTGAGGAAGTTTACTGGAGTTTTTAAATTGAGCCAAGGAGCAGTAAATGTCTCTACGGTACCTGACGGTGTACATTGACCTGGAGTAGTTTCCGGAATATTTACCAAAAATAAGGCACCGACTTGAGAACCAACCGCAATTTGTGTTTTACCTGTTTCCAATTGAGGCGGCTGAGAACTAAGAAAAACTACGCCATAATGACCGCATGGTTCGGCATTTTGAGGAACAGAAATAGTATAGTTTAATTCAGTAATTTGATTAGGCGCCAAAGCAATTTTTTCTTTAGCTAAACTAATCCAACTGGCGAGAGAAAAACTACGGTTTTCCGAGGTTGGAGCCAAAAATCTCTGACCACCGGTTTCTCCTTGCGGCAAAAAATCAGCAGTACTGCTATAAAGTTCTACCATTTTGGCTAAAGGATTAGTCAATTTAATGGTGCCGCTAGCTTGTTTGCCTTTTTGAATAGTTAATTCGGTTAAAGGTGGAGAGAGAGTTATTCCTTCCGCGCTTGAATCCGCTGCTTTGGTAAAATTGGGAACCAATATAAAAAAGAGGCCAATAATAAAAAGTGAGATAAATTTGCTAGTTATTGAGTGTTTCATGAACGTACTTAAAAGTTTCCTGTTACAATAACTGTAATGGTATCAGAATAAGAGCCAGCTCTTGTGGTATTATCAATTGCCGCTTTGGCTGTGATGGTAACTATTCTACCAGTAATAGGATCATTAGTACTTGCTAAAGTTACTGCCGCCGCAGCGCCTACTTCTAAACCTCCTACATCTGAAGAAGTTCCAAAACGTGCAGGTATGGTAATGGTTCCACCGCTTCCGCCGCTAGTTGCAGCGTGGATTCCATATCCTTTTGTGCCCGCCGCCAGAGTAGTCGGACCGGGATCATAAGCAGCGTTAGTAGAACCAATTATGTCGGTAGTGGTTGTTGATTTGTATAAGCCAGGGTTGGTAGCATCGCCTGTGTCATAAACACTAGCGGTCATGCCGTTATCAGCATTTGTACCGATAGTTACAGTAATAGGTGTAGCAGCATCGCTAACGCTGGAGGCCGAAAGTGTGCCGAAAGAAGAAGCATTGGCAGAAAACACTACACTGATAGTAGGTTCGACAGTGGCTGAATAAACAATTTGATCGTCAGCAACAAGCACATAGGCAATTGAACCGGTATCGCTGGAGCCGGCAGTGATTGGGCCATTATCGGTTCCTGCATCAGCGTCATTTTGCATCTGTTTATCACCACCTGTAGCATTGGTACCGATTTCAATCACAATAACTTTACCTGCTGCAACTGTGCCTGAGTCAGAAGTGAGAGTTAACTTATTTAGAGTACCTCCTCCTCCATCATCAGCAATGACGGCTCCCCAGGTAGTGCCAGTAGCAACTGCCGCCAAAGTTATCTCAACACCATCAGCAACGAAGTCAACGTCAGTATAATCTATGCCGGCTTCACCACTGGCAATACTGGGAGGAAATTGCACAGTAATTGTTTCTGTTGCCGCGACACCAGTAGGCGTAGTAAAGGTAATAGTGTGATTAGACTTTTCACCGACTTTAATGCGGCTCATTACATCGCTAATAGCTGTTAATGGGGCAGCGTGAGTTTTAACTGCCGGAATTATCATTGAGAATATAAAAATCGCGATTAAGACAATCGTTCGTATCGTTTTAAGCTTTTTCATCCTTTCCCTCCTCAGATATATTAGTACGCAATATTTCTAGAAATGCCATCAGAAGATGGTGTTTCTTTTCTTCTATATTATATAAGACAATTAACTAATAATCAATAATACGAAGTAAAGTTGACTGTGGATAAATCAAACATTTCCACCAAAGGCGGATCAGCCTCTGGCTGAAAATAAAAATTCTATTACATCACCATCTTGCACAATATAATCTTTTCCCTCCTGGCGTAGTTTACCGACTTGTTTTGCGCCAGCTTCGCCGTTGTATTTGCTATAGTCATCATAGGAAACAACTTGCGCGCGTATAAAACCGTGTTCGAAATCAGTGTGAATTTTGCCAGCGGCGATAGGCGCAGTATCGCCAATTTTGATGGTCCAAGCGCGCACTTCGTCAGATCCGGCTGTAAAATATGATTGTAGGCCCAAAGTGTGATAGGCGGATTGAATCAATCGATCCAAGCCTGATTTTTTGAGTCCCAAACTTTCTAAATATTCTTTTTGTTCTATTTCATTCAAATCTATAAGATCCTGTTCAACCTGAGCCGAAATAACAATTAGTTTTTCCGGATCAGTGATAAAATCTAGATTAAATTTTTTAATAATTTCACTGGTTGATAAATTGGCGTCTTTTTCACTAACATTCGCCGCATAAATTATAGGTTTTCGCGAAAGCCAATTCATATTGACTGGAGCGTCACCCGTAGCTTTAGCGGAGGGTGATTTACTTTTTTCTTTAGCTTTTGTTTTTTCGTTGGTTTCTAAATCCGCCAATTCCAGTTCTGTTTTAATAGTTTCGAAATCGTCTTTGGGATCAATTTTGCCAGTAACATGCATAACATTTGGATCTTCAAAACAGCGAAGTACCATACAGATCGCGTCCGTTTCGCGAATATGAGAGAGAAATTTATTGCCCAATCCCTCGCCCTTATGCGCTTCTTTAACCAGGCCGGCGATATCAATAAATTTTACCGTAGCCGGAGTAATCTTTTGGGGTTTAGCAATTTCCGCAAGTTTTTGTAATCTAACATCTGGAACATTAACGATACCAATATTGGGATCAATAGTGCAAAACGCAAAATTACTCGCTTCTGCCTGGCGAGCTTTTACTAAGGCGTTGAATAATGTACTTTTTCCGACGTTGGGTAATCCCACGATGCCGATACTTAATGACAAGATATTCTCCTTTCAATCTAGCTAATTTTAATATAACAAAACCCAAGTGCCCAAGATAATCATAATTATGCCTGCAATTAGATGAAGTAATCTAATATTCCTATCTTTCCAAGCGGTTGTTTTTTCTGCCGTTGAAAAACCAAAATAAATTAATATAGTTATAACTACGAGCGGTAGGACAAAAACAAAATTATAATACAAAAGTATAGGAATTATTTGTATCCAACTCGAATTTTCAGCTAATAATCCTAGTACAAAAATATATGGCCCTCCCGTGCATGGTAACTCGAATAATGTAACTAAAAAGCCAATTAAAAAAGCGCCAATGGGGGATGTAACGCTTTTTAAAATTTTTTGTAATGCTGGCCGCCACGAGCGCGGTATTTCCATTACAAAACCGCCACCTCCATACCAAAAATAATCTTTTATATTGAAAATACCTATTACTATAGCGGCAATTCCTATAATGATATGAAATATTTTAGCGGCAGCAAATAAATCTATGATTTTGAATAATCCAATTCCCAGTAAAAAGTAGGCGATAAAGAGAGCTAGAATAAAAGATAATCCTATCTGCAGGACTTTTATCTTGTTTTTTGTAGTTAACAAGGTAGCTAATAGAATTAGTAACACTGTGATAGCGCAAGGATTAATGGAATCAACAAAAGCCGCTCCAGTTATTATCGGGAAAGTAGGAATAATATTTTCCGTACAAGACGGTTGGGCGCAAGTTGAACTAAATAAGTTATCCATATTGTTTTTATTATAACAATGATATTAAAATAAAGACAGAGGTAAGTCTGTCTCTATTTTGCTGGGATCAGGTTTACCTCTTTTTTATCTGCAAAATAAACCTCTCATAGATGTCGAACATTTAGGACATTTGGTCTCGGTACAGGGGACGCCTCTTTGATGAGTAACCTTTTCCTCGCAATTTGGGCAAACGCAATCTGTACTACCGCCTAAACTCTGCGGTTGCCTGTTGATTCTACGGCCGCCTTGTCTTTCTCTTCTTGGATCAAGGCCCATTGGGCCGGTTCCATCTCTTTTTGGCATAATATGATCTCCTTTTAATATTTTAATTGCTTTTCCATAAACGAGGCATCGACCTATTTTTTTATGCGCCTCGTGGATGATACGTAAAAAGGTAACGCGAGAAATACCCATTTTTTTTGCTGCTTGCTCTTGATATAAATCTTTCAAATCATATAATCTGATCGCTTCTATTTCATCGAAAGACAATATTTCCTCAAATAGATTTCGCAAAGGAACGCCAGCAGGCTTAAAATAGGTAATTTCTGGATAAAAACTAATGGATCTTTTTCTTTTTGGTCTCCCTCTCATATATGTCCTTTCATTTATAATATAGAACATATGTCCATAATTGTCAAGTGGATAAAACAAAAAGAGGCACAAATACCTCTTAGAAGTTATAATCCTTATTTTTTCTTTTTTAGCCAGCCCATCAAAAACAAAATGCCAATTAAAAATGCCGGGCCGGCGATTGTTAAACACCACGACAATCTGTACCATTCGATCGGGTTAGCTGTTAATAAATCCACAATATTAATCCCACAATATATTAATCCGGCTAGAATAAATGCAATTGCCCCAACAATTTCGTGTTTCCAAGATATTAGTAAAATAATCAGCAAAACGAATGATGGAATGTTGTGGATTAATAACCCCGTAACTGTTCCCCAAAATCCATAATTGTTTCCGAAAACATCTAAGGAAAATAGAGCCAAGAATAATATAAAAATTATTGACAAAATCCTCGGCGCCCAATAAACAAACTTATTTTCCTTCTTGTTCGCATATTTTATATTTTCCTTCATTCTTGCCTCTTTTCTATGCTAATCTTACTCAAATTCTACCCTAAAATTTGGCTTGTTGCAATTATTTATATCATCAGGTCGCTTGTTGACAAAAACGGCGCAAATGGTATTCTCTTGGTAAGAAGCAAAGATCGCAATATTTTGCAGATGTTTGTAAATTAAAAAGGAGTGATGAAAAATGTCGTTAACCTATGACAAAATAGAAGGATATCTCAATAGTGTTTTGAACTCTTTTCTGGAGGAACACAAACAAGATGGTATCGAAATGCTCAAGGGTTTGACGTTGACACAGATAGCCATCGAGATTCTTGAGAAGGACGACAAGGGTTTCAAGGGACAAGAAGCAAGAGTTATATTTGCTCACGATCATAAACAAAATTCATATTACATTTATTGTGATTATTCGTCGTCAGACAAAACCCAGTTCGTCATTCTCAAATGGTCGTTAGGAGGTATGCAAGAACTTGCCCGTTTTGATTTCCAACTATGAGGAAAGCAGACGAAACTATCAAATATCCATAAAAGATTTCGTGTATTTAGAATTAAACCCTCTCACTCAGAGGGTTTTTATTTAGCTAATTTGCCTAACTGATTCCTAGCTGTATAATAGCTATAGGATCATTCCGTTAAAATTTATGGTTAAATTAACTTTTATAATCATTATTACTAAAATTATCGCTTTTTTGATGCGGTTTTTTGGCTTTGGTCACGGCACCACTTGGCCCGGGGAAATTGCACTGCGCCTTGATCAAAATATTGTTGGCAAAATAATGAAAAAAAATCTTAAACTTAAAACCATTATTATAGTTGGAACTAATGGCAAAACCACTTCGGCGAAATTAATTAAGCACGTACTTACTAAATTGGGTCATCGGGTTTTTTCTAATCAGTCAGGTGCTAACCTCCTAAACGGCGTGGCCTCGACACTAATTAATTATACTAAACTCTCGGGAAAAATATCTTACGATGAGGCGATTTTAGAAATTGATGAAAATGTTTTACCTATCATTATTAAACAATTTCGTCCCAGCGCCATTTTAATGCTTAATTTATTCCGCGATCAGTTAGATCGTTACGGGGAAATTAATATTATTGCCTTAAAATGGCATTATGCTTTAAAACAATTAGACCAACAAACGACTTTTATTATGAACGGGCAAGATCCGCAAATTTGCCATTTGGGCCGCGGCGTTATTAATAGTCCGGTTTATTATTATGGCGTTAAAAAATTGCTTAGTAAAAAAGACATTCCTCATGAAGCAGATTCAATTTATTGTCCAAAGTGTTCTTCAAAATTAACTTTTTCAGCTATCGCTTATTCGCATATTGGCAATTTTTCTTGTCCAAAATGTGTTTTCTCGCAACCTGAATTTGTTGATTTAACCGAAAGAATGGATATTCCTCTGGAAGGATTATTTAATCGCTATAATTTTAGCGCCGTGGCGCTTTTACTAAACAAGGTTTTCGGTCTTTCCAATGAAAAGTTTAAAACGCTCATTAAAGATTATCAAGCAGGTTTTGGCCGACAGGAAATGATTGATTTTGAAAACAAAAAAGTAATCATCCAATTATCAAAAAATCCAGTGGGTTTTAACCAATCGATAGAATTATTGCGTGAGATAAAAAATAAACCGAAGACAGTGCTTTTGGCGCTTAACGATCGTATTCCCGATGGTAGAGATATTTCCTGGATTTGGGATGTAAATTTTGAAAGTTTGGTGAGTATTGCCGATAAAATTTTCGTTGTCGGCGACCGGGCTTATGATTTAGGAATTCGCTTACAATATGCTTTAAAAAATAAAAAGATGACTGTTACTAAAGACAGAATTTGTCTTAATAGCCAAATATATATTTATAGTAAAATCGAAGAGGGTTTAGAGTCCGCCTTAAAATCGATTGAAAAGAAAGAAACCTTATATGTTTTTCCGGTTTACTCGGCCATGTTAGCGCTTAGAAAAATATTAACAGGTGATGAGTTTAAAACAAAATGAAAAATACCTACGAAATTAATATTGTTTGGCTTTATCCAGATCTCATGAGCACATACGGCGATCGAGGCAATGTGATGATTTTAGAAAATCGCTTGTTTTGGCGAGGGATTAAAGCCAAGGTCATTAAAGTTTCGCTTGGCACCCCGGACGCGGAACTTAAACGCGCCGATCTTATTTTTATTGGCGGCGCGCAAGATTATGCCCAAGAAATCGTTAATCGCGATTTATTAAAAAGGAAAAAAATACTGGCAGAATTGATAGAATCAGGAATTCCGGGACTATTTATTTGCGGAGCTTATCAATTTTTGGGAAAACATTATATTACCGCTGAACAAAATATTATTAAAGGGCTCGGAATTTTTGATTTATTCACCGCAAATCCAGGGTTAGATTCCCCACGTTTAATCGGTAAAGTATCGGCCAAATTAGTCATTCCCGGTCTTAGTGACGAAATTGTCACTGGTTTTGAAAATCACGGCGGTAGAACTTTCCTTTCCAGTCACGTTAAGCCATTAGCTGAAATAATTTTCGGGTTTGGCAATAATGGGAAAGATTTTAGTGAAGGCGCTATTTATAAAAACGCCATTGGTACCTATTTGCATGGTCCGGTGTTAGCTAATAATCCAAAACTAGCAGATTTTCTTCTTACTAAAGCTATCGAGAAAAAATATAGTCAAGAGATTACTTTGAAACCGCTTAATGACAAATTAGAAGATTTAGCAAATAAGAATTTTCTCAATCGATTATCCAATTAAACAAAATGGCGTACTTTTTTTTGATAATTATTTCTCTAGTTTTGCTCTCGCTATCATTTTGGGGGGTATTCAATCTGATTTCCGCGCTGGCCGGTGTTGTCTACGTTGGTACCAAAATGGATACTATGAAGCAAGCTCTCAAACTCGCCAATCTTAAAAAAGGAGAAAAATTTTATGAATTAGGGTCAGGTTTGGGTAGTGGATTGTTGATGGCCTCACGTGAATTTAGCGCCATAGCCACAGGCATAGAAATTTCTCCCCTTTACTATTTAATTTCTAGATTGAGAGCAATCGGCGGTAAAAATATTAAAATAATATTTTCTAATTATAAAAAGATAAATTTATCAGATAGTGATGTCATTTATTGTTATCTACTACCAAAATTAATGACCGAACTTTTACCGAAATTTTCCCGTGAATTAAAGCCAGGTGTTCGGGTTATTTCTTATGCTTTTCCTATCAAGGGGAAAACACTGACCAAAATAAAAGCCACCGGTTCAACAAAAATCTATTTGTATAGATTTTAACGATAATCGTTTTAAACTTTTTACAGTTTTTCTGCTTCCAATGATATAATTAAAGAAACAAACTAATTTATATTTTATGTCCTATAGTGGTCTCACAATTCAAGAGGTCATTGCCTCTCGAGAAAAGTTTGGCGAAAATATCTTACCTCAAAAAGAAAAGGTTTCGTCTTTTTCTGTATTTCTAAACCAATTTAAAAGTCCCCTAATTTACATTTTACTTTTTGCCGCTTTAGTTTCTCTATTTTTCCGTGAATATTTCGACGTCGTTCTAATTATAGCAGTAATCTTGCTTGATGTGGTAATGGGTTTTTACCAAGAATATAAGGCGCAAAAAACGCTTGAGGCCTTGAGAAATATTTTAGAGCCAACCGCTTTAGTATTACGAGACGGGCAACGGAAGGAAATTAATGTTTCGGAAATCGTTCCCGCTGATTTAGTATTTTTAGGTAGTGGAGACAAAGTCCCCGCTGATGGAAAATTGATTGAAGGAACAAATGTTTTAATCGATGAGGCCATTCTTACTGGTGAAGCCGAAGCACGTGAGAAAAAGGTTAATTCAAAAGACAATTTATTATTTATGGGCACAATTGTTTTAGCCGGTAGCGGGGCGATGCAGGTGAGTAGCATTGGAATGAAAACCGAGATTGGTAAAATTGGCAAAAGCTTGGAAGTGATTGAAGAAGAAGAGACACCGCTACAAAAGAAACTTAATCATTTTGCCAAAAATTTAGCTTGGTTTGTGGTGATACTCTGTTTAATAATTTTTATTGTTGGATTTCTTTTTCAAGATCGCAATGTTTGGGAAATGCTTAGAACCGCGATTGTTTTAGCAGTAGCCGCTATACCCGGAGGACTGCCTATTGCCGTAACAGTAGTGATGGCTATTGGTATGCATAGGATTCTTAAGAAAAAAGGACTGGTCAAGAGATTAATTTCTATTGAGACACTGGGTTCCACGATGGTTATTTGTACCGATAAAACAGGAACATTAACTGAGGGAAAAATGGAGGTAGAAAAAACAGATTTTACTGACGAAAAGAATGCGCTTTTGGCGATTACTCTAGATAATGATCAGCGGACTAATATGGAGGTTTGTCTTTTAAATTATGCCAAAACTAAGAAAATAGATGTAGCAAAAATAGCCGAAAAATTTCCTAGGATTATGCAAGAACCGTTTAGTAGTGAGACCAAAACTAGTTATTCCGTTAATGATATTGATAGCAAAAAAACAGCTTTTATGCTTGGGGCACCGGAAATTGTAGTTAAATATTGTCAGTTATCTCAAAAATCCCAAGAAGAAATTATTAAAAAAGTTTATGATTGGGCCAATAGTGGCCTGCGGATTATCGCTATTGCTTACAAAGATACTGGCACTTTGGCGGAATTAAAAAAGAAGCAAAAATATCATTTCGCCGGTTTAATTGGCATTAGAGATCCCTTAAGAAGAGGAGTGCGCGAAGTAATAGCAATTGCCAAAAGAGCTGGCATCCAAACCAAAATTGTAACCGGTGATTATTTGGGAACTGCCTTAAAAGTGGCCTCGGAAATAGGGCTAAGGACAGGCAAAGAAAATATTTTAGAAGGAAGTGAATTAGAAAAAATATCGGATCTAGAACTCGGAAAAATTATTGACGACATTGATGTTTTTGCCCGAATTGCCCCCAATCAAAAACTAAAAATTATTAAAGTTCTGCAAGATAAAGATGAAACCGTTGCCATGACGGGAGATGGGGTTAACGACGCCCCGGCCTTAAAAAAAGCTGATATTGGCGTAGTGGTGGGTCAAGATGCCTCGGAAGTAGCAAAAGAGACCGGTGATTTAATTCTTCTTGATGGAAATTTTAGTACCATTATTGCCGCAGTTGAAGAAGGCAGAGTGGTTTTTTCTAACATCAGAAAAGTGGTGGCTTACATGCTTTCTAACTCTTTCGCGGCCATAGTACTTATTTTTGGCGCCATGATTTTAGATTTGCCAGCTCCTTTGACTATTGTGCAGATTCTTTGGATAAATCTGATTTGTGATGGTCCACCAGATTTGGTATTAAGTTTTGAACCGAAAGAAAAGCATTTAATGCTAGAAAAACCCGAAAAATTAAGAAAAGAAGAATTTTTGGGTAAAATAAGTAAAACTCTAATAGCCGTAATTAGTTCTGTGGCGGGCCTGTCAGCTTTGGGTTTTTTCTGGTTTTTCTTAGATCGCACCGGAGATGTAGCGCTTGCTAGAACCATCGCTTTTGTGGCAATCGGCATAATCAGTTTAGTTTACATCTTTTCTTTCAAAAGCTTTGAGAAATCGCTTTTTAAAACAGAAAACTTTTGGCAAAATAAATATCTTATTTGGGGTGTTATCTATGGTTGGGTATTATTATTGGCGGCGGTTTATGTACCATTTTTCAACAAATTTATCGGCACAGTTCCGCTTAGCTGGACGTATTGGGTATTGATTTTAGCATGGGGAGCATTTATAACAATTATGGTCGAATTAATCAAATTGTTTTACTATTCTCGTAAAAAATATTATTAAGAAAGGAGTAAATATGTCAGTTGAAACATTACCAGACGAATTTGATAAACTGGTGGATCTTTCTCAGGAAGCTCTTATCCCCATTTCACAAGAATCAGTCGATAATTTTAAGGACGTAATTAAGCAATCAAAAGAAAACACTTTTAATGAGGTTGGAAACGCTGAATCTTTTTTCCAAGATCACGAGAATGATTCAGAATTGGTCTTCGAAGCGTGTTGCACGGATGAGTTAGTACAAAAAATTAGACATGCCGGAATGGGTTTTTTAAAGGCAAAAAAATCCGTCGAAGGTCAAAAGGCATTAGATTTAGATGGTTTAATCGGAGAAGTCATTAAAGACGCTGTTAGTCATACCCCGGATAAGGAAAAATACAAGTTTATTGTTAAAATTATCATAGATCCTAAAAACCCTGCCAATTACAGTTTTTTGGTTATCAATCCTTCTTCGGTTTTATCCAAAGATTTTTCCGAGCAGAAGAAAGATACTGGTCTAGGCAATATCATGAAAAAAGGTTTTGCCGCTGATCTCGGAGGTGAAATTAGAAACATTGATATCATGGCTGGAGGAAAGAAGATTTATCACGGTTTTGAGTTCAAAAAAGGCGAATTCTAGTTCTTCTTTCTTTTGCCGTGGAAAGCGCTATGAACTTCTTTAAGCTGTTGGTTAGTAACGTGAGTGTAAATTTGCGTGGTAGTAATAGAGGAGTGGCCCAGCATGGTTTGCACCGAACGCAAATCCGCGCCCGAAGTTAAAAGGTCGGTAGCAAATGAGTGACGTAGCGTGTGTGGCGTCACTTTTTTTATAATGCCGGCTTTTTTAGCATATTTTCGTAAAATTCTTTGCACGGTTCTAGTAGTTAAGCGACCAGATGGTTTTTTCTTATCAGGAGATTCTTCCATTTGATTTCTGACTTCGGTTTTTTTAAATTTTATATTTTGAACATTTGAGTTTGTTTCGGATTTAGGATTTCGGATTTCGGATTTTTTTCGTCCATGGCGGACGAAAACTGCTTTGTCTTCATCATTCCTTGAGCCGAGATACTTTTTTAACGATTCTTTGGCGCTATCTGATAAAAATACTACCCGTGCTTTGCCGCCCTTACCAATAATGCTAAATTCTCCTCTATTAGAATCGATTTGGTCTTTGTTTAGTTTCACCAGTTCCGAAACACGCAGTCCTGTTGAAAAGAGAACTTCTAGAATCGTGCGATCACGTAGCCCGATGGTTTTTTTTACATTAGGTTCGGCGAAGAGCCGGTCAAGTTCTTCTTCCGACAAAAAACTAATTTCTCTATCTGGCACATCGGCTAATTCTATTTTTTCTGCGGAAAGAGTTTTTACATCATTTTTGGCCAGATATTTCAAAAAGGCACGAAGGGCGATAATATGATAATTCTGCGTTTGTTTCTTGAGCGGTTTTCCAAATTTATCAGTCAGTCGATTGAGAAATAGCCGATATTTTTTTATTTTTTCTAAATTAATATCGCTTGGTTTTGAAAGTCCGTTATCTTTGCCCCAGTTAGCAAACCGACTTAAATAATGTTCATAATTACGTTTTGTGAGAGGAGAATGTCCTCTTTCTATTTCACAATAATCTAAGAAATCCTCAATATATTTATCCATAATGTTATTGTACGACATCTGGACAGCAAGTTCAATTTCTTCTAAAATATAACTATGCTAGATACACTTCGATCGATTGATCATAATATTTTTTATTGGTTCAATAATCATTTGGTCGGTAATTACCACTGGCTAGACTTGATTTGGAAATTTTTAGCAGTTTACCTTATTTATTTGGTGCCGCTTGGTTTAGTTGCCGCTTGGTTCTTTGTGAAAAATGAAAAAAACCATAAAACAATGCTGGCAGCTTTTTTTACCGGCGCTGTGGCTTGGCAGGTAGTGGCGGCTTTTATCGGTTCCTTGCATTATCGTATGCGGCCGTTTACCAGTTTAGCCGGTGCCCAAGAAGTAGTTTTCCATGTACCAACCTATTCTTTCCCCTCCGATCACGCTTCTTTTCTGGCCGGCATAACTGTTTATTTTTATTTTGCGGGCTATAAAAAAGTTGGCAATATAATGTTAATTACTACGTTTTTAATCTGTTTTTCCCGCATTGTCACCGGACTTCATTGGCCCAGTGATATTTTTGCTGGTTGGATTGTTGGCACTTTAGTAGCCTGGATTTTCTGGCTTCTCAGAAAGCCGATTGATAAATGGATTCTAAGCCCGATTTTGTGGGTACTTCGTAAAATAAAAATAGCTTAAATTTTTAATGTCTAATTTCTAATTTTTATTTAAAATAATAAAATGCCTAATTTTCAAACAAATTCAAAAAATAGTTATGACTTAGAAGAAAGAACAGCTAAGTTTGGCGAAAGCATCATTGATTTTGTAAAAATGATAGTACAGAATAATATAAATGGTCCACTGATAAATCAATTAGTTAGATCAGCCACCAGTATTGGCGCTAACTATGCAGAAGCAAATTGTGCCAGTTCAAAGAAAAATTTTCGTAATAAAATTTATATTTGCAAAAAAGAATGTAATGAAACTAAGCATTGGCTGAGGATGCTTACGAAATGTGAGCCGGACAAGAAAGAAAAATGCCAACAGTTATGGCAAGAAGTATATGAGTTAACGCTGATATTTTCCAAAATTTCTACAATGCATTGTAAATAATTAACGTTTAAAAATTTAGAATTAAATATTAAATAGAAATTAAAAATTAGAAATTTAAAATTATGAATCAACTACTTACCATTTTAATTTCTATGTTGCCCGTCATTGAGCTTAAGGGAGCAATCCCCATCGCCATTTTGGAGTATCATCTTCCTTGGTGGCAGGCCTATATTTTTGGCGTAATTGGTGCCATGATTTCCGCTGTGATAATATTACTATTTTTAGGAGTAGTTTCTGCTTGGCTTAGTAAAAACTTCAAAATATTTGCTAAATTTTTTACTTGGTTATTTGATCGCACTCGTTCAAAACATGCTAAAAAGTTAGAAAATTACGAGGCGTTAGCACTATTGGTAATTTCAGCAGTTCCCATTCCAGTAATGGGTGGTGTTTGGACCGCGGCACTGGTTGCTTTTATTTTTGGCGTACCTTTTTGGAAAGCCTTTTGGTATATTCTCGCCGGTACCCTTTTAGCCGGAGTAATCTTTGTCCTCGGCACAATGGGATTTATTAAGCTATAAATGATCCAGGAGTCTTATGGAAATAAAAAAATTCACACAGATAACGAACTCAAAAAAGAACTTGGAAATATGATATTTTCCACTATCAGATGGTGCGAAGATCTTGGATATGATCCAGAAGAATGTATCAATAAAGCGATAGATTGCCAAAAGAAATTTCAAAAATAAAATTATTTTTGTTTTTTTTGAATTCTTAGGGCATTGGATTAAAACCAGTGCCCTTTTATTTTTGGAAAACTCAGTATCCCTCGTACACCTCGTAGGTGCAAGTTAATTATTTCACTATAAAATCACATTTTTATTATATCGCAGCAAAACGCTATCGCTTTTTGCTGCGATATTCTGGTTAAAATACACGACTGGTTGTAAATAGATCAAACAAACTGATATAATTTAACCATTATGAGTGAACGACAACCGATCCCAATTGAAGCAACAGAAGAACCCGGCAAATTAGCGGAAAATAAAGAAGCAAAAGATATTTCCGAATGGCCGCCTTTGGAACTTCGAGAAAATGGTTTTATTTATGATGAAAAAGGAAAACGAGTGAGTCCAGATTTTGCTGTTGGACAAGAAAAACATCATAAGCTTGGTTTTATTGAATACGAGAGGACCTTTGGGAGAGGGGTGGCAAAAAATTTAACTCATAATATATTAATGCCACACGAGATAGAAAAATATGGTGAGGATTTTCAGAAAGATTATCGTTCATTAGCTAACCAGGCCATGACAGTTTTGGTAAACGGAACGCGAGAAGAAATAAATGAATTTACTTCTGCTTTAAAGGAGTATAGACAAAAATACCCATTTCTGTACGAAGATGTAAAAAGATCTAATGAAATGGCCGGGAGAAACTTAGAAGATGAAATTAAATTTCTTTAATTGAATCTAAAACACTATGATTAATTTTTCTAAAACAACTTTAGATAACGGGCTTAAAATTATAACCGCGCCGATTACGCACACCAATACTGTTTCGGTATTATTTTTAATTGGAGCGGGAAGCCGCTACGAAACAACGCGTCAAAACGGGCTTTCGCATTTTTTAGAACACATGTTTTTTAAAGGTACCCAAAAACGACCCACCAGTTTAGATATTTCTCGAGAACTTGATGCAGTGGGCGCTAATTATAATGCTTTTACGGCCGAAGAATATACCGGTTTTTACGTGCGGGTAGAAAAAACTCATTTTCCGCTGGCGCTCAATATTTTATCGGATATTATTTTTAACTCTAAATTTTCCAATCCCGAAATCGACAAAGAAAAAGGGGTAATTTTGGAAGAACTAAATATGTATCGCGATATTCCTCAACGCCATGTGCAGGATTTAGCTAAAAAATTGCTTTATGGTGATACTTCCTTGGGTAGATCAACAGTTGGCACTAAAAAAACTATTACGAGTTTTGCTTCTCAAAATTTCATTTCTTATCGCGATGATTTTTATACTCCTAACAATATGCTGGTGGCGATTGCCGGAGCAGGCAGTCAAAAAAACTGGTTAAAAGCAGTTAAAGATCAATTGGGTCATCTCCCAAAAACCGGAACAAAAAATTACGAAAAAGTGGAAAATTCACAAAAGAAGCCCGAGTTATTATTAGAATATAAAAAAACCGATCAAACTCATGTCGTGTTAGGATTTAAATCCTTTTCTAGAACTGATCCGCGTCAACCGGTACTCCAATTAATTAATAATATTTTAGGTGACACCATGAGCTCGCGGCTTTTTACGGAGATTAGAGAGAAGCGCGGACTTGCTTACTATGTTTCTAGCGACATCTGGCAGTTTCACGAAACCGGGGCCATTCAGGCGGCGCTGGGAGCAGATACCAAACGAGCTAAAGAGGCCATTAAAGTAGTATTAGAGGAATTTAAACAAATCAAAGAAAAAGGCGTCACTGCTAGCGAATTAACACAGGCCAAAGAAAATTTTAAAGGCCGACTATATTTAGAATTGGAAGAATCTTTTGCCCAGGCGGAATTTTTAGCCGAACAGCAGCTTTTGAAAGGAAAGATTAAAACTCCCGAAGAATTATTAAAAGAAATTTACAAAGTGAGTTCTTCTGATATAATTAAGGTGGCTAGAGAGATATTTAAGCCAGAAAATCTTAATTTAACAATAATCGGTCCCTATAAAGACAAAAAGCTTTTTGAAAAAATATTGAAAATATAGTCTGCACAAATTTCTAATTAACCTAATTTCTAATTAAATTCAATAAAAATTATAAATCGCAAGGAGTATCTATGGAGCAAACCTTAATTATTATTAAACCGGACGGCGTTAACAGAGGTATTATTGGTGAAGTGGTACATCGATTCGAACGAAAAGGGCTTAAAATCGTTGGCATAAAAATGGATCATCTGAAAGATGAAATTTTGGATATTCATTACGGTCATCATAAAGATAAACCGTTTTTTACTATGCTTAAAAACTTTATGAAATCGGCCCCGGCACTACTTGTGGTTTTAGAGGGTAATAACGCCGTAGAAGTGGTACGAATGATGGCAGGCGCAACTACCGGTTACGAGGCCGCCCCGGGAACCATCAGAGGCGATTATTCTATGAGCCATCAGCATAATATTATTCATGCTTCCGATAGCGTAGAAAATGCCCAAAAAGAAATCTCCAGGTTTTTCCCAAAAGACGAAGTTTTTCCTTATAAAAGGATTGATTGGGAAGTAGTTTACGCTGAAGACGAACGAGAATGATTTACGGATATTATATTATTGCCTTCTTGGTTGCCTTAGTCCTATCCCTGGTTCTAACGCCTGTGGTCAGATTTTTAGCCCAAAAATATAATTTAGCCATTCCTCAACCTCGGCCTCGCGATATTCATGGCAAGCCGATCCCAAGGCTCGGGGGTGTGGCTCTTTTTGTGAGTTTTTGGCTAGTAGTTATTGGTTATTTGTTAATTAACCCTGATCAACTTAATTTTATCAACAACAAAATATTTGGTATTGATAAAAACCTTTTAGGTGTGTTTTTGGGTTCATTAGTGCTAATAATCGTTGGCATAATTGATGATATTCGCGGTATGAAACCATGGATTAAATTGTTTTGGCAGCTTGTGGCCGCCATAATAGTGGTGATTTTTGGCATAAAAATTTGGTGGTTTTCTAACCCATTAGGCGGCGCCAATATTATTTTAGCTAATTGGACCTATATTTTTGTTCCCGTTTGGACTGTTCTAATCATTAATGTTATTAATTGGCTTGATGGACTTGACGGTTTGGCCGACGGAATCTCTTTAATCTCATTATTTGTGTTAGGATTTTTAGCCTTAGCACCTAATGTTAATCAACCGGCGACTGCCTTAATGTGCGCTATTCTAGCAGGAAGTGCCGCGGGATTTTTATTCTTCAATTTTAATCCTGCCAAAATATTTTTGGGTGATTCCGGCAGTATGTTTTTAGGGTTTATGATTGCCATTGCTTCTATTATTTCCGGAGGAAAAGTAGCTACTGCTGCGCTTGTTTTAGGCGTTCCTATATTAGACGCCATTTGGGTAATACTGCGTCGTATTTTTAGCAAAAAATCTCCTATGCAGGCCGATAAATTTCACCTTCATCACAGATTTTTGGATATTGGTTTGAGTCAGCGTCAAACAGTGTTAATTCTTTACACACTTTCAGCCGGTTTTGGTATAGTAGCGCTGCAAAACGGCACTCGCGGAAAAATGATTGCCGGTTTGTGGCTTTTAGGAATTATGATTATAATGGGAATAAGCCTGGTGGTTTGCAAGAAGAGGAAAACTATATGAACAAAACTTTTGTACGTGTTATCTTAATTATTCTTATTTTGGTTTTTATTATTGGCATGGTCGTGCCGTTTGCTTTAATGAGATAGGGGGAAGGTTGCAGGAAGTTGCCAAAGGTTACCAATGTTTGCACATGTAACCACCAGTAACTTTCAGTAACTCTTAGTAACCTTTTCAAGTAACCTAAGGAATATTATGTCTGATCTTGAATTTCATGGTCAAAAAGAAGGTGAAGAAGTTCTTTTGGTGTTAAAACAAAACGCCATTGTTTTCTTTGCCATGATTCTAAAAGTCGTTACTCTTTGGTTAATTTTTATTTTACTTTATAAACTTTCTTTCTATATTCCTTGGGATTGGTATAGTTATGTGCTTTCGGCTTGGCTTTGGGTAGCTATTGTCGGTTCGTTATATATGTTTGCCACCAGGTGGTACACTTGGGCTAATACTGTTTATCTTTTGACCAATGATAGGGTGCTTAGCGTTGAGCAAAAGGGCTGGTTTAACAGAGTTATTAGTGAAGCTACCTTGGGAAATATACTCTTTATTTCGCATAAAGTCGAAGGACCGATGCAGACGATGTTTAATTTTGGCTCGATTCATATTCGTGCTTCGGGAGTAGTCGAAGAAGAAATCGTTTTAAGAAATGTCACTGATCCGTATGAAGCCCAGCAAGAAATTGTCGGCGCACAAAAAAAGATCACCGGTAAACAGGCTACTGTAAAAGAAGAAGACGAAGATAGCAAAGGTTTTTGGAAAGATAAAAACCAAAAAGAAAAGCCCATTATTAGGTAGCTATATATAATCTACGAACGTAAAACGCATATTGACTTTTGGTCAATTTTTTGTTATACTTATAATAAGTTATAGGTTAAGATTAGCTATTGGCGAGGAGGGGCAAATGAAAAACAAAAATGCTTTAGCAAAAATCTCTGGCCTTTCGTTTAACACACTACTTATCGGTTATTTTGTTCTAATGCTGATCCTAGCATTTTCCGGTTTTTCTGGTAAATAATAAGAGTGTTATAATAAACAAAAATTATCAAAAACTAGATTATATTTTAGTTATATTCTGATTCAATTCGAATCAGATTTTTAATTTTTGCTAGAGTGCAGGTATTCTGCGGCGGAGAGGGCGGCTTTGCCACCTTCGCCGGCCGCAATAATAATTTGTTTATAGGGGACATCGGTAATATCACCGGCAGCGAAAATTCCAGGAGTCGAGGTTCTATTTTTTTTATCGATAATTATTTCGCCTTTTTCGTTTAATTTAAGCGTTTTAGTTAAAAATCCAGTAGCGGGGAGCGAACCAATTTCAATGAATACTCCCGATACAGCGATTTCTCGCTTTTTCTTATTTTTTCTATTTTCTACAACAATTGACTGGACAAAATCTTTACCTTTTATTTCTTTGGTTTCTGTTTCTTGGATAACCTCAATTTTCTTGGATTTATTTATTTTGTCAACTCTAACGCTTTCACCAATAAAATCAGCATTAAGGTTAATTAAATATACATTATTAGCATACTTTTCTAATTGTAAAGCAGAATCTAGCGCGGAATTACCTCCGCCAATCACAGCAACATCTTTGTTGGCATAAAGTGGAGCGTCACAGGTAGCGCAAAATGCTACACCTTTTTTCTCAAACTCCTTTTCTCCGGGAATTTTTAGTTTTCTGGGAGTTTGTCCGGCGGTAATAACGACGGATCTTGCAGTTACAGATTTCCCGTTCGTAAGATGTATAATAAATTTATTATCACCTTTTTCGATCTTCTCCACCTCTGGACCAATCATTTTTTCCAGCTCGTAATTTTTAAGATGATTTTGGAAATTTTTAACCAGTTCTATGCCGGATAAATCAGAAAAACCCAAATAATTTTCTATTTTTCCGGATAGCATAATTTGCCCGCCAATGTTATGGCTTATTAATATGGTTTTTACTTTTCTTCTGGCTAAATATAAAGCGGCTGAAAGTCCTGCCGGACCCGCGCCTATCACTATTGCATCATATTCCATATTTCCTCCCAAAATATTAAATTCTAAATACTAAGTTCTAAACTCTAAACAATATCGAAATCCAAAATCCAAATGTTTTAAACGCTTTTATTTAATATTTAAGCTTTGAATTTGTTTAGAATTTAGTGCTTAGAGCTTAGGGTTTGATATCTAGTAGCTGAGTAAGCTGCTCCTCATCAAAACCTACCACATAATCGTCATCTATTTGAATTACCGGTACGTTCATTTGTTTAGTTTCATCAATAATTTTTTTAGCAGCCGCTTGATCTTCGGCAACGTTTACAACTTCAAATTTTATTCCTTTTTCTTTTAAAAAATCCTTTGCCATTTCGCAGTACGGGCAAGTAGGGGTTGAATACACAGTTACTTTTTTAGCCATATAGCTCCTCTTAAAATGTCTAATTTCTAATTAACCTAATGTCTAATCAATGCCAAATTTAATAATTGATGAATCAATTAGTCGTTAGTTATTAGTCATTAGTTATTTGGTTATCTTATTTCTATTTTACCTGCTCCCAAAATCTCTGTCAAAGCGCTCTTGAGTTTTTCGCTAATGTTTACTTTACTTTTAGTTGGAATAATTTTTTCTCCAGTTTGTTCCTCGATATTTAGTAACACATCCTGTTTACCCGGATAATCGGCAAGAACCATTTTAATCTTATTTAAACTTTCTTTATCAGTAAATTTATCGATTTTAATAACTAATTTTTTTTCTTGATCAGCTTTTTCCGGTTGATTATCTAGGGTTAGCTGTTCGCCAATTTCTTTAGCGCGTTCGGCAATAATTTTGACCATACCGTCTTTAGTATTAACTTTTCCTTCCACAATAACAATATTATCGGGTTGCCAAATCAAGTAATTTTCTTTTAAGGTGCGCGGAAAAACGATTATTTCGGTATTGGCAGTAGTATCTTCTAATCTAACAAAAAGCATAGGCTCAGAACTTTTAGTAATTATCTTTTTTACAGAAGTAATAATCCCGCCAACCTTTATCTTGGCGCCTGATCTTGTAGAAGAAATTTCCGAGATTTTTTCGGCGTATTTGGCTAAAGTTTTTTCTAATCCTTTTAAGGGATGATCGGTAAGATATATTCCTAAAAGTTCTTTTTCCCAAGCCAATTTTATTTTCTTATCGGCTGGGGTTGTTTTAGGTAATTTAATGCGAGAAATTTCTTCTTTAATACTGGTTTTTTCGAATAAACTGACTTGACCTTGGGCTTTCTGTTTGGCTCTAGCGGTAGAAAACTTGAGAATTTGTTCAAGACCGGCTAAAAGTTGATTTCTTTCGGCAAAGTCATCTAAAGCTCCCGCTTTAGCTAAGTTTTCTAAAGATTTTTTATTAATTACCTCACTTCCGGAGCGATTAAGAAAATCTTCTAGATTTTTGTAGGGTCCGTTATCTTCTCTTTCTTTAACAATAGCTTCAGCGACTCCTAGTCCTACGTTTTTTATGGCGGCGAGTCCAAAAGTAATATGGCCGGATTCTTTAATAACGCCAAATTCTACAAATGATTGATTAATATTAGGTGGAAAAACTTTGATTCCTAACCGTTCGCATTCCGCAATTTCAATGGCAACGCGATCTAAATTTTGAAAATCGGAGGTAAGTAGCGCCGCCATAAATTCAGAAGTGTAATTGGCTTTTAAATAAGCGGTTTGATAGGCGATTAAGCCATAACTAGCCGCGTGAGCGCGATTAAAGCCATAACGCGCAAAAGGTTCAATGAAGCTAAATATTTTTTCGGCTATGCTTTTGGATACTTTATTTTCTATTGCTCGCGAGATAAACTTTTTCTTTTGTTCCATTAAAAGTTTATGAATTTTTTTGCCGACAGCTTTACGTAAAACATCGGCTTCACCCAAGGTGAAGCCAGCCACGTCTTGGGCAATTTTCATTACCTGTTCTTGATAAACGGCTATCCCGTAAGTATCAGCCAAAATCGGTTCCAACCGAGGATCTAAATAGGAAATTTTCTTTTTGTTGTGTTTACCGGCGATATAATCAGGGATAAATTCCATTGGTCCTGGTCGATATAGCGCCACCATAGCAATAATATCATCAATCACTGAAGGTTTTAGTTCTTTTAAATATCTTTTCATACCCTCGGATTCTAGCTGGAATACCCCGGTCGTTTGGCCGCGGGCCACGAGCGCGTAGGTTTTTTTATCATCAAGAGGAATCTTAGTTAAATCAATATTGACCTCTTTAATTTTACGAATAATACGTATGGCATTTTTAATAACAGTAAGATTAGAAAGTCCCAAAAAGTCCATTTTAAGTAGGCCAATTTTCTCTACATCGTACATGGAATATTGAGTGACAATTTCTTCATCGCCGCGGGTAGCAAATTGTAAAGGCACATATTCCGTTAAAGATTTTTGGGAAATTACCACACCGGCGGCATGTGTTGAGGCGTGTCGGGCCACGCCTTCCAGTTTTTTAGTAATATCAATTAATTTTTTTACTTCCGGATCGCTTTGATAGAGTTTTTTAAATTCATCCACTTCCTCTAGCGTTTGAGCGATAGTAAAACCAAGAGGGATGAGCTTGGCAAGTCTATCCACATCTTGATAGGTCCTGCCTAAGGCGCGGCCGGCGTCCCTAATTGCCATTCTGGCTTTCATCACTCCAAAAGTAATAATTTGTGCCACGTGATCAGCTCCATATTTTTCTCGTACATAATGGATTACTTCTTCTCGGCGATCATCAGCGAAATCCATATCAATATCGGGCGGGGCAATTCTTTCGGGATTTAAAAATCTTTCAAAAAGAAGATTGTAGCGTAGGGGATCAAGTTCAGTGATGTTCAAACAGTAAGAGACAATAGAGCCTGCCGCCGAACCTCTGCCCGGACCAACCACAATTCCTTGATTTTTGGCCCAGTTAATAAAATCTTGAACGATCAAAAAATAATCGGAGAAATTAGTTTTATCAATGACCGAAAGTTCGTATGCTAAACGTTTTTTGGCCACCTTATCAGTAGCTGAATATCTTTCTAGGAAGCCTTTTTCGCAAAGTTCTTTAAGATAGTTATTGGAGTTTTCTCCCTTCGGTAGTTCAAAGCGCGGTAAAATAAATTTTCCTAAATCTAATTCGAGGTTACATTTTTCGGCAATTTTAAGACTGTTAGCTAGCGCATCCGGGTAATCGCGGAAGTTTTCGATAAATGTTTTTTTATCCCAAAAGGAAAAATCAGAATTTCGCATAGAAAGTCGGCGGTCATCTTCCAGGTTTTTACCGGTTTGTACAGCTAACAGCACTTCATGAGTTTCACTATCTTCTTGGTTAAGATAATGACTATCGTTAGTAGCCACTAACCCTATTTTTAGTTCATCGGCAATTTTTTTGAGTCCTAAATTAACTTTATTTTGTTCAGGAATTTCCGGATGATATTGGATTTCTAAGAAAAAATTGCCCTTGCCAAAAATTTGTTGATATTCTTCGGCAATTTCTTTTGCCTTATCTAATTTATTAGAAAGAATGAGCCGTGGAATTTCGCCCTGTAAACAGCTGGTAAGTGCAATTAAACCGGCAGAATGTTTTTTAAGGAGATCTTTATCAATTCTTGGTTTGTAATAATATCCTTTTAAATGCGCTTCGGTGACTAATTTAATAAGGTTGCCGTAGCCAATTTTATCTTTAATGAGCAAAATTAAGTGATATGGCGAGGTGTCGATTTTGGGAGTTTTGTCGGTCATTTTTCTTGGCGCTAAATACATTTCACAGCCGATAATCGGTTTAACGCCGGCGGCTTTGGCTTTTTGGTAAAATTCTACTATGCCATACATAACACCATGGTCGGTTAAGGCCATAGAAGAGAACCCTGATTCTTTGGCTTTAGCCACTAAATCATCTATCTTAGCTAGTCCATCTAAGAGTGAATAATGACTATGAACATGTAGAGGGACACAATCGGGCATAATTATCAATTTCTAATTATTCTAATTTCTAATAACTAAACTTATCATAGACAAAGATGTTGACAATGGCAAATGGATTTGGTATCCTGGTTTAAGAGATCAAATCTCTTTATTTTTAAACTTTTAATTTCTGCTTTTAAGTTTCAATTAAACCAGTGCGAGAGTCATCCCAAAGTGAGAGCAATTTTTACGGGGGATGACCTATCGAGTCCGCCATAGGCGTGACCCGAAGACCAGAAGGGGTGGAAACCCCTTATGGTATCACCCAAAGACTGGGGACAGGAAAAACAATGGCGCATACAAAAGCCAAGGGAACATCAAAATTAGGTCGTGATAGCATTGCAAAACGCTTGGGCGTTAAAAAATACGGCGGACAAGTTGTTAAACGTGGCAATGTTATTATTCGCCAACGTGGGTCAAAATATCGACCAGGAGAAAATGTAAAAGCGGGTAAAGATTTTACCCTATTTGCCTTGACCGATGGGATAGTAGAATTTAAGGAGAAAAAAGTCAAAAATTTCGATAATCATTTATCCAAAGTCCAACACGTTTCTGTTAAGCCAGTATTAAGTAAGGAAAACAAATGAAAATTATCCAAGATTTCGCTAAAGGACATTTGAAAAAGAATATTCCTCAAATAAAAGTTGGTGATATTATTAAAGTTCATCAAATAATTCATGAGGGTGATAAAGAAAGAATTCAGATTTTTGAAGGGATCATAATTGCGCGCCACGGCGGTAATTCACTGGACGCCACTTTTAGAGTTCGCCGAGTCAGTATGGGAATTGGTATTGAACGTGTTTTTCCGCTTCATACTCCTAACATCGTAAAAATTGAAAAAACTAAATCGGTTAAGGTAAAAAGAGCCAAATTATACTATTTAAGAAATCTAATTGGCAAAAAAGCCCAAAAGCACGAAGAAGTTAGAGAATTCGCTGTTTGGGAAGAGGAAAAGGGTAAGGGAGAAGAAGAGAAGGTAAAAGCCGAACAAGAAGCAGAAGCCAAGCTAAAAGAAGAAGCTAAAAAGAAAGAACAAGAAGAACTAGATAAAAAATTCGCCGAAGCCCAAGCCGGGAAATCACTGGAACAAAAATCACCGGATCAAGGATCACAGGAGCAAAAGCCACAGGATCACGAGATCAATTGATTTGATGATTCAATGATTCTATGTTTCAATGATTCAATGATTCAATGAGATAATATGACCTATAGGCGTAAACAACTGGGAGCTTCCGGAGAAGATTTAGCCGCTAATTATCTAGAAAAAATTGGTTACGAAATCATCGAAAGAAATAAAAGATTCAAATTTGGAGAAATAGATATAATCGCCTGTTATGGCGATTATGTTGTTTTAGTGGAAGTAAAAACTAAAACTTCCTTAGCGCAAGGCCGTCCCGAGGAAGAAGTGGATTATTTTAAACAAAAGAAACTTCGGCTTTTGGCTCGCGCCTTAGAACAAATTTATCCTAAAAATAATATCCGTATTGATGTAGTGGCGGTTGATAAAACCGAGTTTACTCCCAAAATAAACCATATAATTAATGCCGTCGAAGCGTAATTGTGCTATAATTATTTTATATTATGAACGATCTTAACCCTAAAGTTTCTTGGCCAATTTTAGTGGTAGCGGCAATCATTGCGCTGGGAAGCGTGGGATTTTATTT